>ERZ773010.1484-NODE-1484-length-14639-cov-3.926015_pt1 | contig 14639 bp, 6 predicted proteins | sample MGYA00580842_ERZ773010 | MGnify/ENA primary metagenome ERZ773010 (study PRJEB29015, sample SAMEA2737982) | human oral metagenome | biome: human oral; feature: human-associated habitat; material: dental | place: China | collected 2107 ...
GCGGCGCCTCTTCCAGGACGACATGGCAGTTGGTACCGCTGAACCCGAACGAGCTCACCCCCGCCCGACGGGGCGCATCATCCTTGGCCGGCCACGGACCACCCTTGTCGGTGACGAACACCGGCGAATCGACGAAGTTGATGAACTGATTCGGCTCGGAGTAGTTGACACAGGCCACGAACTGGCGGTGCCGCAGCATCATGATGACTTTGAACAGCGAAGCGATGCCCGAGGCCCCGACCAGGTGACCGATGCTGGACTTGACCGATCCGATGCCACAGAACTGCCGGAATGCGGTATGCCGCCGGAAGGCCCTGGTCAGGGCGCTGACCTCGATCGGATCGCCCAGCACAGTACCGGTGCCGTGGGCCTCGATGTAGCTGATGGTCTCGGGCTCGACTCGGGCGTCCCGCCAGGCGTCGAGCAGCAGATCCTCTTGCGCCTCGGCATTCGGAGCGGTGATGCCGTTGGATGCACCGTCGTTGTTCACCGCACTGCCCTTTATGACGGCGTGGACGCGGTCACCGTCACGGATCGCGTCCGCCAGTGGCTTGAGGATGACCGCCCCCACGCCTTCTCCCCAGGTGGTGCCTCCGGCGTGCCGGTCGAAGGGTCGGATCGTGTCGTCCGTGGACTCGATCGATTCAAGTTGCCGCAGTTCACTATCGAAGGTCATCGCCTCGTAGGTGAAGCTGCTCAGTCCACCGACGATCGCGATCTCGCTCTCACCCGAGCGCAGGCTCTGGCAGGCCTGGTGAACACTAACCAGCCCCGAGGAGCAGGCTGTGTCGATAACCATGCATGGTCCACGCAGATCCCAAAGGTATGACAACCGGGAAGCAAGAATGCCCGGCCAGGTACCGGTGACCACCATCGGATCGTCGGCGGCCAGTTTCTTGTACTTGTGTTCCTCGACGTGATCGATTCCGATGAAGACACCGACCTTCCGGCCCGCAAGCTCACCAGCAGCCAGACCCCCGTCCTGGAGGGCGTGGTAGGCGGTCTCCAGGAGTACCCGCTGGTTGGGGTCCATGGTCTGCGCCTCGCGCGGATTGATGCCGAAGAACTCGGCATCGAACTGTTCGACCTGGGTGACATATCCGCGGCGGACGAAGTCGAGACGCAGCGAACCATCCGGATTGATCCGGTTCTCACGGATCAGATCTGCGCCATGGAAGGCCCGGATGAACGCCTCGGCATTGGCACGTCGGCCCCTGGGCAGATCGCCGATCGCGATCCGGCCGGCCACCAAATTGGCCCAGTACTGCTCCGGATCATCGGCCGCCGGCAAATGGCAGGCCATGCCCACTACCGCGATATCGCGTTGTTGGGAACCACCAGCCAGTTCGCCAAGCAACTCCTTGGCCTGCGCAACACCCAACTGATGCGTAGCAACCTGCTCGTACAAGTACTCCCGCAGACCCATTCCGTCTCTCCTACCTGACTCTCTGTGAGTCGTTCGTCCAAGGGGTTCGTGCGCTGGCCTGCGCCACTGTGACCTCACCGCTGGCCAGCCGGGTGAGCAAGTCGTCCAGTTCATCGACTTCCGACAAGGGCTCCGGGGCCGCGAGCGACTCGTCCAGATGGGTGGCCATCGACTCGATCGTCGGGTATGTGAAAACTGCCGATATGTCCACGACCTCACCGAACCGGGCCCGCAACTCGCGCAACAACCGGACGGCCAGGATCGAATCTCCGCCCACTTCGGTGAACGAGTTTCGCAGCCCAAAGGGTTGGTCGCCGAGGGTAGTCCGCCACGCCTGGGCGACGAGGCGTTCGGTCGCGCTGAAGCCCTCGAACTCGCTGCTGCCCACCTCGAGGACCCTGCGGTTGACCGTACCTGGCCCCGGTTGCGAGATGGCGCGCCAGTCGGAGCTGCCGGCGAAGACCAACGGGCTTCCCTGGCGGCCGGCCAGTGCGGCCGGGTTGGGACGGCCCAGCACGCAGCGCGGACGAGGTTTGGCCAAGGCCATTGCCAGCAGCTCCAGCGCCTCATTGTTGTTCAGCGCGAAGAGGTTGTTGACGGTGTCGTCAATGCCGTAACGCGTGGCCATGCCCTGCTCCAGCCAGGCGGCCCAGTTCAGCGTGAGGGTTTGACCCGGCCCGCGGCGAGCTTCCGCGAAGCGATCGAGATAGCCGTTCGCGGCACAGTATCCACCCTGCCCGATGCCGCCAGCGAGTGAACTGATCGACGAGAACAGGACGAAAGCCTGCAAGGGTTCGGTGCGGGTCAACTCGTCTAGCAGCCAAGTGCCGCGCACCTTCGGCGCCAGTACCTCGGCGAGCTGCTCCGGTGCCGTTGCACCGAGCAGCGCCTCGTCGGTCAACCCTGCCAGTTGCCAGACTAGTTGGATTGGTCCGTGGCTAGCCCGGGCATCCCGGATCGCCGCCGCCAGTGCAGCGCGGTCGGTGATATCGCATTGCAGGTACTGGATCCGCGAGCCCAGCCGCTCGACCTGGTCACCGGTCTGCTCGAATCCGGGCACCGCTCCTGGGGGGCGTCGACCCAGCACCGTCAGCCGGACTGGCCCGCGAGCCGCGAGCCACGGCAGCAAGACACTGGCCAGGTCGCCGTACCCGGCGACCAGATGATGCCGGTCAGGCCCCAGTTCAATAGGGTCAGCAACCGCAGCGCCAGCCGGCACGAACTCCTCGACCAGCGCCTGACCAGCGCGCAATCTCACTTGGTCGGGACGCTGGCCCGCCAGCGCCTCGGCCACGATGCTGGCCGAGTCAAGGTCGAGCGCCGCCTCGATCACCCGACATGGCCTGCGGAACTCCTCGTTCGCCGCCTTGGCGAACGACCAGGCGATCCCCGCCTCGGCGCCCGGGCCCACCAGGATGACCAGCCTGGCGCCCAGCCGATCCAACCGTGCCAGCAGCGGCGCCACCTCGCACACGGCAGCGCTCGCAGCGTTCAACTCGGCGAGTTCGCTGGCCGCTGGATGCCCCCAAAGCCGGGTGTCCAGCACCAGGTCGCCGGGCTCCAGAATACCTGCTGCGGTCGCCAGGCTCGGGGCGTCCAGGTAGTTGACGCCGAGCCCAGCCAATGCGAGCCGGAGGGGTGCCGTCACTTCCGGTGCGCCCACCACGACCACGCGGGTGACAGGTCCCGCGATCGCCTGCTCCATGGTTCGCCAGTACGGTTCATGGATGTGGTCGGGAAGAATCGAAACCTGCCGGTCGACCCGACGGACCTGGAAGTCCTCTGCGTGGACAACCACTGCACCAGTGGGATCGGTGAGCGCGATATCGAAGGCGAGCGCGCCTGGGTCCGCGTCCCGGGAACGTAGCCGGGCCACACTGCTGGGCCCGGGACGCCGCAGCAGTTGCATGCGGGCGATACTGAACGGCAGGTAGGTCCCCTCCCCCAGATGGGCGTTCAGGGCGTTGAAGGCGCGATCCAGCAACGGTGGATAGCATTCACTCTCGGCAGCCTGTCCCTGGTATTCGGTCGGCACTTCGAGCCGCGCGAAATGGCAGCCGGCGTCGAGCCGCGCAACGTTTCGTTCGATCCCAGTCCAGTGCCGCCCGATCCGGACCTCAATGCGGCGCTGGGCGGCATCAGGAAGTGCACTCAGCTCAGACCAGTCGGGGATCTCGATGCGGTTGGGCTGGTCGGGGTTGGTGGCCCGGACGCGGCCAGTGACCAGGCTCTGCCAGCCGTCGTCCTCGGCAAGCAGGATCTCGAACTCATGGTCGGCTGCTCGGTGGCGCAGCACGACCCCGAGTTCGGCGGACTCGTCGCCCGCCAACGCCAACGGTCGCAGGAAGAAGACCTCACTCAGTTCAAGGGGCCCTTGAAGGCCGATGCGCCGGGCCAACTGAATGATCAACTCGACGAAGGCCATGCCGGGCAGCACATGGGAGTCCGCCACCCGATGCTCGGCGAGCAACCAGGAAGTAGTGACATCGAGCCGAAGCCGGAAGATGGTCTCGTGCTCGCTGGCCATGACCTGCTCGGGGGTCGGTAGGATGGGACGATCCAACAGCGAATCGGGCCAGCAGCGAATCGGCTCGAACGCATACCCGGGGGCGGTCAAGGACCCGCAGCCGGGACCGGCAGCGGGCAGCCTGCTGCCGGCCACATAGGCGGCGGCCCATTGCAACGCACTGGCCCCTCGTCCCGGTGAGGGAGTGGGCTTGGCACCGGCCGGAAGCTCACCCGCCAGCGTCGGGCTGTCTTCTTCACCGGCCAGCCAGCCCGACAACTGCCTGACCAGTTCGTCGCCATCGCCGGCCACACAGGCCAGCCGGTGGGCGAACTCGCCGGCCGTGCGACGGGTGGCGGCACAGATCGAGGCCACGTCGTGTCCGACGGCCGGCCCGGCCAGCCAATCAAGGCTCCTGCTGACCCGGGCCCGCAGAGCCGCCGCGCTGCGCGCACTGAGCATGAAGACCTGCTCAGCGCCGTGAGCCGCCGGCCCGGGGGACGGTGCGGGGGGAGCCGCCAGCACCAGGTGGACGTTGGTACCCGCCAGCCCGAAGGCACTGACCCCGGCCAGCGGGACTCCCGGCGTGGCCGGTAGCGGTCGAAGACGGTCGTTGATGTAGAGCGCCGAATCGATCAGATCAAGGCGCGGATTGGGTTCTACCAACGAGATAGTGGGGGGCAACTGCTCGTGCTGCAGTAGCAGAACGCTCTTGGCCACCGAAGCCAGCGGAGCGAGATGGTCAAGATGGCCGATGTTCGGTTTCACCGAACCTAGTGCGACACTCGCCCGTTGGTCGGTGATCTGGCTGAGGGCCTCGCGCATCGCCGAAACCTCGATCGGGTCGCCCAACCGTGTGCCGGTTCCATGGGCCTCGAGGTGGACAAGGTTCGCCCCCTCCACCTCGGCCGCTGCCCAGCAGTTCGCCAGCAGTTCGGTCTGCGCCTGCGGGTTGGGAGCGGTGATCCCCACCGTTCGCCCGTCCTGATTCGATCCGACGCTGAGGATGACAGCGCGAATCCGGTCGCCGTCGAGCTGTGCGTCCGAGAGCAGTTTCAGCACCAGTACGCAGGCACCCTCACCCGAGGAGATGCCATCGGCAGACCGGTCGAAGGTCTTGGTGCGGTCATCGGCTGCCCGGATACCAATCTCATCATCCAGACCGCGGCCGATCGGTTCGATGTTGACCTTCACACTGCCCGCCAGCGCCGTTCGAACCTCCCGGCGTTGCAGCGCCCGTACGGCCTCCGCCACCGCCATCAGACCCGAGGAGCAGGCCGTATCGATACTCACCGACGGGCCATGCAGGTCAAGGAAGTAGGAGATCCGGCTCGCGATGACCGAGCCCATATTGCCCGCGACCGAGAGTTCCGTGGCCAGCTGTGGGTAGTGGGTACGGATATGAGTTGCGTAGTCGACCGTCAGATCCCGGCTGTGCCCAACCCACACACCGGTGTCGGAGCCCCTGATCGAGGTGGCCAGCCCGGCGTCCTCGATGGCGTGATAGGCCTCTTCCAGGAAGAGCCGCTGATTCGGGTCGATCAGGCATGCTTCGCGCCGCGAGATGTCGAAGAAGGCATGATCAAAGGCAGCGATGTCGGTCAGGTAGCCTGCCGCCCGCGACGAATCCCCGAATCGCGCGGAACCGGCGCCCCGAGTGGCTGGGAAAGGCCGATGGCAATCCCGACCGACGGCAAGATTCTCCCAGAACTCAGTCAGATCCGTGGCCATCGGGAAGCGGCCGGCCAGCCCGATGATGGCGACCGGTTCCGGCTGGTCATCATCGGGCAGGAGCTGCGCTTCAACAGAGCTGAGATCCAGCAGACCCGTCATTTGCGTCACTCCTCACACAACTCGTTGGCTCAGATCAGTTGCAGCTCGCGCACCTCGTCGCGGAGCAGGTTCAGGGTTGCGGTCTCCTGCAGGATCTGCCGGAACCGGTCGGACTGTTCGTCCGCAGGGGTGCCCTTGGTTTCGAAGATCGTCTTGAGCAGGGTCAGCGCCTGGATCATCTCCTCGACCGATGGCAGCCGCTCGGCCTTCTCCACCTGCTCCTGCAGGTCACGGATGGCCTGATATGGCTCTACGACCCCGGCTCGATAGGCATCAGCGTCAAAGTTCTGGTTGCGGGTCGCCACCGCCACCGCCAGGCAGCGACCCAGCAGCGAGGTGTCGGTGGGCTTCGGGGTCGCGTAATCCACCCAGCCATTCCGGTCCTGCTCCGAATCCAGTGCGAACGCGGAGACCTGCGGCTTTTCACTTCGCATCAGATTGGTGAGCACGTTCTTGGGACCGACCTCGACGGCTGTGTTGATGCGCAGCGAGGTGAGATAGTCCATCGTCTCGGTCCACCGAACCGGGCTGGCCAACTGCCGGGTCAGGTTGGCGACGATCACGTTCTTGCCGCGGTAGGGCCGCGCATCCACGTTGGCAATCACCGGGACACTCGGGTCCTGGTAGCTGTAGCGCTCGAGCTCAGCGCCCAACTCCTCCGCCGCAGCCTGCATGTACGGCGAGTGGAATGGCGCGCTGACATTCAACCGGTTGACCCGGCAGCCTTCCTGTTCGAGAACGGCTACAGCGCGGTCAACGGCCGCCGCATGCCCCGAGATCACGGTTTGTGTGCTCGAGTTCTCATTCGAGATGACCACCAACTCGTTGCCCGAACTCGCCTGTTCGCAGACCGTCGCGATCCGGTCCCGTTCGCCGCTCAGCACGGCGGCCATGCCCGAAGGCATCGTCGCCGCGTGCTGCATCAGTTCGCCGCGCTTACGAACGATTCGAAGCGCATCGGCGAAATCCATGGCACCCGAACAGACCAAGGCCGTGTACTCGCCCAAGCTGTGCCCGGCATAGGCAGCCGGGTAGATGCCGAGCTCATCGAAGTACGTCTTGGCGTGGGCATAACCCAGTGTCAGGATCGCTGGTTGCGCGTTGGCGGTCAGCGTCAGTTCGGCGATGTCGCCTTCGAAGCACAGCCGCGACAGACCGAAGCCCAGAACCTGGTCGGCGAGGTCGAAGAGCTCGCGAGCGCCTGGGTGCTGTTCACACAGCTGGCGGCCCATACTGGCGTACTGCGAACCCTGCCCTGCGCAGAGTACGGCGATCCTTTTCACTGGCGTTCTCCAATCCATGGGTGATCAGTTCGTTGATTGCTGAGTCGTATAGTTCGGTGATCCGGCGCGCCAAGGTGCCGCTGACCCGGACACCGTTGAACCTCAAGCGAGGTGAGCCCAGACCCGGTCCGGGATCGAGCAGCAGTTCCAGGTCGAACCCGGATTCGGATTCGGTGCCTACGGTCTGCACGCAGGCAGCCAGTTCGTCGGCGGAACGTTTGGGGTGGGTGAAAGCACGCGCCCGGCTTGGCGCGCGGACCGCCAAGGCGGACCCGCCGACCAGATCAGATAGATCGGCCAACTCACCGCTGTCGTGCTCCACGCGGCAGTGGCCCCCTGGTACGGCCAGATACCAGATGTATGCGGGTTTCTTGGACAGCCGGGCGAGCAGATACTCGAAACCCGCGATCAGCAGTTCGGTAGGGGTGACACCGAAGGCCAGGGCAGCGAGTTCTAGTTCGCCGGCGTCCACGTCCACCGGCAGTTCGAGCGCACGACTGCCGGTGCCGCGGCCAAGGACTGGTCGGCTCAGCACCACCGGAGCCACAAGGGCCGGGTCATCCGGGATATCGGAAAGCAAATCGGCCATCGCCTGCACAGTCGGGCTGCTGAACAACGCCACAAGACTCACCGCACCCGGGGAAACCCGTTCAATGATGTTGTGCAGGAGCACCAGGCTCAGCGAGGTGCCGCCCACCTCGAAGAAGCCCTGGTCCGATCTGAACCGATCGTGACCGAGGGCCTGCTGCCAGGCCCTGCGAACCAACTCCACCGGGCCCTGATCGACGCCGAGCGGCTCGCTTACCACCTCAGGGGCGGTGGGCATCATGGCAAGCAGGGCGCGTCGGTCGGCTTTGCCGCTGCCGGTAAGCGGGAACTCGGGTACCGCGACGAAATGCTGGGGCATGAAGTATTCGGGGAGTTGCTCTCGCACCGCTTCCTGCAGAACGTCCGTAGACACCGATTCGGTGGCGGTATGGAAGGCGATGATCTGGGTTGCCTGAGTGGCCGGGTCAGTGCGCGTGGCGCAGACGCAACGTGCTACTCCGGGTACCCTTGACAGGCAGCTCTCGATCTCACCCAGCTCGATTCGGTAGCCACGCACTTTGACCTGGTGATCGATGCGCCCCAGGCACTCCAACTCGCCGGATTCGTTCCACCGTACGAGATCGCCGCTGCGGAAGACTCGTTCAGTGGGGTGTTGCGGGTCGGGCTGGAAGGCTCGCTCGGTCAGCTCCGGCGCATGCAGGTAGCCCTTGCAGACACCGGAACCGCCGATCCACAGCTCGCCGATCGATCCCACAGGCCGGGGCCGGCCCGCGGTATCCATCACGTGTAGCCGCGTGTTGCGGATCTCGCGGCCCACGGAAAGATCGGCGACATCCGCGATCCGCTTCGTAGTGCTCCAGACGGAGGTCTCGGTTGGACCATAGACGTTGTAGATGCGTGGTCGGGAGTCGAAGTCGAGCAATCTGGCAACCGCCTCCGGGCGGATGGGCTCGCCACCGATAACAAAGCTGGCGATGCCGGACAAGTGTTGCTCGGCCTGCGGATGGTCGAGGAAGATAGCCAATCGCGATGGCGTCACTTGGAGGACATCTGCCTTGTGCCGGCGAAGCAGCTCGCCCAGTTTGGCCAGATCCAGCTGCTCAGTCGCATCGGCCAATACCAGGCTCGCACCGGTTGCCAACGGCACTAGTGTCTCCAGAACAAAGATGTCGAACGAAACCGTGGTCAGGCAACAGATCCTGGTGGTCTCCTGCAGGTCCAGCGCCGTGGAAATGCCTGCGACGAAGTTGGTGATGTTGCCGTGGCTCAACTGCACACCCTTGGGGGTACCGGTCGAGCCGGAGGTGTAGATCACGTAGATCGTGTCGGAAAGATCCACCGGCAGCTTCGGGTCAGTCGAATCCTGCGCGGGGATAGCGTCCAAGGATACGATGTCCACGCCGAGATCAGCAATCTGGTCACTTATCAGAAGCCTGCAGCCACTGTGCTCCACGATCGCGCGTAACCGACCGGCCGGATGGTCCGGATCCAGCGGCAGGTAGCTACAACCCGCCTTCAACACACCGAGAATGGTGGCAATCAGGTCAGGGCTGCGCCCCACCAGAACCCCGATCAGGCTGTCCACCTGATGGTCAGGCCGGGCGAGGATGGCCGCTGCGATCGCATTGGCTCGGGCGTTCAGTTCGCCGTAGCTGACCTGCCGATCTGCATGGCAGATCGCGATCCGTTCAGGATCGGCCGCCGCCAGGCGTCCAAAGACCTGGTGCACAGCCTCGCTGCCCAACGGCTCCAGCGGCGCCCGAGTGGCACCCGGCATGATCTGGGCAGGAGCCAACTCGACCGCCGCCAGCCGTCGGCCGGTGTCCTGCGAGAGCTGGTCGAGCAGCCAACAGACGGTCTGCGCGAAACGCTCGGTGAAGTGACCATCGAAGAGGTCACGGCAGTACTCGAGTTCGAAGGCGATGCCATTCGGCACCAGGTGGGCATAAAGAGTCAGGTCGTACTTCGCGGTGCCGGTGTGGACGCGCACCTCTTCGGTAGAACAGTCAGGCACCAGCAGAGCCGTCTGTGGATGATTCTGGAAGACGAGCAATGCGTCGAAGATGGGATGGAGTCCCGGGTTGCGTGGCAGGGTGCCGCTCGCCAACAGCTCGGCTGGGACCGGGCCACGCGCGATGCTGTGCCGAGTCCGTTCACTAGCCTGGCAAAGTGCCTGCTCGATGCTGATGTCGGCGGGGAACCGCAGGCGCACCGGGACGATGTTCATCAGTAGGCCAACTGTGGACTCGGCTCGCTCGTCCACGCGTCCGGCCTCTGCTATCCCGATCACTAGATCGTCGCATCCCGCATGCGCCCCCAGCGCCATCGCATAGGCGGTGACCAAGTACTCGAAACCGGTGACAGTGGTGCCGGAATCACGCACCGAGCCCGCCAGATCACCGCTCCAGAAGAAGCTGTGCAGGGCTCCCCGGCTCGACTGGCGGGCTTCGGGAATCTGCTCCTCGGTCAGGTCGAGATGCGGCAGGCTGCTGAGAATGTCGTCGAAACCCTCCGGCGTCGCGGGTTTCGCGGGGTGCAGGTCCAGCATCCGCAGCTCTTCCGGGGCCGGCTGCTCGTTCGCCAAGATGGCGTTCAGGGTCTGCCTCAGCACCTGCTCAGAGACGCCGTCCGCGGCGATGTGGTGCAGGTCCCAGAACAGCAGATGTTCGTTTTCGGCGAGCTGCACGATCGCAGCCCTGAAGGGCGCCTCGGCTGCCAGATCGAACGGTCGGACCAGCGATTCGGCCAGTTGTCCAACTGCCGCATCATGCCCCCGCTGGTCAAGGACCTCAACCAACACCGAATCGACCGGTTGCAGACGCCGCAACAGCCGCTCCCCCTCCAGGTGGAAAGTGGTGCGCAGGGAAGGATGGTGCTTGGCGAGCTGGCGAAGCGCGTCACTGAGCGAATCCACAGCCAGCGGCCCGCTGATTCGTACCGCCCAAGGCATGTTGTAGGTGCTCGGCTCGGTTGCCAGCCGGCTGGCCAGGTAGATGTCCAACTGCCGCTGGGTGGCCACGATCGCGTCGGTTTCGGACGACACTGCCCTGTCACTCAAGGGCCGGCGTGCGGCGGTGGCCAGCCATTCGAGTTCGGTGCGGATCGTCGGATGAGTAAGCACCTCTATCGGCCGCATCTCAACGTTGAAGGTCTCGCGGATGCGACGAGCCAGTCGTGCTGCCAACAAGGAATGCCCGCCGGCGGCGATGAAATCGTCTTCCGGGCCTATTTCACTCAGCCCCAATACCTCGCGCCAAAGCTGAGTGAGGATCGCCTCCGGGTCGTCGGTGGCGGGCTGGATCAAGGCCGGGGGCTGAGCCACCCGGGTCAGCATTTCGGTGGCTTGCTGGCTGAGCCGATGCCGATCTACCTTGCCGTTCGACAGCCTCGGCAGCGCCGCCAGGAGCTGCCACTGGCTGGGCACCGAGTGCGCCGACAGCTGGGCCAAGAGTTGGCCACGCAGCGAGGCGACTTCGTCGATCTCCCCGGCGACGTAGCGCATCAACTCGGGATAGCCGATCTGCCGCTCGCCATACCGGATGGCCGGCGTGTCGGGGGGATCGGTCGCCCAGCCCTCGACCGCGTCAGTGATCGAGATCATCAGAAGGCTCCTTGTTCTTGCGCCAGCCGCACCGCCTGCTCCAGATCGCCGAGAGTTCGGTACTCGACCTGCACCCCAGAGTCGGCGACCGGCGCGAAGACCACATCATCACGCTGGTCGCTGAGGACGGTCAAAGTGTCCTGTACTACTTCTGCGCCCTTGATGCCCGGTTGCGGCGTGGCCACCACCTCGAAACTATTGGGGGGCTCCGACAGACCGGTGCCCAGGAGACCGGTGCCCAGGTACTTCACGTAGGCCTCTCGGATCGTCCACAATCGAAGAACGGCTGAGCAATCGCAGGCTGAGCAATCGCAGCCATCTTCGAGTCGTGCCAGCTCTGCCCTGTGCAGGTAGGGCGAAACGTCGCTCACTCCGACCCGGCGCAGGGTTTCGATGTCTACACCGATCGACCCTGCACAAATGCCGCAGGCCACCCATCCGCGGGTGTGCGAGATGCTGAATGAGGTACCTGCCCTCTGAAGTTGAGTGCAGTACGGCTTACCGCGATCCTCGACGGCGAACTCGATGTCCTCATTGGCCAGGCTGAGTGCGCCATGTAGCATCCAGCGCGCCAATACCGCTGCAGACAGGCTCCCGATCCGGTCCTCGGGAAACCGCATGCGCTCAGATCGCAGCAGGCGTTCTCTGGACACGACGGACTCAAACAACCGAGTATCCACCGGACCCTTGGTGGCGACGACCAGCACCCTCCCCCACATTTGCTTGAACCTCCGCCCGCGAGCTTGTTGGATCACTGATTGCGCCTCTTGATTGCCAGCACGACAACTGTCAGAACGAATGCGACCAACCCCGAGAGGAGTAGATAGCCGATCGAATCGGCCATCGTCACCACGTGATCGCCGATCTGGAAACTGACGCCCATTTCGGTGCTGAACTGTTCGACCGCCTGCGCTGGTGCGCCCTCGAATGCGGCAGCAGCTGGCTCGGCCATCATGATCACGCGCAAGACACGCGCCGCGTGCGATGCCGGCAGCAGCTTGATAACACTCTGGACACCGTCGGGGAGGCCGCCTATCGGGATATAGGCGCCGACCAAGAACCCGATGGCCGCGCCGATCGCGATGTTGGCACCACTGAAGGCACCCTCGCTCCCGATGAAGCTGCTGAGTAACCCCACCAGACCCGCGGCCGAAAAGACCGCGGCCACGATGGTCCCGAGAATCTGGAGGGCCTCGAGTGGGCTCACCAGCGAGCCGCCGTTCACGGCGATGTAGATCTCGGCGATCACGAAGCTGATGATGCTCATGACGGTGCCGATCACCATCGAATTCAGCAGATAGCCGCCGATCACCGACCATTTGGATACAGGCGAGGTGTCGAAATCTTTGGCGATGCCATCTTCGCGGTCCCGGATCATCGTGCCGTAGCCCGACAGGCAGGTGGTCACAGTGGCGGACGCGATGATGCCGGCCATGATCCAGCTGTCCACCAGATAGTCCGAGGTTCCTTCGGCCACAGTCAGCCCCTCAGTGACCGTGCCCTTCAAGAAGAAGACGTAGAGCAGCACGATGATGATCGGCCCGAGCAGCGAGAAGAAGACGGTACCGCGGTCGCGGTAGAACAGCTTCCAATTACGATTCGTCAACGCCAGCATCACGCCCTGATCTCCTTTCCGGTGACATTGATGAAGACGTCATCCATCGTTCCGTGCAATACTTCAAAACTCCCAACCAAGTAGTGGGTGGCCTCGTACTCTGCTGGTGTGAGGTAGCCGAGGCTGGAGTGCAGGCGTCGCTGGTTGTGCCGGTCGACCCAGCCGGCGGTGGCCTACTCGACGTCGGAGATCGTCTTGTAGGGCCCGTCGTGGAAGACGGTCGTGCGGATGCATTCGGCCTTGTAGAGCCCGTTCACCGCCTCGGCTGCGTTGTCAGAGGACGTAACTAGCATGGGGCGCATGGCGCGAAGCAAAGCGGTTGAGAACCCCGGATCGAGGTTCTCCGAGGTTCTGGACGCCGCCGCTAGGCTGCCCTTTGTCCGCATCGATCGCGGAAACTACCTACGCACCGAATTGAAGCGGTACTGCACGGAAGAGCAGATCGACCGCGCCGTTGCCGGAAGTCCCGCTGCTGCGGGTATCCCGTTCAAGATCGTCACGGATGTGGCCAACGCGTCCGTGGCTTTCGAGACGGGCAAAGTCACCGCGATATCTGCCGTGGCCGGTATTCCTGGCGGATTCACGATGATTGGCGCGGTCCCTACCGACCTTGCCCAATACGTGGGCCACATATTGCGTATCGCTCAGGAACTTGCATACATCTACAGTTGGCCGGATCTGTTCGGCGACGAGAGCGAAGAACTCGACGAAGCGACCGAGAGCATTCTGATGCTCTTCGTTGGTGTCATGTTCGGCATCAAGATCGCCCAGAGCGGCGTCGCCAAGGTCGCTACGCTGACCGCCGCGAGCGTTGCGAAGAGACTCCCGCAGAAGGCGCTCACCAGAGGAATCGTCTACCCGATCGTGAAGAAGGTGGCCGGCTATCTCGGCGTAAGCATGACGAAGAAGGTGTTTGCCAGCGGAGTCGCGAAGGCGATTCCGCTGGCCGGGGCCGTTTTATCCGGAGGGCTAACTCTTGGCACCTTCCTTCCGATGTCGAAAAGGCTGCAAAACCATCTGGCAAGTTTGGAACTCACGAAGCCCGGGCATCGCCCCGATGATGCGGTGGTCAGCAAGGCAACAGAGGTGATTGTCGATTCGAACGAGGTGGAGACCGAGGGGCTCGCACAGTGATCCGATGATGGGCATCAATCGCTCCTTCGCTTGTGGGTGTCGACGGCCGCTTCCCCGGTGACACCGGAGAACCCGGTCCGGCGGGTCACTTTCACCACGGTGTCCGCCTGAGCGAGCAGGTCCGCATCACGGGACACCACCACCCACGCCCCGGGCCAGTCCCGCAGCACCGTCTGCCAGATGTCACGGGCGGTGGGGCCGTCCACCGACGAGTCGCAGTCGTCGACGACGTAGACCTCGGCCGGCCGGCACAGCATGCGGGCCAGGGCCAGACGCTGCCGCTGGCCGCCGGAGAGCCGGCTGGCCTGGCCCGAGTCGAGGACCGTGTCTAGCCCCTCGCGCAGTTCCGGTGTGCCGGGGGTCAGGTGGACCGCCGTCAGGGCTCGGAGCATGTCCGCTTCCGTGATGGACTCATCGCCGAGAAGCAAGTTGTCGCGGACGGTTCCGGCGACGAAGTGGGGCGACTGGCGGGCGTAGCCGATATGAGGTGTGGCCAACCGAGCGCGGTTCCCTGTGACGGCGATTCCGTTCCAGTGGACATCTCCCCTCGGGTCCGGCTGAAGCCCGAGCAGGGCCCGCACGACGGTGCTTTTGCCCGCGCCGGAGGGGCCGACCAGCGCCGTGACGCTGCCTGCCGGGGCGGTGAAGCTGACGCCTTGCAGGGCGGGGGCGGCGTCCTTGCCTTCACCGCC
>ERZ773010.1485-NODE-1485-length-14632-cov-14.309666_pt1 | contig 14632 bp, 7 predicted proteins | sample MGYA00580842_ERZ773010 | MGnify/ENA primary metagenome ERZ773010 (study PRJEB29015, sample SAMEA2737982) | human oral metagenome | biome: human oral; feature: human-associated habitat; material: dental | place: China | collected 2107 ...
ATCCAAACGGCCATGGCAGGAAAGCTTCCGTGCAGTCATCCCGCGCCTTCGTCACTCACGTTCCCTCCTCCGTTCACCCTGAATCGGCAGCCGGTCCATCGGACGCCAGGGGCGGCCACGCCCCCGACGCGACCGGGCCCGCGGGCCCTGCCGTGCAATCGACCTCACGGACGGAACGAGCTCAACCGCTGACGCGCAGCCTCATGACCCTGATGGTCTGCAGCGCCCTCGCCGCCTGCGGCGGCGGTGGCGGTGGTAGCGCCGTGAACACCACCCCCGATCCCCAGGCCGTAACACCCGTCACGCCCTCCGTCACCCCAGGCACGAATGGCCAGGGCGCGCAAGGGAACAACGGAACCAGCGGCCAGAACCGCACCAGCAGCGACAACCGTGGCCAGGGCGGCGTGGCGGGCGGCAACGCAGCGAGTGGCAACAGCTCCCAAGGCAGCGCTGACAACGGCAACCAGAACAGTGCGTCCGGCGGATCGACCAGCACCCCGGGCGCCGGTAACGGATCTGGCAACACGGGGAGCGGCACTTCGGACGCCCCGGGTAGCGTCACACAGCCCAGCCTGCCCGGCAACGATGCCGATCCCCAATCGCAGAAGCCCACGGCCGCCATCGTGCGCATCCTGGGCCAGGTGCGCGGTCCGTCTGCAGCCGCCAACCCGGCCAGCCTGCGCCTGCCGCAGGGCTCCACGTCCATCGCCTATGACCGGCAGGACCCGCCGCGCATCTGGGTCATCAACCCCGACCAGGACAGCGTGAGCGTGCTGGACAGCAAGATGCGGACACTGCTGCGCGAGATCCCGCTGACCGTCTCCGGACGGGCCGAGACCGCCCCAGAAAAGCCTGCCACCGAACACGGTCCGCGCACGCTGGCCATCGACAACTCCGGCCATGTCTGGGTGGCCAACCGCCACAGTGGCAGCATCAGCATCATCGACCCCGCCACGATGACCGTGGCCACCCGCATTGCGCTGGGCGTGGCTACCCAGCCCTACGGCGTGGTGGCGGCTCCCGATGGCAGCGGCATCTGGGTCAGTACGCTGGGCTCGCAGGAGCTGCTGCAGTTCGACCCCGTCACCCGCCAGCTCAAGCAGCGCATGGCACTAGGCCCCGAGGTCCGTCACCTGGCCATCACTGCCGACAGCAAGCGCCTGCTGGCCAGCCGCTTCATCACGCCTGCCCTGCCCGGCGAAAGCACCCTCACGCCCCGCACCCGCGGTACCGGCTTCCGGGGTGGCGAGGTCCTGCTGATCGACCCAGCCCGTACCACGCTGCAGCGCACGATCCCGCTGGCGGTCAGCACGCTGGAAGACACGCCCATCCAGGGGCGCGGCCTGCCCAACTACCTGGGCGCTGCCGCCATCTCGCCGGATGGCCGCTCGGCCTGGATTCCCTCCAAGCAGGACAACGTCCAGCGTGGCCAGAGCCGCGACGGCCAGCCGCTGGACTTCCAGAGCACCGTACGCGCCATCGTCTCCAACCTGGACCTGCAGGCTGCCACGCCAGCCGAACGGCCCGCACGACGCTACGACGTGGACAACAGCGGCCAGGCCAGCGCTGCCACCTACACGCCGGACGGCCGATACGTGCTGGTGGCGCTGGAAACCTCGCGCGAGATCAGCATCCTCAATGCTGCCACCGGTACCGAAGTGCGCCGGCTGGACGTGCAGCGCACACCCCAGGGCATCGCTGTCTCGCCCGATGGCAAGCAGGCTGCCGTCAGCAACGTGATGTCACGTACCGTCAGCTTCTTCGACATCAGCGCGCTGGCCAATGACGAGCCCCGGGCCATCCTGCCCGCCACGGCCACCGGCACGCTGAAGAGCGCCGAGCGGATGCCGGCCCAGCTGAAACGCGGCAAGGAGCTCTTCCACGACGCCCGCGACCCGCGTCTGGCACGCGACCGCTACATGAGCTGCGCCAGCTGCCACAGCGAGGGCTACGGCGATGGCCGTGTCTGGGACATGAGCAGCCTGGGCGAAGGCCTGCGCAAGACCCTCTCGCTGCAGGGCCATGGCGGCAAGAAGGCCCGCCTGCACTGGAGCGGCAACTTCGACGAGGTGCAGGACTTCGAGCAGCAGATCCGTGCGCTGGGCGGCGGCAGCGGGCTGATGCCCATCGGCAGCTTTGAGCTGAACGGCCGCAGCCTGCCGCTGGGCACCCCCAAGGCGGGCCAGTCGGACGACCTGGACGCCTTGGCCGCCTATGTGAACAGCCTGAACCGCTATCCTCCCAGCCCCTACCGCAACAGCGACCGCAGCCTGACGGCAAGCGCAAAAGCAGGCGAATCACTGTTTGCCAGCAAGGGCTGCACCACCTGCCACAGCAATGCCGACCTGGGGGGTGACGGGCTGACCCGTCACGACATCGGCACGCTGAAGCCGGCCAGCGGCAAGGTACAGGGCGAAGCGCTGACCGGCCTGGTCGCGCCCGGCCTGCGCGACGCCTGGTACACCGCCCCCTACCTGCACGACGGCTCGGCCGAGACGCTGGAAGCGGCCATCCAGGCGCACAACACCAACACCTTCACGGCCGCGGAACTGAGCAGCCTGGCCGCCTACATCCGCCAGATCGGCAACGGACAGTAAGGCACGGCTCCAGGACTGCTGCAGCGAGGATTGCGGCAGACATGAAAATGGCCCCGACAGGGGCCATTTCCGTTTGGGGCGAATCTGCCGCCAGGGCTGGCGGCAGCTGCCGGAAGAAGATCAGGCCTCGCCTTCGCGGCTGGCGCGACGACGCTCGTGCTCCTTCAGGTGACGCTTGCGCAGGCGGATGCTCTTGGGCGTGATCTCCACCAGCTCGTCCTCGGCGATGAATTCCACAGCCTTTTCCAGCGTCAGCTCGATGGGCGGCGTCAGGTTGATGGCCTCATCCTTGCCCGAAGCGCGCACGTTGGTCAGCTTCTTCTCGCGGATCGGGTTGACCACCAGATCATTGTCACGCGTGTGGATGCCGATGATCATGCCCTCGTACAGCGCATCGTTGGGCTTGACGAACATCCGGCCCCGATCCTGCAGCTTCCAGAGCGCATAGGCCACGGCAGCCCCGTCATCCTGCGAGATCAGCACACCCTGGCGGCGACCCTCGATCTCGCCAGCCCACGGGCCGTATTCCTCGAAGACGTGGCTCATGATGCCGGTGCCGCGCGTCGTGTTCAGGAATTCGTTCTGGAAGCCGATCAGGCCACGGGCCGGCACACGGTATTCCAGACGCACCCGGCCCTTGCCGTCCGGCTCCATGTTCTGCAGCTCGCCACGGCGGCGACCCAGCGCCTCCATCACGGCGCCCTGGTGCTCTTCCTCCAGGTCCATCGTCAGCGCCTCGTAGGGTTCCTGGCGCTCGCCATCCACCACCATCAGACGCGGCTTGGGCCGCGACACCGCCAGCTCGTAGCCTTCGCGACGCATGTTCTCCAGCAGGATGGTCAGGTGCAGCTGGCCACGGCCCGACACCACGAAGGTATCCGCATCCTCGGTGAACTCCACGCGCAGCGCCACGTTGGCCTGCAGCTCGCGCTCCAGACGCTCGCGGATCTGGCGGCTGGTGACGTACTTGCCCTCGCGGCCGGCCAGCGGCGAGGTGTTGACCAGAAACTCCATGGTCAGCGTGGGTTCGTCGATGCGCAGCAGCGGCAGCGGATCGGGGTTGCCGATCTTGCACAGCGTGGAGCCGATGTCGATGTTCTCGATGCCGTTGATGGCCACGATGTCGCCGGCCTGAGCGAAAGGCACCACCTCGCGCTCCAGACCCCGGAAGCGCAGCACCTGGTTCACCTTCACGGTGACGGGAGCCTTCTCGTCGCCGTGCATCAGCAGCACCGATTCACCACCGCGCAGCGTGCCCCGGTTGATGCGGCCAATACCGATACGGCCCACATAGCTGGAATAGTCCAGCGCCGAGATCTGGAACTGCAGCGGACCGTCCGGATCGTCGGCCCGGGCCGGCACGCGGGACAGGATGGCGTCAAAGAGCGGCGCCATGCTGGGGTTCTCGGCCGCGGCGGCAGCCTCGGCCTCTTCCACTTCGTTCACCGCATAGCCCGCCAGCGCCGAGGCGTAGATCACCGGGAAGTCCAGCTGCTCTTCGGTGGCGCCCAGCCGGTCGAACAGGTCGAAGGTCTGGTCCACCACCCAGTGCGGCCGCGCACCGGGACGGTCGATCTTGTTGACCACCACGATGGGCCGCAGGCCCAGCGCCAGCGCCTTGCGGGTCACGAAGCGGGTCTGCGGCATCGGGCCGTCCATGGCGTCCACCAGCAGCAGGACGCCGTCCACCATCGACAGCGCACGCTCCACCTCGCCGCCGAAGTCCGCGTGTCCCGGGGTGTCGACGATGTTGATCCGCGTGCCCTTGTACTCGACCGCGCAGTTCTTGGCCAGAATGGTGATGCCCCGCTCGCGCTCCAGGTCGTTGGAGTCCATCACCCGCTCGTTGACCTGCTGGTTGGCCCGGAACGTACCGGACTGACGCAGCAGCTGATCCACCAGCGTGGTCTTGCCGTGGTCGACGTGCGCGATGATCGCAATGTTGCGGATCGGCTGGGTTGTAGATGTGTTGGTGTCAGACACGCTCAGTCTCGAATCGAATCAAAAAGGGCAACCGGGGTTGCGTTTCGTAAAGTCCTTGCAGCACGGATATCCCGTCCCTGTCGGGGAGACCCGGCCGGCTCGGCATGTTGTTCAGTCAGTCACGATCAGTCAGGCACGATGACCCGCAGCGGTGCCAGACGCACGCTGCCATCGGGCTGGGGGACCCGGCGGGCCAATCCGGCCAGCCGCCCGGCATGCAGCACCGCCACCTGCCCCTCCGGGGCGTCAATGGCGGGCCCAGCGGGCAACGGCGACGAGAGATCGGCATTCGGGTTCGTTGGGGTCTGCCAGGGCACTGCCTGGCCCTGCGCAAAGCGCCGGGCCTGCTCATCCGTCAGCGCGGCCTGCGGCCATCCCGCCACCAGTGCCAGCAGCCCATGCAGATGGGACTGCGCCGCCGTCGGCCCCTCGGCCAGCAAGGCATCCAGCGTCACCGCATCCTGCACGCGATACTGGCCAACGCGAGTACGCCTCAGACCGCTCAGATGGGCGCCGCACCCCAGGGCAGCGCCCAGGTCCCGGGCAATGGAACGGATGTAGGTACCACTGCCGCATTCGATGCGCAACCGCGCCCGCTCACCGTCAAAATCCAGCAACTCGATGACATCGACCCGCACCTCGCGGGGCTGGGCCGCCACCGGGGCGCCCTCACGGGCATGGCGGTACATCGCCTTGCCGCCCACCTTCAGGGCCGAATACACCGGCGGCACCTGCTGGATGACCCCCAGGAAGCGCGGCAGCGCTGCCAGCAGCGCCTCACGCGTGGGGCGTGAATCCGAGCGGGAAATCACCTCGCCTTCCACGTCATCGGTGGCCGTGGTGATGCCGAAGCAGACCTCGGCCTCGTAGGCCTTGTCATGCGTGAGTGCCGCGCCTGCCAGCTTGCAAGCCTCGCCAAACATCAGCGGCAGAACCCCGCTGGCCATCGGGTCCAGTGTTCCCCCATGGCCAGCCTTGTCCGCGCCCAGCAGGCGCTTCACCTTCTGCAAGGCCGTATTGGAAGACAGGCCCAGCGGCTTGTCGAGCAGCAGCAGTCCGTGGACCTTCAAGCGCGGTGTGTCCGGTCAGTCGTCATGGCGCGCAGCGCCAACAGGGGCAGACACCTGGCCTGCCGTTGCAGGGGAGGCACTGGCCAATGCGCCATCGGGCCGCTCGGCCGAGCCTTCCCCGGTGTCCGTCGCCGCGTCACCCGGATCGTCGGCCGCCCGTCGCGAGTTGGCCTCGTCGATGAGCCGCCCCATCTCGATACCCCGCTGGGCGGAAGCATCGTGCACGAAGTGCAGCTCGGGCGTGGTGTGAATGCGCACCCGGCGACCGACGAGCGAACGCAGGAAGCCCGACGCCGCCCGCAGGCCACGCAACGTCTCGGCCACCCGTTCATCATCATCGGGCAGCACCGAGAAATGCACGGTGGCATGCGCATAGTCGGGCGTCAGATCCACACCCGTCACCGTCACCAGACCCAGCCGGGGATCCTTCACCTCGGTGCGGATCAGCTCGGCAATTTCCTGGTGCAGCAGCTCGGTCACGCGCAACGCCCGCCCGGGCGTTGCTCCTGGTCTACGTTTCATGGTGCCTCAGTCCGCTGCAGAGGCGCCCGCGGCGGAAGCCAGCGTCCGGGCCACTTCCTTGACCTCGAAGACCTCCAGCTGGTCGCCTTCCTGGATGTCGCTGTAGTTGTGCAGCGTGATACCGCACTCGAAGCCAGCCTTGACTTCCTTGGCGTCATCCTTGAAGCGCTTGAGCGACTCGATGCGACCCGTCCAGATAACGGTGGAGTCGCGCAGCAGGCGAACTTCGGAATCGCGACGCACCAGACCTTCGGTGACGTAGCAGCCAGCCACCGTGCCCACCTTCGTGACACGGAACACCTGCCGGATCTCGACCATGCCCAGCATCGTCTCGCGCTTCTCGGGCGACAGCATGCCTTCCATCGCCGACTTCACATCGTCCACGGCGTCGTAGATGATGTTGTAGTAGCGCAGGTCGATGCCGTTGGTCTCGGCCATGCGCCGTGCCGGCTGGTCTGCCCGCACGTTGAAGCCGATGACCACCGCCTTCGAGGCGATCGCCAGGTTGATGTCGCTCTCGGTGATGCCACCGACCTGAGCGTGCACGATCTGCACCTTGATCTCGGCATTGCTGAGCTTGAGCAGCGCGTGCGCCAGTGCTTCCTGCGAGCCCTGCACGTCGGCCTTGATGATCAGCGGCAGGGTCTGCACCTCGCCTTCGCCGATCTGGTCGAACATGTTCTCGAGCTTGGCGGCCTGCTGGCGGGCGAGCTTCACGTCGCGGAACTTGCCCTGACGGAACAGCGCGATCTCGCGGGCCTTGCGCTCGTCGGCCAGGGCAATCAGCTCCTCACCGGCCTGCGGCACATCGTTCAGGCCCTGGATCTCGACCGGGATGGACGGCGTGGCCGAAGCAGCATTCTTGCCGGCTTCGTCCATCATCGCGCGCACCCGGCCCCAGGTGGAGCCCACCAGCACCGTGTCACCACGCGACAGCGTACCCGACTGCACCAGCACGGTGGCCACCGGACCACGGCCCTTGTCCAGCCGCGCCTCGATCACCAGACCGCGTGCCGGCGCCTTCTCGGGGGCACGCAGCTCCAGGATCTCGGCCTGCAGCAGCACGTTCTCGAGCAGGTCGTCGATGCCCTGGCCGGTCTTGGCCGACACGCCCACGAAGGGCACGTCACCGCCATACTCCTCGGGCACCACGCTCTGCGCCACCAGCTCCTGGCGAACGCGATCGGGATTGGCCTCGGGCTTGTCGATCTTGGTGATGGCCACCACCAGCGGCACTTCAGCCGCCCGGGCGTGCGAGATCGCCTCAATCGTCTGCGGCATCACGCCGTCGTCGGCCGCCACCACCAGAATCACGATGTCGGTGGCCTTGGCACCCCGCGCACGCATCGCCGTGAAGGCCGCGTGACCCGGGGTATCGAGGAACGTGACCACGCCGCGCGGCGTCTTCACATGATAGGCACCGATGTGCTGGGTAATGCCACCGGCCTCGCCAGACGCCACCTTGGTACGCCGCAGGTAGTCCAGCAGCGAGGTCTTGCCGTGGTCGACGTGACCCATCACGGTCACGACCGGCGGCCGCGGCACGGCCGGACCCACGTCCTCGGCTGCCACTTCGTCCAGCATCGCCTCCGGATCATCCAGCTTGGCGGCGATGGCGGTGTGGCCCATTTCCTCCACCAGAATCATGGCGGTTTCCTGGTCCAGCACCTGGTTGATGGTCACCATCTGGCCCAGCTTCATCAGCTGCTTGATCACCTCGGTGGCCTTCACGGCCATCTTGTGGGCCAGATCGGCCACCGTGATGGTCTCGGGCACATGCACTTCACGCACGATCGGCGTCTCGGTCTGCTGCGCCTGGGCGAAGCCGCCACGGCGATCGCGGTCGTTGCCACGGCGCGGACCACGCGTGCGCCAGCCCGTGCCGGTGCCACCCGCGTTGCTGTCGTTGCGTCCACCCTTGGTCGGACGGCGCTTGCGGGAAGCGTCATCCTGCCAGGACGACGAGAGCTTCTCGGACTTCACGTGCTTGTTGCGGCCACCACCACCGGCGTTCTCGGCCGGTGCAGGCGCGGCCTGCTGGCCCGACGGACGATGCAGCGTGCCACCGCGACGGTCCTTGGCCGCACCGGCAGCAGGTGCCGGCTGCGCAGCCGGAGGAGCCGGCGGCGGCGGGGGCGGCGGCGGACGCCGGCTGGCTTCCAGCAGACGGTTGATTGCGGCTACCTCGGCCTCGGCACGGCGACGCGCCGCGGCCGTGGCATCAGCCTCTTCCTTGGCCTTGCGGGCCGCGGCTGCAGCCTCTTCGGCGGCCACACGGGCAGCTTCCTGCTTGGCTGCGCGCTCGGCCGCCTCGGCAGCAGCCTTCTCTTCGGCCTGCTTGCGTTCCTGGTCGCGTGCCGCAGCCGAAGCGGCTGCCGCGGCACCCGCTTCCTCGCGCATCTTGCGCTGCATGGCTCGAACAGCCTCGGCCTCGCGCTCGGCGTCGGCCTGCATCTTCGCCAGACGCTCCTGCTCGGCGCGTGCGGCTTCCTCGCGGCGGCTGGCCTCGGCCATCGCCTCGTTCTCGCGCTGACGATCACGCTCCAGCCGTGCGGTCTTCTCGCGCAGCTCGCGGGCCTGACGCTCCATCAGCTCCTTCTGCCGACGGGCCTCTTCCTCGCGCAGCCGACGCTGTTCCTCGTCGATGACCGAGTTGGCCGATTTCACCAGGGGCGGGGGTGCCACCGGCGCGGCAACCGGTTCCGGTGCCGCCGCTGCAGGGGCATTGCCCGGGGTGCCGTCACGCTTCACGAACGTGCGCTTGCGACGGACCTCCACCTGGATGGTGCGTGCCTTGCCCGTGGAGTCGGCCTGCTTGATCTCGGAGGTCTGCTTGCGCACCACCGTGATCTTCTGGCGCCGGGGAGCATTCTCTCCCCCACCGCCATGCGACGCCCGCAAGGCCGACAGCAACCGCTCCTTGTCCGCTTCCGACAGCGGATCCGAGGGGGTCTTCTTGTCGACACCCGCTGCGCGCAACTGTTCCAGAAGCACCTCTGCAGGTACTCGCAATTCCGCCGCAAATGTCTCAACGTTCGTACTGGCCATGTGTCCTTCCGCTACTACCGATTCTGTATGTGCGTCACCTGTGATTCATCCCCCCTTCGACGCGGGAGTGGGGACAGCACCGCTGCGGCGCACGCTCATTCTTCGACGAACCAGTGCTCGCGCGCCTTCATGATCAGCGCACGGGCCCGTTCCTCGTCGAGGTCGGTGATTTCGATCAGTTCATCGACCGCCAGCTCGGCCAGGTCGTCACGGGCCCGGACATTGGCTTCGGCCAGCTTCACGGCCAGCTCGCGGTCCATGCCCTCCAGCGACAGCAGGTCGTCGGCGGTCTCGTTCAGTTTCTCTTCGGTGGCAATTGCCTGGGTGAGCAGCGCATTGCGGGCACGCTCGCGCAGCTCGTTGACCGTGTCCTCGTCAAAGGCCTCGATCTCGAGCATCTCGTTGAGCGGCACGTAGGCGATCTCTTCCAGGCTGGTGAAGCCCTCGTCGATCAGGATGTCGGCCACTTCGGCATCCACGTCCAGGCGTTCCATGAAGACGCCGCGGATCGCTGCCCGCTCGTCTTCCTGCTTCTTCTCGCTTTCCTCGGCCGACATCAGATTGATCTGCCAGCCGGTCAGCTCGGACGCCAGGCGCACGTTGCGACCGCCCGTGCCGATGGCCAGCGCCAGATTGTCCTCGTCCACCACCACGTCCATGACGTGACGTTCCTCGTCCACCAGGATGGAGGAGACGTTGGCAGGCGCCAGCGCGCCGATCACGAACTGTGCCGGATCCTCGGACCACAGCACGATGTCGACCCGCTCACCAGCCAGTTCCTGCGTCACGGCCTGCACGCGCGACCCCCGCACGCCCACGCAGGTGCCGATCGGATCAACCCGGCTGTCGGTGGCATGCACGGCGATCTTGGCGCGCACCCCCGGATCGCGCGCGGCAGCGCGGATCTGCAGCAGCCCCTGCTCGATCTCGGGCACTTCCAGCTCGAAGAGCTTCATGATGAACTCGGGCGCCGTGCGCGACAGGAAGAGCTGCGGCCCACGACCCTCGCGGTTGATGCGGGACACCCAGGCCCGCACGCGGTCGCCGTTGCGCAGGTTCTCCTTCGGGATCATCTGGTCACGCGGCAGACGGGCCTCGATGCGCCCCGACTCGATGATGGCGCCTTCGCGATCAACACGCTTGATCGTGCCCGACAGCAGCGAATCACCGCGGGAGAGGAAGTCGTTGATGATCTGCTCACGCTCGGCGTCACGGATCTTCTGCAGGATGACCTGCTTGGCGGCCTGTGCACCGATACGACCGAACTCGATCTCTTCCAGCTCTTCCTCGATGAAGTCCTCGAGCTGGATGTCCGGATCCTGCTTGCGGGCCTCGGACAGGATGATCTGCAGATCGTGGTCGTCCAGCTCGCCGTCGGGCACCACCTGCCAGCGACGGAAGCCACGGTAGCTGCCATCCTCGCGGCTGATCGCCACGCGGATGTCCACCTCGTCCTTGTAACGCTTTTTCATTGCCGACGCGAGCGCACTCTCCAGTGCGGCAAACACGACGTCGCGCGGAACATTCTTCTCGCGCGCCAGCGCATCGACCATCAGCAACAATTCACGTCCCTGCATAACCACTCCCTAGAAAACCGGCTTCGGCACCAGCCGAGCCCGATCCACTTGCTCAAATCCAAACCGCAGCCAGCGTACATCGGCCGTCTGCAACGCGGCTTCCACCGGATCGGCAGGCACGGGCCGCGCCTTCGGCGGCCGACGACCGGGCACCCCCCGGTTGCGCCCCGGACGGGCGTTGTCCGCCGGCTTCTCGCGCCAGGCCAGCAGCCAGTCACTCTCGGCCGGCGCAGCGCCCCCGGCCTGCACCACCTCGGGCAGCGCGGCCTCGGGCCCCAGCAGCTCGCGCACCCGCGCCAGCGCCGGCTCTGCCGACAGCAACACACCCTCGAAGGTGCGGCGGCCGTCCTGCGGCATGCGCAGCCAGAGCTTCACCTCGTCACCCGTGAAGCGGGCAAAATCCTGTGGACGACGCAGCCGTCGGTCCAGCCCCGGCGAGGAAATCTCCAGCCGGTCATAATCCACATCTTCCACCAGGAACAGGTGCGAGAGCTGCTCGCTCACCCGTTCGCAGTCATCCAGCGTGATGGGCTGCGCATGATCGACATTCTCGATGGTGATGCGCAGCAGCCCACCGGCGGCGAACTCCACGTCCACCACTTCGTAGCCCATGCCCGAAACCACGGGATCGACCATCGATTCGACGTTGCTGACTGTTGCCGGAGTGCTTCCCACCTGTTGACCCTACCCTGCCGCGCCTGCGCGACCGATTTTCCAGACTGCCGCCGGTGCATGCCGGTGCACGCACGAACAGCCAGAATTGCTGCGCCCGCCACGGATAAAAAAAAATGGGCTGGCCAGCCCATTCCGTACCACGGCGTGGAGCCCGGCCATGACCGAACACCCACCGGCGCCATGCACCCGCCACCCCGTGGCGGCCGTGAAGGCGACCCGGCCGCCATACCTGCGGACCGGCTGCGGCCGGCGCCCTGCAAAGACGCCGGAACCAGCAGGTCCCTTCGCTGTTGCGGGCGGCAATGCCACCTTGCCGAAGGTATCCTGCAAGACGGCTGATTGTAGCCGACGAATGGTCGAAACTCAAGATCGACCATCCCTGGCCACACCCCGCCGGTCAAGGCGCACTGCCCCGACCGACCACGGAGAACCCCGCTCGGACCGGGTCAGCGCCCCTTGGCGAAACTCTTGCGACGGGGCCGCTGCTGGGCCATGTTGCCACCGTTGCCACCGGCACGCTTGGCCCGCGGCTGACGGGGCGTACCGTTGCCCGGTGCACGCTGCCCGCCCCAGTTGCCGCTGCCGGCATTGGGGTCGAAGGGCTGGCCCAGACGCGCAGCAAAGCCCGGCGTCGTCCCCCAGCGCTGCTGACGACCATCCCGCTTCATCGAGCGGGTGATGCCCTCCAGGTGCGCCGAATCCGAGGCAGGCTGCCAGTCGTCATCCTCGTAATTGACACGAGCCGTCACCGGCGCCTGCCGATTCCGGGGCACCACATTGCCGTTGCGCCCACTGCCCTTGCCACTGCGAGGCGCCACGTTGCCATTGCGCTCCTTCACGCGGCGCGGCCGGCGATCGGGCAGCACGGTCTCGCGCGCCACCTTCGACCAGTCGGTATCACCACTGTAGGACACGGCTTGCGGCAGATACCGGGTCTCGGTCCATCCCCGGCGCTCGCTCACCGTCAGCGTCTTCTTCTCGGCGGTGGGCTCCAGCGTCTTCACCGACACCATGCGCGGCGCCTCGACCTTCTCGGGCGACTGCTGCCGGCCCGCCGTGCGCGAACGCCGCGGCTGCTGACGCTTGCCCCGCGCCTGCTTGCCCACATCGTCGCCCGGCAAGCCCCCTTCGGCCGCCTGACGACGATTGCCCCGCCGTGTCCGCTGCGCCTGCTGGCCGCCAGCCACCTCCTGCCCTGCCTTGCGCCGACCGCCACGGGTCCGGCGCCCGGCCTGCTGACCCTCGCCACCCGCAACGTTCCCGTCCACCGGCGCAACCTGGCCACTCGGCATGACGACTCCGGACATGTCCTGCCCGGGCAGCTGCACCATGCCCTCGCCCGTCTGCTGGGCACGACCCCGTGCCCCGCGCAGCATGCGCCGGCGCGCGGGATGGCGACTGCCTGTCGGCTGCGATGAGCCGGAAGCCGCACCCTGCTGGCCAGCGCCGGTCTGGGCCGCATTGCCCGCACCTCGTCCCTGGCGGCGCAATGCGTCATTTCCACGGGCGGCACCTTTGCCCCGCCCTTGAACATTACCCGACTTGCCACCCCGCGCGGGAACGGCATCTGCCGCCCCGTCACTCATCTCGGCCACATGGCGGCGCATCTGCTGCTGCAGCTGACGCACTTCGGCCTCGGTCAGGGCGTGCAGGCGACCACGCTGCAACCGCGGCGGCAACGCGATCGGACCAAAACGGATGCGCACCAGCCGCGAGACGGTCAGACCCACGGCATCGAAGAGCCGTCGCACCTCACGGTTGCGCCCTTCAAGGATCACCACCCGATACCAGTGATTGGCACCTTCTCCGCCGATGTCCTCGATGGACTGCAGCGTGGCCGGACCGTCTTCCAGTGTCACCCCGGTCAGCAGCTGCTGTCGGATCTCGTCATCCACCCGCCCCAGCACTCGCACCGCGTACTCACGCTCCCAGCCATAGCGTGGATGCATCAGCTTGTTGGCCAGATCGCCCGACGTGGTGAAGATCAGCAGCCCCTCACTGTTCAGATCCAGCCGTCCCACGGCAATCCAGCGCGCCCCACGCAGACGGGGCAGGCGGTCGAAGACTTTCGGCCGTGATCCCGGATCATCACGCGTGACCAGCTCGCCGGTCGGCTTGTGGTAGAGCAGCACCTGAGGCGTCTGCGAGGCCGCACTGCGCTTGCGCGACAGCGGCTTGCCATTCACGCGGATGACGTCCTCGGGCCCCACCCGCTGGCCCACATGGGCTGGCAGACCGTTCACGGACACCCGTCCGGCGATGATCAGCTCCTCCATGTCACGGCGCGAACCGATGCCGGCATCCGCCAGGATCTTGTGGAGCTTCTCGGCGTCGGGCGACACCGGGCGCCGGGTACCCCGACCCGAATCACGCAGACCGATGCTGGCCTCACGGGCAAAGAACGGCACCGGCTCCCCGGGCACTTCCTCGCCGTCATCCTCGTCGTCGAAATCGTCCTCGTCGTCGTACCGGTCGTCTTCGTCGCGGAAATCATCGTCATCGAAGCCGTCCTCGTCCACCGACGCGCCGAAAGACGGCGCCTCGGAGGCAGACCACCCGGCATCCACGCCCGCATCGTCCGAGGACGGCTGCGCATCGCGCCCGGCGCGGATGCCCTCGTCCGATGCCTCACCCATCGGCGCCACACTGGCCGACGCATCGGGAAGCCCGTCCTCGGAGACAGGCACTTCAGTCGCCGTCACGTCCTCGGCCGAAGCAACCTTGCTGCGGCGGGTCGATGCCCGGGGCGTCCGGGCACGACGCGGCTTGGCAGCAGCCTCCTCGGCATCGGCCGACTCAGCATCGGCCGAGACGGCATCGCCTGCCTCGGTGGCAACGCCTGCCTCCGTCGCCACGGCATCCGCCGCCGACTTGCGACGCGAGCGGGAGACCCGCTTGGCAGTCTTTGCTGCGGGCTCTTCGGCCGACACCTCGCCAGCACCTTCCGCCCCCGGCACGCCCTCGGCGTCATCCTTCGCAGCCGTCTTGCGGCGGCGGGTTCTGGGTGCAGGCGTGCCGACATCAGCAGCATCCGCCTCGGCAGCCTTGCGTCGCGGAGCACGCTTGCGCGGCGTCGCCGCCTCCCCGGCGGACGTCGTGCCCGTGTCCGTCTGCAGCATCGGATCGGCCGATGCACCCTGCCCCTCATGGGCAGCATCGC
>ERZ773010.1488-NODE-1488-length-14627-cov-2.754117_pt1 | contig 14627 bp, 9 predicted proteins | sample MGYA00580842_ERZ773010 | MGnify/ENA primary metagenome ERZ773010 (study PRJEB29015, sample SAMEA2737982) | human oral metagenome | biome: human oral; feature: human-associated habitat; material: dental | place: China | collected 2107 ...
ATTTCTATAAATATCTATTGTGTATTCGTTTCCATCAATAAATTTCTGTATTAAGAAATTTACAGGATTCTGTAAGTTTGAAAGTTCAATTTCGTTATTTATAATTACAATTCCCTTTGATGCAGATCCCTCTATAGGTTTAGCGATTAAAGGGAAAATATTCTTATCAAAAGAAGGAACAGCTATACCATTTGCAATACACCATTCATTAGATAGTTTTTTATTAAAAAAAGTAGTGCATGAATTAACATCAGATACAGGTATAAAGATCTTCTTATGTTGTAGTATTCCTTTTAATTTGGAGGCAATAATAGTAGCAGGATCAACAAATGGAAGTACAATATCTATTTCATATTCTTCAATAATTCTACAAAGATGTTCAAAAATAGAATCATTATTCCATCTACATCCCCTGATTACTTTTCCAATGAAAGCAATAGGACAATTTTCGTCTAACTCATATGAAAAAATAGAAACATTATATCCTAATGTATTCCCTGCTCGTATAAATTCTTCAGCAATAGAAACTCTCTTTGCTCCTCCAAGAAAAAGGATGTTTATTTTTTTATTTCCCATATATTTTATTTATTAATCATCTTCTCACCCCACTAGGTATATTTACTACTCTTGCTTCTAACCATTCGGCGTTGCTAAGATCTGTTTTAGGGCAGTCCTTGAACATAGGCAATCGATTCATCAGTTGCCATATAGGCCGGCTCATAACTCCCTTACTATTGGTTTCTGTAAGAAAAGCATCACGCTCTTCTCTGTCTTTTAAGATAATAGCATTAAGCCAATAATTACATTTCTCATCTGTACGTTCTGTAAAGAAAGGAACTCCCTGTTTTTCAAAAAAGACTTTATAAGCTTCCGCGGTTAAGCGTTTATTTGCCAAAAAGCCGTCTAATTGTTCCAATTGGGCAACCCCTAAGGCAGCATTGATATTAGGCATGCGATAGTTGTAACCTATCTCATCATGTACAAATTCCCATGCATGAGGTACTTTGGCTTGAGTGGTAAGGTGTTTAGCATGTTTGCCTATGGCATCATCATTAGTAAGGATCATACCTCCACCTCCTGTAGTGATTGTTTTATTTCCATTGAAAGAAATACCTCCTATCTTAGCGAAAGTACCTAAGTGCTTACCCTTGTAATAGCTACCCATTGCTTCGGCTGCATCTTCTACTACCTCAATATGATATTGTTCACAGATAGCTATAATCTCCTCTATACGGCAAGCATGTCCAAAGGTATGCATAGGAAGACAAGCCTTAATACGCCTACCAGTTTCCTTGTGATAACACTCATTACCTCGTAACTCAGTATGAGCTTTGAGAAAATACTCTAAGGAAGTAGGGGAGAGTCCCATAGTATCTTTATCTACATCTACAAAAACAGGTACAGCCCCAGCATATACAATTGCATTAGTAGTAGCGATAAAGGTTAGTGGTTGGGTAATCACTTCATCTCCTTCTTTTACACCGCTTAGCTTGAGAGCTATATGGAGGGCATTAGTACCATTTACACATACAACTGCATGCTTAGCCCCCGTGTAGGCTGCCACTTTCTCTTCAAAGAGGTCAACAAACTTTCCTACGCTTGAGACGAAAGTAGTATCAATACATTCTTCTAAGTATTTTTTTTCATTACCTTTGAAAGTGGGAGCATGTAGGGGAATAAAGGCCTCCTTCTCACCATAAAGGTCACGTATAAAAGATATAGTCTCAGAAATATTCATCACAATAGTTTTTAGTTTTCAAAGGAGGTTCGAGATCTACATTTTACTATCTAAATATTTCCCAGTCTCTTGATGGTCAAAATTCACTAAGAACGTTTTCATCAGTTGGGTTATATCATTCTTCTGGGTATCAGGGTTGTCAAATAGTTTTGTTAGCTCTTTTATAAAGTTTTCTATTTCAGTTAGTTCTTTGAAACTTTGAAGATTGATCACACCCAATGATTCATATTTGTCTAAAATAACTTGTTCTCCTTCGGTATAGAACTCTTCGTAGGGCTTTTCTCCAGTAGTATCACTCTTTGAGAAATAAACAGGATACCATTTGTCATTTTCTTTCCTGCTTTCTGCTTTGGCAATAGCCTCTGTCTCACTGTGGCATTCTAGGGGTTCATATCCTAAGCCTTTAAGCAATTCAGTGGCTATGGTGGAGAAGGTAAGTACTTGTTCTTTTTTTAGTTTTGGGAAGTATATTTGCCCAGTAGAACCTAATATACAAGCCATTAAGCATATTTGTCCGCTTTCCTCTGGAGAGACAAAGTAACGTGTTACATCTGAAGGGGCTGATAGGGGTTGTCCTTTGGCAAGTCGTTCTAAAAATCCTGCAGGTAAGGAACCATTAGAAAAAGCTACATTGGCAAAACGAGCGGTAGTTACAGGAAAAGTTCCTGCATAGGCCATGATCATATCTTCCATGATTTTTTTGCTACCTCCCATGATATTTACGGGGTTAGCCGCTTTATCTGTGGAGACACAAAAGAAATGTTTGGGAGGATAATCACATAATAAGTCTAAGAAGCGTTTGGCATTGACAACATTGTTTTTCAGTAAGGCCTCTACAGAGTATTTATCTTTTTCTGATCGCACATGCTTGTGTGCAGAGAAGTTAGCGACTATATCAAATCCACCACGAGCTTTGAACATCTTTACAAAAGTATCATCAGCATAGCTCATAGGGTAAGTTACATAATCACTAGGTACTACGAAAGCAGAGGTACTACGTAGCTCACGGGTAAGTTCTGTCAGTCCATTTTCATTAATATCCACAACCACTAAGGATTTAGGTTTGAATGGTAACAATGCTTTAATATAAGAGCTTCCAATAGAGCCAGCTCCTCCTATGACCAATACACTTTTCCCTTCTATAGCTGTTATAAGCTCCTTTTGATGGGTATGCAAGTCCTTAAGAAACATACTTTCAGGACGTTTAGTAACGTATTTGGAAATAAAGTGTTCTATGTTTAACATCAGATAAATTCTAAATTAAATCACAAGCAAAGTTACAAAAAAATATTTGAAAAAAGCAATAATACTTTTTTATTTTTTTTATAAAGTCTTTTATATGCCTTGTTGCCTTCCAGCCAAGAGCTTCTGTTTTTTGGGTAACCACTTCGGCTGTCATACGGTTTCCTTTTCGCTCAGGGAGCATCTGTATCTCTCCCCCAAAAAACTGAGCAATCTGTAATACTGTATAGGTCTCAGGACTGCCAATGCCATAGCCATCACCACTGCCTTTTTCTCCTACAATAAGTAGACCTGATACTATATCATCTATATGAGTAAAATTACGTTGTTGTGTACCAGGACTTACCACAGTGAGGGGTTCTCCCTTTTTCATTTGCTCAGTGAATAGTGCGATGAGGGTGGCATATTTACCAGTACTGATCTCACCTTTACCATATACATTGTAGAAATAGACAATAGCATATTTCAAGTCATACCAATTCCCATAATTGATAATCAGTTCCGTATTGGACGATTTGCTCCATGCATAAGGGCTTTGGTCTTTTCCTAAACCGCCATCCCCAAATTTGGTACTACTGCCCGCATATACTAATTTGCAATGGTGCTTACGGCAAAACTCTAGTACTTTGAGAGTTCCTATTTTGTTGAATAACAATACTTTGTCTATATCATCAAAACTTTGTTCTACTCGTGAGTATTCTCCTAAGTGATATACAAGGTCAGGTGTAAAATCAATAAGTTCAAAGATATGTTCTGTACTTCCTTCTATATAGGTTACTCCTTCCACGTGGTTATCACGATTCCCTGTGAAATAGTTATCTAATGAATAGATCTCATTTTTAGGGTCCTTAGCTAAAGCCTCACAAAGGTTAGAACCTACGAAACCAGCACCTCCTGTTACTAATATCTTCATAGCTTAGACTCCTATTTGTATATATTCAAACCCCATGCTTGGCAAGTTAAAAGCATTGTACTGATTGCGGCCATCAAATATAACTTTATCTTTAAGGAGTTTGCCTATTTCCTCAAAATCAGGAGATCGGAACTCCTTCCATTCAGTAAGCAGTAATAGAGCATTAGCTCCTTTGAGAGCTTCATATTTACTCTCTACATATTCAATATCATAGCCTTTCAGATAGAAAGTCTTAGCTTCATGAGTTGCTTTTGGGTCGTAGGCCTTTATTCTTGCTCCTTGTGCTATTAGTTTCCTGATAATATAGATAGCAGGAGCCTCTCGCATGTCATCTGTTTCTGGTTTAAAGGCCAACCCCCATATAGCAAAGGTATGTCCCTTGAGATTTTCTCCATATTTCTTAATTACTTTTTCTGCAATAATTAGTTTTTGTCTATTATTGACATTGTCTACAGATTCTATAAGTTCTGCTTTGTAATTGACTTCTTCAGCTAATTTTTTTAAGGCTAATACATCTTTTGGAAAACAAGACCCTCCATAGCCACAACCTGGGTAAATAAAGCTATAACCTATACGGGTATCAGAACCAATTCCTAACCGAACTTTATTTACATCGGCACCTACACGTTCACAGATATTGGCAATTTCGTTCATAAACGAAATTTTAGTAGCTAACATCGCATTAGCAGCATATTTGGTCATTTCAGCTGAACGAATATCCATGGTGATAAAGCGCTCATGTTGTAGGAAAAAAGAGGAATAAAGCGCTTTCATCTTCTCAAAAGCAAAAGAACTCTCTGCCCCAATAACTACTCTGTCAGGTTTCATAAAGTCCTGAATAGCCTTTCCTTCTTTAAGAAATTCAGGATTAGAAACAATATCAAAGGTTATGTCCAAGCCCCTCCTTTGTAATACAAGGCTAATAACATCTTTTATTTTATCAGCAGTGCCAACAGGTACAGTGGATTTATTGACAATAATCAAGTGCCGTTCCATTGCCTCACCAATAGATCTAGCTACAGAGAGCACATATTGCAAATCAGCTGAACCATCTTCCCCCATAGGAGTCCCTACCGCAATAAAGACTATCTCTACTTGCTTGATAGCTTGTGCTATATCAGTGGTAAAAAAGAGGTTCTTATTAGCTATATTATTCAAAGCCATAGCCTCAAGACCAGGTTCATAGATAGGGATAATTCCTTTCTTAAGACTTTCTATCTTTTCAGTATTTACATCTACACAAGTAACGGTATTACCTACTTCTGCAAAGCAAGTACCTGATACCAAACCCACATAACCTGTACCTATAACTGCTATTTTCATGAGGCGAAGTTACGAAAAAATAATTTAATAAAAAAATCTTTTTAGGCAAAATTTGTAGACTACACACTCATAATCTTTGCGATACGGATAAGGTCTGGATCGAGCTTGCTTTCACCACCTTTGATAGCTTTCTCCAGAGGAGTGAGGTCTATTTTGTCATTGTTGATACCTACCATATAGTTGGACTTGCCTTCAAGAAGGGATTCCACAGCTTTCACACCCATACGGCTAGCCAAGACACGATCAAAGCAGGTTGGAGCACCGCCTCGTTGTATGTGTCCCAATACAGTTACACGAATATCATAGTCAGGATTTTGCGCCTCTACATATTTTTTAAGTTCGTATACATTTTGTCCTGTCGTATATCCTTCAGCTACCACTATGATGTTGGACATTTTTCCTTTGTTGTGATTGATGGCAATCTCATTGACCAAATCCTCCAAGGTGCTATGTTGTTCAGGGATAAGGATTTTCTCAGCACCTCCTCCTATACCAGAGTTGAGCGCAAGAAAACCTGCGTCGCGTCCCATTACTTCGATGAAAAACATACGGTTGTGGGAACTAGCTGTATCACGAATTTTGTCAATAGCCTCCACTACAGTGTTTAGAGCTGTATCATAACCAAGGGTATAAGTAGTACCATATATATCATTGTCAATCGTACCTGGAATTCCCATTACAGGAAATCCAAATTCTTGGTTGAAGAGTAGGGCACCGGTAAAGGATCCATCTCCTCCAATAACTACCAAGGCATCGGCACCTGCAGCGACAAGGTTTTCATAGGCTTTCTTGCGCCCTTCAGGAGTGCGAAATTCCTTAGAACGAGCCGATTTGAGGAAGGTACCTCCACGATTGACAAGGTTACGTACACTACGCGCATCCAAAGGGGCAAAGTCATTTTCTATCATTCCTTGATAGCCGCGGTATACTCCTAATACAGCTATATTATGGTAGGCACAAGTACGTACTACTGAACGTATGGCGGCATTCATTCCTGGTGCGTCACCTCCAGAGGTGAGGACAGCTATTTTTTTGATGTTTGTCATAATTGTTTTTAGTTTGGTAATTGTTAGTAGGGGGCAAATTTACATAAAAAATTCATAGTACCCCCAAAATAAGTGTTTTTTCTATAAATTATTTTATTAGGTGTCTCCTTTTAGGAGGCAAACTGCATGTCATAGAGATTCTTATAGTATCCATTGGTTATCTTAAGGAGTTCATCATGAGTGCCTTCCTCTACTATATTTCCCTTGTTCATTACAATAATTTTATCAGCTTTGCGTATGGTAGAAAGCCTATGGGCGATAACGATAGAGGTACGTCCTTGGGTGATTTTCTCAGTGGCTTGTTGTAGGAGTTTTTCTGAATGGGAATCTACTGAAGCGGTAGCTTCGTCAAGGATAAGTATCTTTGGCTTGTGTACATAAGCACGAAGGAAAGAGATGAGTTGGCGTTGACCAGCTGAAAGCACGGCTCCACGCTCTTTTACATCAAAGAAATAGCCATTGGGCAACTGTTTTATAAAGTCATGTATACCAATCTCTTTGGCAGCTTCTTTTACTTGTTCTAAAGTAATACGTTCGTCTCCTAAGGTGATATTGTAATAGATACTGTTGGCAAATAAGAATACATCTTGGAGGACAACACCTATTTGCTGGCGATAGCTCTCTAAATTGTAATCATCACAATTTATTCCATCGATTAATATCTGTCCTGAAGTAATATGGTAGAATCTTGTAAGTAATTGTATTACAGTGGATTTTCCTGCTCCTGTAGCGCCGACAAAGGCAATGGTTTGTCCTTTTTTGGCTTCGAAGCTGATGCCATGAAGAATTTCCTCTTCTTTTTTGTAACCAAAGGTAACGTTTTCAAAACGAATGTCTCCTTGTATTTGTCGGTGATGTCCCTTGCTGAAATCTTCTTGGCTTTCCTTGCTTTCTTCCATGATGTCAAACACACGACCAGAGGCAACCATACCCATTTGTAGGACTGTGAATTTGTCAGCAATATGTCGAAGTGGGCGATAGAGTTCTTGTACTAATTGGACAAACATGAATATCACACCTAAACTCGCCATTTCATGGTGGGCAACTTGTAGACCTCCATACCAGATAACCAAAGCAATAGCCAAGGAACTAAGTACTTCAGCAATAGGAAAGTAGATTGAGTTTTGCAGGATATTTCTTAACCACGCCTTTTTGTGTTTTTTATTAATTTCTTTAAAGGCTTTATATTCCTCCTCTTCTCGGTTGAAGAGTTGTACTACCTTAATCCCACTGATACGCTCTTGTACAAAAGAGTTCAAGTTGGCTACCTCTCGCCGGATATCGGTAAAGGCGGCCTTACTCGCTTTTTGGAATACATGAGTAGCATATATAATAATAGGTAAGGTGAGGAAGGTGAGTAGAGACAACTTCCAGTCTGTTAGTAACATAAGTGACATGATTAGGGTCATCTTGAGTACATCTGAGATGATCTCAAAGAGTCCTGCACTGAAGATCTCCCCAATACGCTCCAAATCATTTACCGCACGAGTGATAAGTACTCCTACTGAGGATTGGTTATGGTACTTCATATTGAAGCGAAGCATTAGGGAAAATAGTTTTTTGCGAATATCATAGATGACTGCTTGCCCTATCCAACCAGAATAATAAGCAAACGAAATCTGGGAAATGATCTCTGAGATTAGTATAGCCACCAGCAGCATACTTGCGTATAACAGACCATTATAGTCTTTGGGTACTATGTAGTTATTGATGATTTCCTTGGATATATAGGCTCTTAAAGAACTTGCCCCAGAGATAAATATAGCCAAAAAAGACACTAATGTAAAGGTCCATTTATAGGGTTTGGCATATGAGAAAAGTTTCCGTAGGATAGAAATATCGGTATTTTTGGTTTTTTGTTGAGTCATTTTAATTGGTAAATCAAATCTTGCAATTTTCTAGAACTGTGTTCCTAGTGTTGTGCGGCAAAAGTACAAAAAATATTAGAATTGGAAAGAATTACAAACTTGTTTTTACCTAGAACAAAAATAAAAAATATTTTCTTAGTTTCGAAAAAAGATGTAACTTTGCACCTGTAATAGTGCTAGATTGTATTTACAAAAATTTTACAATGAGTTTAGAAGCAAAAATAATGGAAGCCCTTAAGGAGGCTATGAAAGCCAAAGATACCATTGCTTTGGAGTCCTTACGAGCTGTAAAATCAGCTATATTACTGGCTAAAACAGAAGCTAAGGCAGGAGATTCCCTTTCAGAAGAAGATGAAATAAAGCTGTTACAACGCCTTGTAAAACAGCGTAAGGAGAGTGCTGACCTTTATCAGAAACAAGGTAGAGAGGATTTGGCTGCTCCAGAATTGGCACAAGCAGAAATTATAGCCAAGTTTCTCCCTGAGCAACTTTCCGAGGAGAAAGTGGAGGCTATTATTAAGGAAATCGTAGCCCGTGTGGGAGCTTCAAGTATGAAAGAGATGGGTAAGGTAATGGGCGAGGCTAACAAAGAGCTTGCAGGCAAGGCCGATGGTAAGCTCATAGCTGCTGTAGTTAAGAAAGTATTGTCATAATATATTTATCATTTCACAAAAGGCCGCGTAGTTCAACTGGATAGAATATCAGATTTCGGCTCTGAGGGTTAGGGGTTCGAAGCCTCTCGCGGTCACTAAGTGTAACACTCTTCCACTCAATGTGTTACAACTATTTTAAGGCTAAAATTTCGTTTGTAATTTCACCAAAACGGCAAGGTAAACGGCAAGGTAAAAATTACAAGCAAAATGGCAACAAAAACATTTCAAGGGTGTAGCTATACCGATTTATGGGTATCCCCAGCCAATTGGCAAAAAGCTACTAAAAAGGATTTGGACAAAGATTGGTATGTACAATGCACTTTCTTTGATCCTCGTCATGAAAAGAAATATCCCGAAGGCTTTCCTTTTCGAAAGAGGGCTAACAAGCCCCAAACGATAGAGGAGCGCAAGGCGCTTGTTTCTTTCTTTCTCAAAAGCATTCCCCAACAATTCAATGATGGGTACAATCCTATTACCAAGAAGTACATGAATGTCCGAAATGAGGGGCTATATCCTAATTTGCTCTTTATTGAAGCGTTCAGGCGTGCATTGGAAATGAAGAGGAATGCAAATAATAAGCGACATTTGTACGATATACAATGCGCTATTAACAGACTGGAAAAAGCCAGTGAAGCCCTTAACATGCAATATATTAAGGTAAAAGACTTGCGCCGTGTGGATCTTAAGCGTATGCTTGATTACCTACAACTCCCTGATAAGTATTACAATAAGTTTGTGATTTATTTCTCAAGTCTCTATCGAGAACTGGTAGAATACGAGTGCTGCGAGACTAATATCACGAGGGATATTTACCCTAAAAAGACTTTTAAGGAACCACGCCTTGTGCTTGAGAAAAACGAATTGGATAAGGTAAGGGAGTACTTGGAGAAGACACACCCCGATTTTTATCGCTATATGATGATCTTCCTCTACTCAGGAGCGCGTAATACTGAGCTTTTCAGACTGCAACGCAAAGATGTAGATTTGGATAAGCAGGAGTTTGTCATACTCCTTGAAAAAGGCGGACAGTATAAAAGATGTACCAAGGTGATACTTAGCCCTGCATTGGAATATTGGCGTGAAGTATGTGAGGAGTGTCAAGATCCTGATGATTATCTCTTTGCCCTGAACTTTGTACCTAATAAAGAAATGGGACATTCGGAGATTGTTACTAAGTTTTGGAAAAAGAATGTAAAAGACAAACTTGGTATTGAAGCTGATTTTTATGCACTCAAGCACTATATGCTTGATAACTTGGATAGTGATACCGCTATGTTATTGGCTTCCCATACCAATAAAAACACTACCGCTATCTATCAGGTCAATAAAGCAAAAAAGGATAGGGAAATGCTTAAACAGCTGAAAATAGAGATATAACCCTCCTAAAAACGTGTATCATAATATTGTGTGTTAAATTTCTTTCGTACTCCTTTATAATTTCTTAATTTTGTACCTAATTTAATAACCTAATATTTTATAACACATGAAAAAAGTACTATTACTCATTATGGGGCTAATCGCTTTGGGTTGCTCAAAAACGGAAGAATCTATACCTGAAATTACCGTATCCAAATCGTCATTTGACATTAAAGTAGGGGGGCATGAAACTTTTAAAGTTACAATCAGCGACAACACCTGGCAGATAACAGAAGTCAAGGTGGAAGGTAAAAAAATAGCTGATATTGGAAGAGGCGACGGAATCTATTATCATTTAACAGGACTTGTAAAAGGAACTACAAATCTACTAATCACAGCTTCCAACTCTCAAAAAACAATAAACAAAAGTATTCCTATTGTTGTTAGTGATATAGAAGCCAAGGAGTTTTCAATTCCTAGAGAATTGACTATTAATGTGGGAGAAAACAAGCATATACAATACACAGTTGTTCCAACGGGTACTACAGAGAAAATAACATGGACTACAAGTAATGAGAGTGTAGCACTTATAGATAATGGAAGATTGACAGGTGTTAAATCTGGTACTTGTACAATTACAGCAACTATAGGAGGTATAAAAGCCACATGTAATGTTACAGTAAAAGAGATTGAAGTAAAAGTTGTTAAACTTGTAGATTTTCCTAAGAAATGGTATGAGTATAAAAACGGGGATGAACTTCGTAAAATTGAGGAATCTTATGAATATAATAATATAAACTTGTATGAAAACCAAAATATACCATTAAACCTTTCCTTTGAACCTCAGAATGCTAAAAATAAAGAAATAACATGGACATCTTCTAATACTGAATATGTAGAGGTAAAAAATGGTGTCCTTATAGCTAAAAAACCAATAGAAAGTGAGGTTGTTATAAAAGGAACGCTTGCTAATGGTAAGTTTTTAGAGCTAAAAGTAAGGTCAATAAAAACATTTGATAATTACTTAGTCAATAACGTGAGTCTTTCTGTATCTACATTATATTCTCTTGGAAATGCAGCAACAAAGGAATTGAATTGCTATTTCGTTAATGAAACAGGGTTTAAAATAAAAGTACATTCGGTTGAAATAATAGAAGCCATTACAAATACATCTTTGACTACTATTGATTATAACACATTTGAAGAAAATGTTGATTACTCTACTAATCCAATTCCTATAAGTAGAGATCTTACACTTATCTATAAATGGAAGTTCTCTTATAAAGATAAGATTTATTACAAAGAAGTGCGAAGTGATCAAAAATAAGAATAAAAGCCCCAATTAAGGGGCTTTTATTATGACCTTATCTTAATTCCTTTGGTGTTAATATCATCCATTCCTCGTTTAAGTCCAGCTATATCCTTTTTCATTCCTGATATATCATCTTTTACCTGGTGGAGTTGGTATGTATTGGTGTCAATATTTGCAAGGTGTCTTAATTGCCTTTCTGAAATACTAACTAAAGATTGATGCATTTCCTTTATACCATCAACCGTTTGTTTCTCTAAAGCCGTCATAAGTGTAAAACGTCCGTTTAGTTCTTCTCCCGTGTCTTGGCTCATATGCGTAAATCCTTTTTCTACTGCTTTACGTTGCTCATTGAGAAAATCAAAACCATTTGCTTTACCCATCTCATTCCATTGTTTAAGGAATGTTTCCATTTCTGAAACCTTACCTTTCATAGCGTTACCAAACTCACCTACAAGTTTAGAGGATTGTTCTGCAAAAACTTTACTATCTCCTTTGCTATCTTTACCAGCTTGTAATACTTTTGCTTGCAAATCTTTAAAAATATCTGCTACATATAACTCATATACCAGTTGCTTTCCTAATTTGCCTATTACATTTCCTACGGATTTAGAGAAACTTTCAAAGGCATCTTCTCCTTTCTGAAGAGCGGTATATACACTGTTGGTAATATCCTTTCCGAGCTCTCCGAATGTGCTTTGTACATATTCCTCAAACTTTTTTTGAGACTCTTGTGCTCTCTCGTAACTATCAATAATGTCTTGTAACGCTTGCTTTCCACTTTCTCCAAACTCTTCATTTTTGATAATACTTTTAGCCAATTTAGCATCAAATTCACCGTTAGCTTTTATCAATTCAGGATAAACGCTTGTAATTCCACCCCATATTGTTTCTGTTTTTTTCCACCATAAAGACCCTTTAGTATAGCTTCCAATTGCTATATTTATTTTTTCAAGATTACTTGCTTTCTGTTCAAACTCTTCTTGATTATCACGCCAGTTTTTATTGAAAATACGAAATCTATTTTTTTCAAGATATTCCTTTCTTTCGTTTGTAAGCTCACTTTTTATGTCTTTTTGTAGTCCTTCCCATTGTTGTCTATATTCCTTTAGATAACCCAAAGCATTTGATATTTCCTTAGTTCCAAATACAGAAGTATTTTCTTTATGTAACATTCGCTCTTCATATAAAAGACGATTATAATCACTCTGTTGATTTAGTTTAGCAGCGTTAATTTCTTGTATCTTTCTTTCATGTTCCATACGTGCTTTTGATTGTGCTTCAATGCCCGATGTAACTAATCCTACTACAGCTCCAATAGCGGCACCCCAACCACCTCCTATAGATCCTCCTGTCTGCGCCATTGATAATGTACGGTTAAGGGTGTTACTCACTGTTTGCATAGTTTGTCCTATCCTCTTTAAGCTCTCATTCCCCGTACTCTGTCCAAGCTTTTCGAACTCTTGCCCTAACTGTCCAAATTCGCTTGTGATAGATTGAGCAGAGGAAAGCATACCGTTAAATGCTTCTTGCCATTCTGCGGTATTAGGCTTGGCTTTGAATAGGTTTTTGACGCTTGTACCAAGCCTGCCAAAGACTGTATCTCCACGATCAGCTGTATCTCTTGCTTGCTCAAGTTGCTGTTTTAGGTTTTGAATAAATTCTACATTAGCACTATCACTCATGTCAAGGGTGCTTGCCAGCTGGTCAATCTCCTTTTCAGCATCGGCTATGGTCTCACGTATCTCCTTAACAGTCTTTTTGCGCATATTCTCAAAGAGTTTAGCAATAGCGGTACCCTCTTTCTTGTAGAGTATATCCAACTTCTTAAGCTCACGAGCTTTTTCGTCTTGCGCTTTCTTCACTTGTGGAGCATCTGCGCCTAACTTAGCTTGCAAGGCGAAAATATCAGCGTTGTACTTCTCCTCAATGGCTTTACGTTGGTCTGTATACGTTTGGTACTTCACCAATAGCTCCTTATACATAGCCTCCTGCTGGCGGGTATATTCGTCTAAATTGTCCTGATTGAGTACTTCCTGATTTTTGGCTATTCTTTCCTTTTCTTCTTGAATGGCGGGGGTATCCGTGTTAAAGGCTTGCCCTTTCTTCCATTTCCCCTCTGCTTCTGCTTTCTGCTTCTCTGTTTCAATAAAAGCCTGTAACTCATCTTCTCCTTTTCGCTTGATTGTCTCGGCTCGTTTCTCATACTCAAGGACAAGCAAGGCGTTACGCTTTTCTCCACTGTCCTTCATTGCTCTGATTTTAGCTTCGTCTTCCTCAAACATTCTATCCTTTTCCAAACGCTCCTTGTCTCTTTTATCCTTTTCATAGTCAAAAGTAGGAAGCTCGGATTTGGTGGATTTGGATTTAGGAGTATTTTTTTGAGAAAGGTCAATGCCAGTACCTTGTTTGTACTCGTCAATCAATCCTTTTAATTTAGTTTTTTTAGCCTCTAAATCGCTTAAATCTTTATTATCAACGCTCCTACTATTTTTATTTTTGCTTTCAGCTTCATTTATTTTATTCTGTAACGATAAAATCTCTTCTTTTTTTGCAATAAAATCAGTAGTTTGTACTTTTTCTTGTTGTTTAAGTTTGATTTGTCTCTCTGTTGCTTCGTTATACATCCCCAACTCTTCCCAATCATATTTTAAATAAGGGTTGTTACTGTCTATTTTAGACACGGAAAGGTTGCTAATAGATTCTTTGGCTTGCTTTTTCCTTAAGTTGTAAGCCTCATTAATCAATTTCTTTTCAGCTTGTATTTGGTCAAGGCTTTTACCTGATAGACTGCTTTCGTAATTAGCTACATCATTCTTAACAACAACTTTTAGCTGTTTTTTCCTAAGTATTTTATCTGCTTCTATAGACCTTTTAATGTCGTTAATGTCCATTTGGAGAGCTAACCTGTGATCTCTTTTTGCAGTAGTTTTCATCTCAGCTTTTAGTCTCTCAATCTGAGCTTCTTTTTGCTTGATAGTGTCTTCGGTATTTTTTACTGCATCCCTTGACAATCCCTCATTCATTGTTTCATAACGCCCATTAAGCTCCTTGAGAACTTGTGACATCTCACGTAATACCTGATTAAGAGAAGTGTATTTATCAAGTACCCCGTTCGTTGTCTTTTGTAGTTCTAAAAATGCCTTATTTCTCTCGTTCCATGATTTGGTCTCGTCCTG
>ERZ773010.1492-NODE-1492-length-14605-cov-17.470378_pt1 | contig 14605 bp, 8 predicted proteins | sample MGYA00580842_ERZ773010 | MGnify/ENA primary metagenome ERZ773010 (study PRJEB29015, sample SAMEA2737982) | human oral metagenome | biome: human oral; feature: human-associated habitat; material: dental | place: China | collected 2107 ...
TGCGGCGGATAAGGGTGTCGATGTGTTGAATCAGCTGCGAATCGAGCTTATAGGGCTTTCGCTTACGCTGTTTGATAGTCCGGCTTTGCCGCTGGGCTTTATCGGCGCTGTATTGCTGCCCTTGGGTGCGGTGCCGTCTGATTTCGCGGCTGATGGTGCTTTTGTGGCGGTTAAGCTGTTTGGCGATTTCGGTGACGGTGCAGTGGCGGGACAGGTATTGGATATGGTATCGTTCGTCTTGGGTCAGTTGTGTGTAGCTCATGGCAATCTTTCTTGCAGGAAAGGCCGTATGCTACCGCATACTGGCCTTTTTCTGTTATGGAAAGTTGCACTTCAAATGCGAATCCGCCGACCTTTGGGCATTTTTTCTTTCAAAGATTAAATGCATAAAAAACCCGCAGCCGAAGCTGCGGGTCAATTTAGGTCAGTTCTACGAAGAATATTACCATTCGTAGTTCAAACCTACGTTGTAAGATGCAGAGCCGCCTGAAGAGGTACCCACTGCAAGACCGGCTTTAGCTGCAAAGTTTTCATTGAAGCGATAACCTGCACCCACAGCAACTGCGGTATCAGATTTGAAACCACCCAAAGCAGCAGTAACATTGAATTTACCGACGCTGTAAGGTTGGAACAGGCCGCTGAGGGCTGCTTGTGCTGCCAGACCTTGGCGGGTCTCTTTACGCAGGTTCGCTACGTTTTTATCCAGGCTATCGATGCGTGCTGAGTTTTTAGCAATACCTGCAGCGTGTTGACCATTTGCAGTTTGCAATGCAGCAATATCGGTTTTGTTAGTATCGATTTGCTTAGTATTGGCTGCAATTTGTACCGCATTGGTATCGGCACTTTCTTGAGCTTTGGCAGCAGCGGTTTGTGCAGCTTTGGCATGGCTGTCAGCAGTTTCGGCAGATTTTTGGGCAACTTCAACAGCACCTTTTGCCACTTGAGCTGATTTTTGAGCTTCAACAGCTATTGTTCTTACGCTTTCTACAGCAGTCTTATCAGCTTTGGTCTCAATTGCTGCTTTGTTGGCATCGATATCTGTGCGGTGAGTCTTCAAAGCATCAGCTGCAGCCAAATCTGCTTTTTTCAAAGTAATGATGTCTTCATCCAAGCTGGCAATAGCATTGTTGAAGCCGTCGTTAGCTTCTTTTTGCTCTTCAAGTTTGGCAGTATTTTCAGCGATTGCCGCTTTATTGGCATCAATTTCTTTACGATTGTCTTCTACAGCTTCTGCAGCAAGCTGCAAGCCCTTCGCCAAGTCAACGATGTCTTTATCTTGGCGAGTAATAGCCGCGCTAGTTGCGTCGCTCAGGGCAGTTACTTCATCACCGATGTCGTTAACTTTTTTGCCCATATCGGCAGTGTATTTCACCAATTCGTCAACATCAGCTTTGTCGGCTTTGGTTTCAATTGCTTCTTTGTTGGTGTCAATTGCTGCTTTGTTGGCATCAATATCTTTACGGTTGGCTTCCAAAGCCTCAGTTGCTTTCAGACCTGCTTGTGCCAAGTCAACGATGTCTTTATCGTGACGAGTGATAGCTGCGTTAGTTGCATCGCTCAGGGCAGTTACTTCATCACCGATGTCGTTAACTTTTTTGCCCATGTCGGCAGTGTATTTTGCCAATTCTTCGAAGTCAGCTTTATCGGCTTTAGTTTCGATTGCTGTTTTGTTGGCATCAATGTCTTGGCGGTTAACTTCTAAAGCTTCCATCGCAGCTTTACCTGCCGAGGCAAGATCACCGATGTCTTTATCCAAGCTGGCGATCGCATTGTTGAAGCCTTCGTTAGCTTCTTTTTGCTCTTCCAATGCTGCTTTATTGGCATTTACATCTGCGCTGATGGCATTAACGACTTCTGCAGTTTTCACCAATGCTTCGCTGTTTTCGTTGACGGTTTCAGTCAAGTCACCCAATGCTTCATCGTGTGCAGCTACAACTTCTTTCAAACCCAATCCGCCAAAGCCGTCAGCTTCAACATCTGCTTGTGTAGCTTTTCTAGTGGATTTGACGCCATCATCATCAGTCACAACGATTTCATCGCCATCTTTGAAACCGTTGAGTTCTTGAGCATTTTCGATTGCTGCAAATGCGGCTTGCTCAGCGGCTTTTTTGGCTCGTTCAGTCTCAGCGGTCAAATCAGCAAGACTTTGGTCATGTTGTGCAACAACTTCTTTCAAGCCCAGTCCGCCAAACTCATCTTGTTCAACATCTTCTTTGGTAGCTTTTTTGACAGATTTGATACCATCAGCATCGGTAAAGACGATTTCATGGCCCTCTGCAAAGCCGTTGAGAGCTTGAGTATTTTCAGCTGCTGCAAGTGCTGATTGTTCTGCAACTTTTTCCAAAGCTTTAGTCAGACCTGCTACGCCTTTGCTTGCCTTGTCGGCTTTATCGGCAACTGCATCCAGTTTAGAAGCGGCATCCACTGCTTTATCGGCGGCATCTTTGGCTTCTTTTACTTTGCTGTCAACGTTGGCAGAAAGTTCGATTACTTTGTCTTCGGCGGCTTTGGCAGCGGCTTTGGCATCTGCCGTGTCTTGTGCCAGGCTGTCCACACGGGTGTTTACTGCGGTTACGTCTTCGCTTACTTTTTCAATAGATTCGGAAAGCTCGGATGAAGCTTTAGAAATTTCACTGTCCACTTCGTTAAATTTGGTGGAAATGTCTTCACCCATTTTAGCGACTGATTCATTCAGATTGTTCACACCTGTGGCAACTTCGACAATATGGGTACCATTGGTGGTAATGGCAGTTTTCAGTTGTTCGATGGTTTCGTCTTGATCATCTAAAGCAGCCGATGTTTCTTTTGCCAAGTTGTCCACACGAGCATTGACGGCTGTAAGGCCGCCTGCCAAGCCTACACCTTTCAGACTGTCGGCTTCGATATCTTCATTAGTGGCTTCGCGGACGGTTTTGTTGCCATTAGCATCAGTTGTGATGAAATTTGAACCAGATGCAAAACCATTAATGGTTTGTTCTAACTCTAAGGTTTTCAAAAGCAGGGCATCGCTATCTTTTTTGAAAGTCAGCTTACCGGTACCTTTATCATATGTTGTGCCTTCGCCGAAGACAGTAAAAAACGCTGCTTGACCTTGATCGTCTTTGCCGCCAACCGCTGCTGCAAAGTTTTGTTCAGCCGCTCCCGCTGCGCCGCTTGCTACGGCTGCTGTAACAGCCATGCTCAATACTTTTACATTGAATTTTTTCATGTTTTTTACCTTTGTATGGTGGGTGTAGGGACGTTGATGCTTTTCCGGCGGCTCCCCGTAAACTGTAAAAGGATTATGCCGTTTCGGGCTGGAACTTAATAATCGCCAAGAAAAGTTTCAATGCATATTGTAAAAGTACGAAATTAAAAATCAAGGCTTGTGTCATTTTTTATAGTGGGAACAGGGGCGCATAGGCCTGTATTCTTCGATTTTTTTGAAATGTATTTTGATGCAATAAATTGCAATAGAATAATAAGCATATGAAATATATGATATTTTAATTTGATTTTTAGGTTTTTTTGATGGGTATTACCTTGTTTGGTAGAAAATATTTTAAATTTCTATTTTTATCAATTTGTGGGGAAAAAGCGACGAACGGTATTTTAATTTGATTATTCGGATGCATTTGGCATTTTGCTACTATAAGTAAATGTTTTAATTTTTGTAAAGACTTCTCTTGCGTATGAGGATGATGTACTTGTTGTCGGCAAGGCTCTGGTATTCTGGCATAAGGCTTAAATAGGTTTCAGACGACCCTTTTGCTTTTTATTTATAGGGGTCTGCATAGTGATGGCGATATAGCTTGGAAAACCGGGGCTTTATGGATAACGAAAGCTGCGATTTGCTATAAAATTCCTTTTCTATATTCAGATACGGATAAGCTATGGAAACCGCCTTGCTCCTTGCCGGAAAAATCACCGAGCTGACCCTGATTGTCCTGATGGGCATAGCATTGGTGAAATCCAAGCTCCTGACCTCCGAACACAGCCGCACACTCTCCGTCATCGCACTCTACCTCATCAGCCCGTCGGTGATGATTCACGCCTTCCAAATCGAGAATACGCCCGAAATCCTCGACGGGCTGAAACTCTCGGTTGCCTTAGCGGTTGCGTTCCACATCCTGCTGATTGCGTTGGGCAGGCTTTTCAAAACCCTGTTCAAGCTCGACACGCTCGAACACGCCGCCACGGTTTACACCAATTCCGGCAATCTCATCATCCCGCTGGTCATGTCCGTTTTCGGGCCGCAATGGGTCATCTACACCAGCGGCTTCATCATCGTCCAAACCCTGCTGTTTTGGACGCACCTGCGGCTGTTGTTGTGCGGCAGCGGCAAGCTCTCGTGGAAAACCGTGTTCACCAACATCAACATCCTCTCCATCCTCTTCGGCATCCTGCTGTTTGCCTGCCAAATCAAACTGCCGCGCATCATCGACAACACGCTCGCCACCGTCGGCGGCATGATAGGCCCCGTCGCCATGCTGGTTGCCGGAATGCTGATCGCCTCGCTGCCGCTCAAAGAAATCGTCCTGTCGAAACGGATTTATCTGACCGCTTTCCTGCGCCTGATACTCATCCCGCTGATTCTGCTGCTGTTTGTCAAAATTTCAGGCATCGCGCACCTCGGCGGGCACAGCGACACCGTCGTCCTCATCAGCTTCCTCGCCACCGTCAGCCCCGCCGCTTCTACCGTTACCCAAATGGCAGTGATATACGGTCAAAACGCCCGCAAAGCCAGCGCGATTTACGGCATCACCACCCTGTTCTGCGTCATCACCATGCCGCTGATGATAGGCCTTTACCGGCTGGCCGTCTGAAAAGCTATTCCGCCGCAAAAACCTCTTTTTTTTTCAGACGGCCTCACCGCCGCCGGCACCGTCTCAAGCCCTTTGTTTATTTCATTGACGTATTTTGACATTCCTTAATCATTATTCTAAGATAGGTGCGCTCGAAACCATACCGAACCGCCGCCCGGAAAAGAACAATGCGGCGCGGTATTCCTTACAACGGACATAGTTCCACACGAAACAAAGGCTGAACATGGATACGATTACCGTAGACCCCTATTACACGCTCATCATCGCCACAGTCGTACTGCTGGTGGGGCGCGCGTTAGTGAACAAAATCAAATTCCTGCAAAACTTCAACATCCCCGAACCGGTGGCCGGCGGCCTGCTCGCGGCCATCATCATCTATGTCCTGCACGTCAGCACGGGCATGTCGTTTGCCTTCGACAAAGGGCTGCAAGACGCCTTCATGCTGATTTTCTTCTCGTCCATCGGACTGAGCGCCGACTTCTCCCGCCTTAAAGCCGGCGGCATCGGTCTGGTGCTCTTCCTCGTCATCGTCAGCGTGTTCATCGTCATCCAAAACGCCGTCGGCGTGGGCTTGGCGGCCGCTTTGGGCTTGGAACCGATTATCGGCCTAGTAACCGGCTCCATCACGCTTACCGGCGGCCACGGTACGGCCGGCGCGTGGGGCAAGGTGCTGGAGGAGCAATACCATATCGCCGGTGCAACCGACTTGGGCATGGCCTCCGCCACTTTCGGCCTAGTACTCGGCGGTTTGATCGGCGGCCCCGTCGCACGCAAACTGGTCAACAAAATGGGCATGAAACCGATTGCGGAAACCGTACAGGGCGACGATACGTCCGACGCCGTGATCGACGTATTCGAACACGCCGACCAACGCCGGCTGATTACCGCCAATTCTGCCGTCGAAACCATGGCGCTGTTCGCCGCCTGTCTGGCTTTCTCCTCGCTGATGGTTTTGCCCGAAGTCAAAGCCTTCTTCCCCGAAAAGTTCACCCTGCCGCAATTCGTGTGGGCGCTGTTGTTCGGCGTCGTATTGCGCAACGTCCTGACTTCCGCCTTCAAAATCAACATGTTCGACCGCGCCATCGACGTATTCGGCAACGCTTCGTTGAGCCTGTTTCTGGGTATCGCACTGCTGAACCTGAAACTGTGGCAGCTTCTCGATTTGGCGTTGCCGATGCTGGTCATCCTCGCCGTCCAGACCCTTGTCATGTCCCTGTACGCCTACTTCGCCACTTACCGCTTTATGGGTAAAAACTACGACGCCGCCGTGCTGGCGGCCGGCCACTGCGGTTTCGGCCTCGGTGCCACGCCGACCGCCGTCGCCAACATGCAGTCCGTAACCGAACGCTTCGGCCCGTCGCACAAAGCCTTCCTGATTGTGCCCATGGTCGGCGCGTTCTTCATCGACTTCGTGAACGCCTTTATCCTGACCGGCTTTGCCAATTTCCTCGGCGGCTGACCCCTTCGGCCGAAAAAAGCCTGAAACCGAATGTTTCAGGCTTTTTTTATCAGGCCGTCTGAAAAATGATACGATGGGCGTACCTGTCCGTCGTCCGCATAACGACCTGCTTTCCCAAACCGATATAAAGCCCGCCTCTTTTACTCCAGACTTAAGGCCGTCCGAAATATGAAACACACCCTCCTGCGCCGCCTCTATACCGTCCTCACCGCCCTGCTGGCCGTTTTCCTCGTCTACACCGTCTCCACGCAAAACTGGCTGCAAACCGACCTGACCGCGCTTCTGCCGAGCGAGCAGCAGCCGGACGCGCTCCTGACGGCGGCGGACAAGGCGGGGGAAGCGCAGTTGAACACGCAGGTGGTGTTGCTGGCAGGAAGCAAAGACGCGGAAACGGCGTTTCAGACGGCCTCGCAAATTGCCGGCGTGTGGCGCAAAAGCGGCGTGTTTGAACAAGTGGACAGCAGCATTACGCCCGACTTGGACAAAGTGCGCGCGGATATGCGCAAGCTGGGTTTGGCGGTGTTGCCGCGCGAAGAAGCGCGCCTGTTGTACGAGCAGCCGCAGGCATATTTTCAGGCGCAGGCGGAAGCGGCGGCCAACCCGTTCGCCGCGCCCTCGCCTTTGCCGCTGGAGCAGGACTGGCTGGGCTTCGGACGGTTTGCGGCGGGCAAGGCAAACCCGCAAAGCCGTTTGCAGTGGGACATGGACAACGGCATGTTGTTTGCCGAAGACAACGGTAAAACATGGGTGTTCCTGCGCGGCCGGCTTGCCGGCGGAGATAACTTTTCAGGCAACGACGCGCTCCTGCCGCTGATGGCGCAAAGCCGCCGAATCGCGGCGGACAACGGCGCGGAAACGCTGACGGCGGGCGGCGCGCTGTTTGCGGCGGTGTCGAAGGCGGCAGCGGAAAAGGAAAGCCGGCTGATGAGCGCGGCCGGGCTGGGGCTGACGTTTGCGCTGCTGCTGTGGGTGTTCCGCAGCGGCCGCGTGTTCTGGCTGACGCTGCCTTTGGCGGCGGGAATGCTGACGGGCTTGGCGGCGGCTTTGCTGGTATTCGGCGAAGTGCATATCCTGACCATCGTCATCGGCACGAGTCTGGTGGGGATGCTGGTGGATTTCCCGCTGCACTGGCTGGCGCCGTCGGTGTTCGGGCCGTCTGAAAAAACGGTCTGGCAGGCGGAGCCGGCGATGAAGCACGTTTTGCCGAGCTTCGCCGTCAGCCTTGCGATTACGGTTTTGGGCTACGCGCTCTTGTGGTTCACGCCGCTGCCCGTGTTGCGGCAAACCGCCGTATTTTCAGGCTTCGCCCTCTTCGGCGCATTCGGCGCGACGGTGCTGTGGCTGCCGCTGCTGTTTCGCCGGTACCGCGCCCGAACCGTGCCTTTTGCCGCGCTGACCGAACGGCTCCACGCCTTGTCAGGCCGTCTGAAAGCCCGCCTGCACAAGCGCGGCTGGCTGGCGGTCGGCGGCATACTGCTGGCGGTCGGGCTGTGGCGCAGCGACTGGCGCGACGACATCCGCCAGTGGGTCAACATGCCGTCTGAAATGCTGGCGGAAGTTCAGCGCATCGGGCAGTTGAGCGGTGCGGATTTCGGCGGCAAATACCTGGTCGCCGAAGCGCCGAGCGAAGACGCTTTGCTGATGAAAACCGCCGAACTCGGCCGCGCCCTGCAACCCTTGGTCGCACAAGGCAAACTCGGCGGCTTCCAATCGCCCGACCAGCTCCTGATGCCCGTGTCCGAACAGCAAAAACTGCAAAACCGCCTGCGCGAGCTGGCAAAACTGCCCGAAAGCTGGCAGGCGATGCGCGACATCGGCATTCCGCGCAAAACCGTGCGCGACGCACTGCTTCAAGCCGCCGACGCACCGCCGCTGACACTTTCAGACGGCCTGAACACCGATTTGGCCGAAGCATGGCGTCCGTTATATTTAGGCGAAGTGGAACAAGGCCGTTTCGCTGCCATAGTGCGCATCAGCGGCATGACCGACGAAGCCGCTGTGCGCGCCGCCGCCCAAAGCGTTTCGGGCGTGCATTGGGCGGACAAACGCGCCCACCTGAACAAGCTTTTCCACCACACGCGCAATCAGGCGGCATGGCTGAAACTCGCTTCCTACGCGCTGGCGTGGTTTTTACTGTGGCGCATGTTCGGCATAAAGCGCGGCAGCAAAATCCTCGCCGTACCGCTGGCCGCCGCCGTCTGCACCGTCGCCGTACTCGGCTGGGCAGGCATTCCCGTCAGCCTGTTCGCCATGTTCGGCCTGCTTCTGGTTTCCGCCATCGGCGTGGACTACGCCGTCTATGCCGTAACCGCCAAGCACAGCGCACCCGCGCGGCTGGGCGGCATGTTGCTCGCTGCCGCCACCACCGCGATTTCCTTCGCCCTGCTGGCCTTAAGCGGCACGCCCGCCGTCGCCGCCTTCGGCATCACGGTTACCGTCGGCGTGGCGTTCAATATCTGGCTGGCGGGAACTTTGTTGAAAGATTGAGTTTTCGAAAAGAAAGGCCGTCTGAAACTATTTTCAGACGGCCTCATTAACCTGTAAAATGTCAAACGTTTTATTTCGTTATTTTTCGAAAGGGTATTTAAATGTCCGCATCACAATTCGACGTTGCCGTTATCGGCGCCGGACCTTCCGGCGCAGTGGCATCCGCTTTACTCAACAAACGGGGTTTCAAGGTCTGCGTGTTGGAGAAACAGCACTTTCCGCGCTTCGTCATCGGCGAAAGCCTGCTGCCGCACTGCATGGAAATGCTGGAAGAAGCCGGATTTGCCGACGCCGTGCACGCCGAACCCAGCTTTCAGTTTAAAAACGGCGCGGCGTTTTCATGGGGCAGCCGTTATACCGAATTTGATTTCACTGAAAAATTTTCAGACGGCCCCGGCACGGTTTACCAAGTGCGCCGCGGTATTTTCGACAAAATCCTGATTGACGAAGCCGCCAAACAAGGCGTGGAGGTGCGTTTCGGACACGGCGTAACCGCGTTCGACAACAGCGGCGACCTTGCCCGTTTGAGCGTGGAAGCCGACACGGGCGAAAGCTACGAGCTGACCGCGAAATTCGTATTGGACGCCAGCGGCTACGGCCGCGTGCTGCCGCGTCTGCTGGACTTGGAAACGCCGTCGCACCTGCCGCCGCGCCAAGCGCATTTCACCCATATCGACGACAACATCACCAACCCGAAATTCGACCGCAGCAAAATCCTGATTACCACCCACCCGCAACACCGCGACGTATGGATTTGGCTGATTCCCTTCGGCGACAACCGCTGCTCCATCGGCGTGGTCGGCACGCCCGACGTACTCGCCGGCGAATCGGAAACGGTGTTGAAAAAATTTGTCTACGAATGCCCGATGCTGAAAGAAATTCTGGACAAAGCCGTCTGGGAAAACGACTTCCCGTTCCGCTCCATCCAAGGCTACTCCGCCAACGTAAAATCGCTGCACGGCAAACATTTCGCGCTGTTGGGCAATGCCGCCGAGTTCCTCGACCCCGTGTTCTCATCAGGCGTAACCATTGCGCTGCACTCCGCCAAACTCGCCGCCGACCTGTTGGCGAAACAGCTTGAAGGCGGCGCGGCGGACTGGGATGCCGAGTTTGCCAAACCACTGATGATAGGCGTGAACGCGTTCCGCACTTATGTCAACGGCTGGTACGATTTCCGCTTCCAAAACGCCATCTACGCGCCCAACCGCAGCCCCGAAATCAGCCGCATGATTTCTTCGATTCTGGCGGGCTATGCGTGGGATACTGCCAACCCGTTCGTGGCAAAATCCGAACAGCGCCTGTCTGCGCTGGCGGCATTGGTAGGGGACGTGAAAGCCGAATAAAGCGGTTCGGAACGGTCCGTCCGCCGTTTCAGACGGCCTTTATAAAGATAAAAAGGCCGTCTGAAACTTTTCTATAATTGGCGGAGCAAGGTATATGGCTGATTCATTTGCATCGATACGTCTCTTGCCGTCATTCCGGCGATAACCTGTCCTCGCGCAGGCGGCGGGAATGACGGTCGGTGATCGGGTCCGCATTAATATGAATCGGCCACAGGTTTGGCAACCGCCCCCACATCTGCTAAATTGACCGGTACGCACGGCCTCGGCTTGGAGGCCGTCTGAAAAACGACGGAGGGCATTATGAAGATTCTAGTCAACGTATTTCATCCCGATTTGGAAAAATCCGCGGTTAACAAAGCATGGGTACGGCAGTTGGAAAAGACGGCGGATGTAACCGTACGCAAAATCTGCCAGCGCTACCCCGACGGCAAAATCGATGTTCCGGCGGAACAGGAAGCCCTGTCCGCACATGACCGTTTGGTGTTCCAGCACCCGTTTTACTGGTATTCCGTGCCGCCGCTGATGAAGCAATGGATAGACGAGGTGTTTACCTACGGCTGGGCATACGGCGGCGGCGATGCGTTGGCGGGTAAGGAATGGGTATGCGCCATTTCCACCGGCGGTCCGGCGGATTCTTATCAGGCGGGCGGCTACAACAGTTATTCCATGAGCGAATTCCTGAAGCCCCTGCAACAAACCGCCAATCTGGTGCAAACCAAATTTCTGCCCCCGTTCGTATTCCACGGCGCCGTCCACGCCACCGAAGCCGAAATCGGACAATCCGCGCGCGAACTGGCCGCACACATTACCGACCCGCTGCTCGACCCGCAGAAAAAACTGGCCGCGCTGGTGCAGGCGATGAACGACGAAGGCGTCAGCCTATAACCGGCTTACTTAATCTTTATTGAATCCCGCCATTCCCGTGCAGGCGGGAACGGCGGCAGTCCGGTAAGCTCCGTATTGGAAACGAGGTGTTTTACCCCGAACCATATCGGGCAAAACGTTCTTCGGCAAATCCGGCAAACCGCCTGCCAAACATGAAACATCCGCCCCGACAGACCGAACCGTCCAAACTTGTGCCTGTTCAGACGGCCTCCCGCTCCTCAGACATCGGTTACAATACCCTGCCAGTGATACGCACACCCATCCCCTACAAAAGGAAACCCATGCGATTCCCAACCGCCGCTCTTGCCGCGCTCGCCCTTGCCGCCTGCGCCGCCTCCCCTTCCCTGCCCCGTCCGCAAACCCTGCCGACGCTTGACCAAGCAGGATTATGGTTCAAACTCGAACAGACCGACGCTTCGGGCAATGCCGCCCAAACCAGCCTGCTGGCGGTCGAGCAGCTTTCAGACGGCATCCGCTTCGTGCAGACCGACGCGCTGGGTGCGCCCGTGTCGCGCCAGTTTGTCGGCACGAAAGGCTGGAAAAACGACGGCTTCATCATGCCCAATTCCGCTTCGCGCCGCCTGTTTGCCGCGCTGCTGCCGCTGCTTGCCGCCGACCGCGCCGCCGTGCTGTATCCCGAAGTGGAACAAAAACCGTCCGAACACAACGCGTTCTGTCCCGACGGCAACGGCGCACTGTTCCGCTACAAAGACCGCGATTTATGGTGCGTCGCCCGTCATGACGGGCAGTTCGTCATCGCCTTTCCCGACAAAACGCGTTGGACCGTCAGCCCGATTAAAGAAGAACAATGATGAAAACCCCCGTTTATCTCAGCCGCCCCGCCGTGACCAGCGCGCTCGGCAACGGCCTGCGCACACATATCGACGCGCTGCTGATGCCGTCTGAAACTTCGCCGCTGACGTTTTCCGACCAATGGGTCAAGGGCAAAACCTTCGCATTCGGCGCGGTAAACGAAACGCTGCGCCCGCTGCCCGACAACCTGTCCGCCGCGCATCGCAGCCGCAACAACCAACTGCTGTGGCACGCGCTGGAACAGATTGAAGACGACATCCGCGCCGCCGTCCGGCGTTACGGCGCGGCGCGGACGGCCGTGATCATGGGCACTTCCACCAGCGGCGCCGACGAAAATATCCCCTTGTTCCAACACGTTGCCGACGGCGGCGGCTGGGCGGACAAGCCGTTCAACCAGCTCCAGCACGAAATGGCGTCGCCTTCGGAATTTGTTGCACACGTCTACGGTATTCACGGCCTGCGCTACGTCGTTTCCACCGCCTGCACATCGGGCGCGCGCGCCTTAATCAGCGCGGCGCGGCTTCTGCACTCAGGCTTGTGCGACGCAGTGGTCTGCGGCGGCGTAGACACCCTGTCGCCATTGACCATCAACGGTTTTGCCTCGCTGGAAGTGCTTTCAGACGACCTCGCCAACCCGTTTTCCGCCAACCGCGACGGCATCAATATCGGCGAAGCCGCCGCCGCATTCGTCATGACCCGCGACGCCGATTTCGGCGGTACGATGCAGCTGTTGGGCTACGGCGCAAGCAGCGACGCTTATCATATGTCCTCGCCCCGCCCCGACGGTTTGGGTGCGGTGCAATCTTTTCAGGCGGCATTGAACAATGCCGGTTTGCAGCCGCAGGACATCGGCTGGATTAATCTGCACGGCACCGGCACGAAACACAACGACAGCATGGAAAGCCGCGCCGTCGCCGAAGTGTTCGGCAGCCAAACCTTCTGCACTTCGACCAAGCCGCAAACCGGACACACGCTCGGCGCCGCCGGCGCCATCGAAGCCGCATTCGCCTGGGGCATCGCCGACCGCGGCTGCAACCCGCAGGGCAAACTGCCGCCGCAACAGTGGGACGGCATCCCCGACCCCGAACTGCCCGCCGTCGCCCTGACCGACGGCAACAGCGTATGGCCGTCTGAAAAACGCATCGCCGCCAGCTCGTCTTTCGCCTTCGGCGGCAGCAACGCGGTATTGGTAATTGGGGAAGCCGCCGAGAATTAGGCGGCAAACCCTGTGCCTATCGTTTGAAAAAGCGAAGGCCGTCTGAAAATGCCGACGCGTTTTTCAGACGGCCTCTCCTTATATATTGCGATACGGCAGCCTTGAGCCGATCGGATTTTAAGGCCGAACCGTCCCGCCCGCCTCCAGCGGTGTTTTCGATAACCCGACTTAAAAATAGGCCGTCTGAAAAGGCATATACTTTCAGACGGCCTTTTTTTCTGACCATCACCGCTGACACCCTTTGTTTAAACACAATTTAATTCTGTTTTTCAAAAATATTTAATATTTAATATCACTAATTCATATCATTATAAAGAACAAATCCAAACTGGCCGCCATCCGTGCAGTAAGGCTGCGTAATGGCTGCCAAGCCGAGGCCGAAAGCCTTGCCCGCCCTTTGTTTTTGCTACAATCACGTTCTTCTTGTTTTAAGTTTCAGGTTACTACATCCATGAAAACCCCTGCTTCCTGGTCGACCAAAATCGGCTTTATCCTTTCTGCCGCCGGTTCCGCCATCGGTTTGGGCGCGATTTGGAAATTTCCCTACACCGCCGGCACCAACGGCGGTGCGGTGTTTTTCCTGCTGTTTCTGCTGTTTACCATCCTGATTGCCCTGCCTGTGCAACTGGCCGAGTTTTATATCGGGCGCAAAAGCGGCAAAAACGCGGTGGACGCGTTCAAAGTGCTGGCACCGGATACCTTGTGGCCGTGGGTGGGGCGCATGGGGGTGTTCGCCTGCTTTATTTTGCTGTCGTTTTACAGCGTGGTCGGCGGCTGGGTACTGAATTATGTAGTGCACGCGTTCGACGGCAGCATCCGCGCCGGCGCAGACTTTGAAGCCTTGTTCGGCAACACGATTGCCAGCCCGGTAGGTTCGGTGGCGTATCAGGGGTTGTTTATGCTGATGACGGTGTGGGTGGTGAAAAGCGGGATTTCGTCCGGCATCGAAAAGGCCAACCGTTATATGATGCCCGCGCTGTTCATTCTGTTTCTGCTGCTGGCGGGGCGTTCGCTGACGCTGCCGGATGCGATGGCGGGGGTGTCGTTCCTGCTCAAACCGGATTGGTCGCACCTGTCGCCGCAAACCATGCTCACCGCGTTGGGACAGGCGTTTTTCGCCCTCAGCATCGGCGTATCGACCATGATTACCTACGCCGCCTATCTGGACAGGAAACAGGATTTGTTCCGCTCCGGCCACAGCATTATGTGGATGAATTTATTGGTTTCCCTGCTGGCTGGGCTGGTGATTTTCCCCGCCGTATTCGCCTTCGGCTTCGAACCCAGCCAGGGGCCGGGGCTGATTTTTGTGGTGCTGCCGGCAGTGTTTATGAAATTGCCGCTGGGCAATCTGCTGTTTGCCGTGTTTATGCTGCTGGTGGTGTTCGCCACGCTCACCTCGGCCTTTTCCATGCTGGAAACGGTGATTGCAGCAACCATTCGGGAAAACGAAAGCAAACGCAGCAGCCGCACTTGGATTATCGGCACGGCAATTTTCATCGTCGGTATCCCGTCTGCCTTGTCGTTCGGCGTATTGGGCGAGATGAAGCTGTTCGGCAAAACGCTGTTTGATTTGTGGGACTACATGATTACCGCGCTG
>ERZ773010.1500-NODE-1500-length-14561-cov-8.245278_pt1 | contig 14561 bp, 11 predicted proteins | sample MGYA00580842_ERZ773010 | MGnify/ENA primary metagenome ERZ773010 (study PRJEB29015, sample SAMEA2737982) | human oral metagenome | biome: human oral; feature: human-associated habitat; material: dental | place: China | collected 2107 ...
CGACGATAAACACCAGCATAGACCAGAAGCCGTATGCGCCCAAATCTTTGAACACCACCGCCCACGGCAGCATAAACGCAACCTCCAAATCGAAGAGAATGAACAGGATGGCGACGAGATAATAACGCACGTCAAACTTCATCCTGGCGTTTTCAAAGGCTTCGAAACCACATTCGTAAGCCGCATCTTTTTCGGCGTAGTGGTGTTTCGGACCTAAAATCGTGCCGAGCAGGATAAACAGCACGCCGGCCGCAAGGCCGACGAGGATGAATACGAGGACGGGAAAGTAACTGGCCAACATGGTTTATGCCTAACTGGTTGACAGACAAATCTTAATATCCTGCTATTTTATCGAATTTCAAAATCCATTAAAAGGTAAATGTCGGTCAACCTGCAAAAAAATCTTAATAAATTCAATAAGTTTATGATAACGATTCTTATTTGTGTTTTGTTCCTTACTGTTTTATTTACCTCTTGCCGACAGTTCGCCATCCTTTTTGCAGGTAATGCTTAACAATCCAGAAACCCTGCCCGATTTGATTTTCAGACGACTTCCCCTATACTTCATAAGCATTTGCATCCTTTAACACCCCCATGCCTTGTTTTAAGTCTGAATACCCATATGATTTAAAAACCCACCCTCAAAAAGGACAATCACAATGAATTTCAACAACCTGCTCAACCAAATTTTGGGAACGGTTCAAAAAAATAGCAAATCCGTCGCCGACAGCCCGCTTAATTCTTTCGGCGGCGGTGCATTAGTGGCAGGACTGGCTTCTATGCTGATGAAAAAGAAAAACACCAAAAAACTGGTCAAAGCCGGTTCAGTCGCAGCTTTGGGTTATATTGCCTACAAAGGCTATCAAAGCTGGCAGCAAAACCGCAACCAACCCGAATTGCCGCAACAAGCGTTCGAACCTGTCGGCCAACTTGCCGAAACACACAGCCGCGTCATCCTGCGCACCATGATTGCAGCCGCCGCATCGGACGGGTTGATTGATGAAGCGGAAAAACAGGTTATTGCCCGTGAAAGCGGTACAGATGCAGAAACCGCCGCCTGGCTTGCCGCCGAATATGAAAGACCGGCAACAGTCGAGGAAATCGCAGCAGCCGTCGGCAACGATGAAGCTTTGGCCGCAGAAACCTATCTGGCGGCAAGATTGGTGTGTGCCGATTTATCCCGTAAAGAAATCGTGTTCTTAAGCCGGCTGTCGCAAGCCTTGAAACTGGATGACCAGTTGGTGGAAAATTTGGAAAAGCAGCTTGATTTGGCTTGATAATAAGCAGGCAGACTTAAAAATATAAAGAAGGTCGTCTGAAAACCCTAAAGTGTGGTTTTCAGACGACCTTTTCCTTTCCGTCGGCGTTATTGCGTTTGCGCGGCTTTTTGTTTTTCCGCTTCTTCGATTTTTCGGTCGTTTTCGTAATCCGAACGGAAGAGCCTGTCGAAACGGATGGTGTATTTCAACTCGCCGCCGTATGAACGGCTGCCGACGCGGGCGACGGCTTGGATGGCGCGGGTGAGCTGGTACACGAGTTTGACGGACTGTTCGGCACTGGAAATACCGTATTCGTAACCTGCGTAGAGGTTGTTGGTAATCTGTTTGCCGACGGTCAGCACTTGTTCGGCGGGGTTGAGTTCGCCGGTTTGGGCGTTGCGACTGCGTTGGCTGGTGATGCCCAAATCATCCACCAGTCCGAGCCTGTCGTTGACTTGTCCAGCAAGGAGCGCGCCTGCCGCTGCGGAAAGGGCGGCATTGTCGCCGTCGCTGCCGCTGCTGGCGCGGTTGAGGATAAGCCAAGAGAGCTTGTCTTTTTCGCTCATCGCCTCTTTGGCAACAAGGGTTACGCGCGGATTGGAGAGGCTGCCGAGGACTTCGACGCCCGCACCGACGGGGGAAAGGCGGCGTTCGGCGCGAATGTTCAGGTTGGGGTTGTTGAGCGGGCCGACGAAAGAAACCGTACCTTTGGTGATGTCGAGGTCTTGTCCGTAGGCTTTGTAACGGCCTTTAACAACACGGACAGTACCGACGCCTTGGATGGCTTCGCCCGGGCGGGAAGTGATGGTCAGCTTGCCGCCTATGGTGATGTCTGCGCCGTAACCGACGAAACGGATGTTGTCGTTGAGGTTGAGCGTCAGGTTGAGGCTGATGGGCGTCACGGCGGCGGTTTGTTTTTTCTCTTCGCCCAACACGACGACATCGTCGTCCAACGAGGGCATGGAGGATTTTTGCGAACCGAACATACCGTAATCACTGCCCAATGTGCCGTTGAGGATGAAGCCCCTGGCCTGGTTGTATTGCACTTTCGCGCTGCCGGAGAGGCGCAGGCGGCGGTTCGGACGGGAGAGGGTGTCGTATTTGTCGAAGACGACATCCACGTCAACGTCCGGATCGGCGTTGGCAAGGTTGACGGAGCCTTTAAGCTCGAGCGTACCGCCTTTGTGGAACTTGAGGCTGTCGATAATCCAGCGTTGTCCCTGCAAATGGGAACGTAAAACGCCGTTGTCGAGGATGAGGCCTTGGGTTTGGTTGCGGTAGTAGAGCTTTTCGCCGTTGAGCGTACCGGAAAACTGGGGATCGCTGACGTGTCCGCCAAGGCTGACGGCGGCATTCAGACGACCTTTGACGGTTTGTCCGACGGGCAGGAAGTTGCGGAAGACTTCGAGGTCGGCGACGTTGAGGTTGAGTTTGCCGCTCAAAGGCGCAGTGTCCATGCTGGCGCCCTGTCCGATGTTGACCGTACCTTCGGCTGTACCGTAGTTGCTGGTGCCGTTCAGGGTGGCGGCGATGGTGGGCGAACCGACGCGCCCGCCTATGGCGGCGGCGGCGTTCAGACGACCTGTAATGCCTTGCGCGGTAGCGGGCAGGAAGGTTTTGATTGCGCCCAAGTCGGGGACGTTGAGGTTGATTTTGCCGCTGACCGGCGCGTTGGCGATTTTGTTGCCGAACTGCTGGCTGATGCCCAAATCGGCGTTGACGCTGCCGAAGCGGGTATTGCCTTCAAGCGTGCTGTCGATGCGGCCGTTTTGGAAACGGGTGCGCAGGGCGAGCGCGCTCAAACCCAAGGGCATTTGTTTTTTCGGGTCTTTGTTCGGCAGGATGATGTCGCCGCTTTGGCGGTTGATGTTGAGGTAGCCGCGGGCATTTTGGCTGTACGCCAAATCCCAATCGCCGCCGAGTACCAAGTTGTGTTCGACGGGGATTTTGACGAAGTTTTGCAACTCGGTGATGTGCAGGCTTTGCGCACTGCCTTTGCTGGTGATGCCGGTTTTTTTGTCCCAAACGAAGTTTTGCAGGTTGAGGCTGCCGCCCATCACGCTCCAGCGCGCCGCGCTCATGGAAACGCGCTCCGCGCCTGCTTCGAGGTTCATGCGGTTTTGCAGTTTGAGGTTGAACGCGCCGCCGATGTCGAGCGTGTCCACGCTGCCTTTCCACTGATTGAAGTCTTTGTTCAGACCGCCCGCCGCGTTGATTTCGAGTTTGTAAGGTTTGCCGTCCAACGCCATGCTGCTGCTGCCGTGTATGCGGTGTTGTGCGCCCGTGCCGTTGAGGGACAGGTCGACCGCATCGATGACGGTCGCGCCGCCGGAAAGGGCGATGTGGCTGCCTTTGATGTCGGCGGCAAGCGGACGGTTGATGTCGGGCGTGCCTTTGAGTTTGAAATCAAGCATGCGGATGTTGACGGCATCGCCGACTCGCAGGGCGCGCGCTTCGCCGGAGAGGTCGGCTTCGTAGGTTTTCAGCCCGCCCTTGAGGTCGCCTGAAATGTAGCCGCGCGTATTGAGCAGCCCGCCCAGTCCGAAACCGAAACGGGAAAGGTCGGGAGCGGTGATGTCGATATTGAGGCGGTCGCCTTTTTTGCCGAAGCTGCCGTTGGTTTTAACGATATTGTTGCCCAAACGCAGGTCGGTCAGCGCGCGCGGGAGGTGTCCGGATTCGTAAACGACGTCGGCTTTGCCGCTGAGAGGCACATTATTTAACGTACTCGGCGCAAACTGCATTTTGCCGGCGAATTTTTCTTTCGCCAGTTCGCCTGAGAGATTGATGGTGCCGTTGACGCTGCCTGCGGGCAGTTTTGAGTCTAGGCGGGACGGATTGAACGCCTTGCTGGAAATGTCGAGCTTGAGCAGGCGGTCTTTGAAAAGCTCGAGCGAACCTTGCGCCGTCAGTTCGCCGCCGTTTTGCGGAGCGACGCGGACGCGGTCGAGTTTGAGGGTGCGTTGACCGAGTTGTCTGTCGGTGGCGAAGGACAGCAGTCCGGAAAGTTGCGCGTTGCTGCTTTCAAGATTCCAGTCCACAGCGGGCGATGAAGTTTCGCCTTTGACGCCGATAAACCCGTTCCACTGACCGGCAACATTGGTGCGGACGAGGTCGTCTGAAACGAGGTTGTTCACATTAATCTTGAGCGCCAGCGCGTTTTTCACCGTATCGACCGTACCGGCAACATTGAACGAACCTTCCTCCAACAGCCCGATTTCAGACTCTTGGACAGTTACCACGCCGTTGTCGTTAATCGTGAAGTCCGCCAAAATATTGCGTACCGGAATGGCTTTGTCATCGGCAAAACCCGCCGCCTTGTTTTCCAAGTCGAGCGAGCCGTCCAGCGCGATACCGTGCGTAAACGAAGGCACGACAGTCGCGTCAAACGTCAGGTTTGCCTTAGGCAGCGACGGCAGGAAAGCAGTCGGGTTGATGTTGAAACCCTTAATCAGCACCTCACCGATCATCTTGTCCAACGAAGCGGCAAACGGATGCACCGTAGATTTCGCCGACAAATGCACATCGTCGCCGTCCAGCAGGATTTCAGTCTGCACGTCCTGCAAGCTGCCCCACAGACGCGCCTTACCCTCTATCGTCTCGCCTTCCAGCTCGCCCTTCGTCTGAACCGTCGTATTGAGCGCAAACGGCTTCTCCAGCCCGACCACCGCCGAACCCGTCGAATTGCTCCACGGCGTATCGAGGGTTTTCAAATCCAAGCGGTGTTCTTTCCGATCGTAATGGTATGCCGCATTCAGATGGTCGAGATAGGCCGTCTGCTTGTCAAAATTTTTGCCCACGCTGAGTCTGCCCGTCTCAAAACGGTCGATAAACACCAACACAGGCAAATCAATGCTCTCAGGCAGTCCTTTGGACGGCTTTTTCTCTTTCGGCGGCGTCGGCTTCGGCACGACCGCAATATCGCCCGCCACAATTTCAGTAATGTGCAGGCTGCGCTGAAACAGCTCGGACGGCTTCCAATCAAAACGGAACGCGCTGATTTTCACATCCGCCCCATCCGTTTCAATCATCCACTTATCGCCGTGAAAACCCTTAACCAGCGTACCTTCCAGCGTTTCCGACGCAATCTTCACGCCAAACCAGGACGGAATCTTGTACAAACCGAAACGCAAACCCGATTCTGTCCCCACCAGCCAGCCGATAAAGCCCGCCAGCGCGCACACCAGCACAACCAACGTCAGCAACAGACCCCGCAACCAGCGCCTCTTGCGCTTGGGCGGGGTGGGTTGTGTTTCAGACGACGTAGGCACACTGTTGGGCGTTTCTTGGGCTTCTTGGACTGCTGTTTCGGACATCTTGGCTTTCTTGTATGGCTTAACGGCTTTTCAGGACTCCGCCGCACCCGACGGAATCGGCTTTTCAGACGACCCCATATCAGGACAGGTCGTCTGAAAAAGGATAATCATATCCCATTGCAGCGAATTGTGCTTGGGAAAGACAGCATTTCAGGTTTCAGACGACCCCATATGCCCGAACGTCATGCCCGAAGCGGTAAAAATGTCAACAAATGCAAAAAGGTCGTCTGAAAAGACAGCGGGAGTTTAGACCCGCATTTTCAGACGACCTCTGCCTATTTCAGCAACCCAACGCAAATCAATGAAAAGAAACGCGGGGGGTTGCCTCAAGCTGCGGCTTACCTGCCCGACAATACCGCCGCACCTGCTTTCGCGACGCTTTCGTCTTCATCGACCGAGCCGCCGCTCACGCCGACGCTGCCGACGATAACTCCGTTTTTATCCACTAACAGTACACCGCCGGGAAAAATCACCAAACCGTCGTTGGTCACCTCAATACCGTAAAGCTCACCGCCCGGCTGCGAAGCCTTGCCCAAATCGCGGGTGGACATATTGAAATAGCGTGCCGTTTTCGCTTTTTTCTGCGCAATATCGATGCTGCCGATAAACGCGTCGTCCATACGCGCAAACGCCTTCAAATTACCGCCCGCGTCCATGACCGCGATATTCATCGGCACCTTGATTTCACGCGCCTTTTTCATCGAAGCCTGCACCACCGCCTGCGCCTGAGCCGTCGTCAAATCGCCCGGCAGCGTTTTGGTCAAACCCGCCGAAAACGCCGGCGCACCCAATGCCAAAGTACACAACAATGCAACTGATTTTATGCCGCGCATAACTGTCTCCTTGTATTGAATCAATGAAAGGTACTGCACTTTTGATTGTATGCCTGTCGGCGGGAACAATAAAGGTCGTCTGAAAACCATGAGACAGTTTTTCAGACGACCTCGGATGGGCTTTTGGGTTTCAAACATCGTATGCCCGCGGTTTCAGCAGGTCGGATTCGCCAATCCGAAACTTACCCTTACCCCTGCTGCGGGATGATATGTACGTCTCGCTGCGGGAAAGGAATATTGATATTGGCGGCGCGCAGATTTTCCACCACCTGCTCGTTCAACCCGAAGCGGAACGCGCCCAAATCGGCTTCGTTCGTCCACGCCCAAAGTGTGACTTCAATGGCGCTGTCGCCCAGGTTGGTAATAAATGTTACTGCTTCTTTGCCTGGAGTCTGTACACACAAAGGATGCTCGGTGGCGGCTTTCAAGACGGCGGCTTTGGCGGCCTTCAAATCGCAGGCGTAATCCACGCCGACCACTACCTGCACGCGGCACAACGGCATGGAAGAACGGTTGACGATACTGTTGCTCATGACGACGCTGTTGGGCAGGATGATTTCTTCGTTATCCGGCGTACTCAGCGCAGTCTGCACCATTTTAATTTCGCTCACCGTGCCTTCAAAGCCGTTAACCTTGATGTAGTCGCCGACTTTAAACGGACGGAACAGAATAATCAGCGCACCGGCGGCAAAGTTCGACAGTTGGTCTTTCAGCGACAAAGCCACCGCCAAACCCGCGCCGCCGATTAAGGCGGTAACCGACGTGGTCGGAATGCCCAGCTTGCCCAGCGCGGCAATGATGATCAGGATTAACAGACCGATATTAGCTACATTGCCCAGAAAGCTCACCAGCGTTCTATCTACTTTGGCGCGGGTCAGCGCGGCTTTCATCAAAATAACGAGGCGGGAGGCTATCCATCTGCCGACAAAGAAAATCGCCAGCGCGGCAACGAGGTTGGTACCGAATGCCATGCCGGTTTCAACGAGACGTTCCCAGCCTGAGAATGAAGAGAGGTTTTCAAGATCGAAATTCATGATTTTTATTTATGGTCCAAGAATGGTAAAAATTTTGGATATTATGGGTTTTGCGGCAAGCCTGTCTATATTTTCAGACGACCTTAAAACCGTGTGCCCAAGCTGATGTGCCAACGGAGTTTTTTGTCTTGGTGTCCGTAGGCGATGTCGAAGGAGAACGGGGCGACGGGGCTGAACCAGCGCACGCCGAGGCCGGTACCGTGTTTCATGCTCATGCGTTTGAAGTTGCCTGCGGCGTCGCCGACATCGTGGAAGACGGCGCCGGATACGCTTTTGGTAATCGGGAATTGGTATTCGAGGCTGCCGACCAGTAATGCCCTATCGGGGAGGACGGAATTGTTCGGACCTGCCAGACCAATGCTGTCGAGTTCGTAACCGCGTACGGAAGAGGCGCCGCCGGTGCGGAACATGAGGCTGGAAGGTACGTCTTCGCCTTCGCGGGCATAAACGTAGCCTGCCTGCCCGCGGACGATGAAGGTGCCGAGTTTTTTGTTTTCGGGTGTGTAGAAATAGCCTGCGCGGGCGGTGGCGCGCGCCATGGCGGTGGAGGACAGGAAGTTGCCCAGTGTTGCGCCGATTTTGCCGTCGAGGTAGTAGCCGTTTTCGGGACGCAGCTCGGTTTCGATGTTTTGGCGTTTCCACGAGGCGGTCAGCATGGTGGCGTGGCTGCGGCCGAGGTCGTAATTGGTATCGGGCACTTTGCGGTCTTCGGTGATGAATTCGATACCGAGGCGCGATTCGATGCCGTTGCGGTCGCGCACGCGCCAAATACCGCTGGTCAGGGCGCGTTTTTCAAGGTTTTGGGTGGTCGAGCGGTTGTAGGACGTGTTGGTCGTCCAATATTTGCCTTCGCTGTTGCGCGGCTGGCTGATACCGGCGGCGAGGGTGGTTTCGTATTTGTCCATGTCCCAAACGACGGAACCGATGTAGCCTTTGTTGAAGAGGTTGTAGTAGTCGTAACCGATGCGTCCGCCGAGGCCGTATTCGGAATCGTAGCGGATACCGGTTTCGAGTTTGTGGCGTTTGACTTCGGTAACGTTGACTTTGACGGGCACGCGGTCGCCTTGGAGGCGGTCGAAGTCGGCTTGAACGGATGCGCCGGAGTAATGTCCGTTTTGTTCGAGCGCTTGTTGGAAGTCGAGCAAGAGGTCGAGGTCGTAGGGTGCGCCGGGTTTGAAACGTGCCAGGCCGGCTACGACGTTTTCGGGATAGCGGCGGGTACCGGTGATTTCAAAGTCGCCGAAATAAATGGGGCGGTTGCTTTCGACGGTAACGTTCAGATCGGCAGTGTTGTTGTTGGGATTGACGGTGGCTTGGCTGTTGCTGAGTTTGGCAAGCGGGTATTTCTTGCGGGTTACTGCGCTGAGGACGGAGGTTTTGCTGCCGCTCCAGCCGTCTTGGTCAAAGTATTCGCCAACGGGCTGCTGCCAGTTTGCCATGGCTTTTTGGTAATACTCGGCAAGGTTGTTGTCTGACAGGATGTCGCCGAGGATGGCGACGCTGACGTTGTCGATTTTGGTGCGCGGGCCGGGATTGACGGCGACGGTGTAGCTCGAACCGTTGTCTTGGACGTTGACGTTGCCGTTGAAATAGCCTTTGGTTTTGAGCATGGTTTTGACGTTGTCGGGCGTTTCTTCGGCGAGGAAGCCGACCTGCTCTTTATCCAATTCTTCGTCCTGCTGCTGGGTAATCAGCGGCAGGTATTCTTCGAGCATGGATTTGACTTCGCTGTTTTTGGTTTCGATTTTGACGGGAAATTTGGGCGTCAGTTTGCCTGCTTTGGCAGCCTGCTCGGATTGCCCGCCCTGCTTGAAGCCGGGAATCGGTTCGTAGTCTTCGGCACGCGGCAGATCGGCTGCGGCTGCGTGTCCGTAGGCAAGGGCGAGTGAGGCAATCAAAATGGGCGAAGTCAGTCTGGTCATGGCAAAAAAATGTTTCAACGGCAGAAGGGTTCTAAATTCTACCATTATAGTGGATTAAATTTAAATCAGGACAAGGCGAGGCAACGCCGTACCGGTTTAAAGTTAATCCACTATATTTTCAATCGGGTTTAAAACCCGCCCGAGACGGAGGGGTCGTCTGAAAAGGCGGATGCGCCTGCCTCTGTGCGACAGAAGCAAAACACATTAACTCCCTCCAATCCGAAAAATACAGCACAAACTGCCCAATTCTCTAAAAAATCAAGCATTTTTCGCCACAACAATCGATTTGATATGTAAACCTGCGCAATAATTGATATTTTCTTTTAAAATGCAACGTTTCTTAACACATAAAGTAAGAGGACATATCATGGCAAGTGGTAATCCACTGCTGAACGCAGTCAACCGTATCGGACTTGTCCCGCAAATCATCATCGGTTTGATGTTGGGCGTATTGGTCGGTACCATCTCCCCGAAAGCAGGTTTAGGCGCAGGGCTGCTCGGCGAATTGTTCGTCGGCGCATTGAAAGCCGTCGCCCCCGTATTGGTGTTTGTCTTAGTAACCGCCGCGCTGGTGCAATACCGCAAAGGCGGCGAAGCCAAAATCAAACCCATCATTATTCTGTATCTCGTCGGCACATTTGCCGCCGCCGCAGTCGCCGTTGCCGCCAGTATGGCATTCCCGACCGCGCTGGTGTTTAAAGACGTCGCCGCCTCCACCCTCGCACCACCCTCCGGCATCGTCCAAGTCCTCAAAGAACTTTTGATGAAGCTCGTGTCCAACCCGATTAACGCCATCGCGCAAGCCAACTACATCGGCATTCTCGCATGGGCATTGGTTTTAGGCTCCGCATTGCGCCACCACGGCTCCGACACCACCCGCCAAGTCGTCTCCGACCTCTCCGAAGCCGTTACCACCGTCGTACAATGGGTTATCCGCTTCGCCCCCTTGGGTATTTTCGGACTGGTTTCCCAAACCGTCGCCGAAACTGGCTTTTCCGCCTTCCTCAGCTACGGACGCCTGCTGGCAGTCCTGCTCGGCAGCATGGCATTTATCGCCTTCGTCGTGAACCCGCTCATCGTCTGGTCGCAAACCCGCAAAAACCCTTACGGACTGGTCTTCACCTGCCTGCGCGAAAGCGGACTCTACGCCTTCTTTACCCGCTCCTCCGCCGCCAACATCCCCGTCAACATGGCATTGGCGAAAAAACTCGGCTTACATGAAGACACCTACTCCGTCTCCATCCCGCTGGGCGCAACCATCAACATGGCAGGTGCAGCGATTACCATTACCGTCCTAGCCATGGCGGCCGCCTACACCAAAGGCATCGTCGTCGATTACCCCACCGCCCTGCTCCTGAGCCTCGTCGCCACCGTCGGCGCATGCGGCGCATCCGGCGTTGCCGGCGGCTCGCTGCTGCTGATCCCCGTCGCCTGCAGCCTCTTGGGCATCGACAACGACTTCGCCATGCGCGTCGTCGGCGTCGGTATGATTATCGGCGTTATCCAAGACTCCGCCGAAACCGCCCTCAACTCCTCCACCGACGTACTCTTTACCGCCGCCGCCGACTTAGGCAGCCGCCGCAAAGGTTAAAGAGCCGGTTGTTTTGCAAAATGTAAAAAAGGTCGTCTGAAATTTCAGACGACCTTTTTTACATCTAGCAATTTAATTAGTGCATTTGATAAACTCGACCATTTTTAATCCTGTTTGGAGGTTTTCCACCGAATACAGCCTACCACTGTTTATTTCATAATTAAAATCGACAATCTTGGTTTCAACAGGTTCATCCACACCCATCTCAAATGCTTCATACTTTGCTTTTCCCACTATCTTATTTGGGGAATTTAAACGATAGCTTACAGGGGTATTGGAGATAATGTCTTCGTAATTAAAAACATCTATCACTTGCTGTTTAGCAAGATCTATGTCTTTTATCCATGATCGTTCCTGATAATTATTATCATAGCTTCCTTTACAGATATTCATAGCATCTATTTCCGTAATCGGGGCATCAATCAAACTAACCCATCTACCTCCAAACTCACTTGGAATCTGATAGTTGACTTTATTTGCTTCAGATGGATTAATTGTTACCGAATCTCCTGAAGAAACCATAACCTTACGTCCGTCATCCAAATAATTCACATCCGAAGTTGCATGATTCAAACGTACATCTTTTCCGTCAATATCAATCGATACGGCCTGACTCGAATCTGTATCCTTATCTTTAGATTTTAAGGTTACATTAATACCCATCCCTTCATCGCAAGCACTCAGACAGAGTAAGGTAATCAGAGATAATATAAATATTTTCTTCTGGAACATCAATTTCTCCGTAAAATAAAAATAGTTGGCTAGATTTCAACCTAACCCAACTTGTAAATTATATTCAAAATTTGTCTAAAATTTTTCAGACGACCTTTTGCAGTTTCAAAATGAAATCTTCTAAATTATTTGCATTAAATGCAAAAAGAATCCATCAGCTTTGTATCAAACGACTTTTGATACATTTATCGATTTTATTGTCTTTCTTAACTTTAGAGATTTGGTGGTTTTGATAGTAATTGCGACAATCTTGATTTACTTTTTGCTGATTTGTCATTTGAGATCGATATCCCGTTTGTTGCCGGTATGAGGGTTCTACATGAGCGTATCGGGGCGAAGAATCTAAAGCACAAGCAGATAAAGCAAAGCAAACAATAATTGAAAACACAGCCCTTTTCATAAACACTCCCTAATCAAAAAATTACTTGAGACTCGGAAAAATACCTTTTTTCACCTCATAGATAGTCTGAGCTAAATTATCATCTGATTCAGCTATCTTATCCAACATTTCTCCTTGATTATTAACAATCATACATCTGATTTTGTACCGAAAAACCAAAGAATGGTTTTGTAAATCGATACGTCTGTCCATAGCAATACTATCTTCGCATTTTTCATATTGATTGTTAAATTCATCCAATTCCTTCTGAAATTGTGAGAAACCTGCCCTTTCTAAAATACGAGTCTGACATTCTTGTGCTGACTCCCCTTCTTGACAGCTTATATCAATCTGATTTTTCTTGATAAACTGCTCACCCAAACTTTGAGCCAGTTCTTCATCACCTGTTTTGGTCAAGTTAGATTCATCCAATTGGGCTTTCAACATTTTGACTATGACTGGCTTCAATTCCGTCTTAACGACTTCAGTCGCGCTTGAAACTACAATTTGTTTCCAAATAAACACGCACAAGGTAGTCAATAATGTACCGACGACAGCAAAGGTTTTTTTCATATCGATTACAATTAAAATAAGAAATCAGAATTTTATTCGGGATAACCAATATCTCGTACATGACCTTTTTGCAGATAGGCATTAGACACATATCCAGTCAGCCCGCCGACTTGAACTTTAACCCAGCAACCACCGTTGGCGTTGGTACAAGCGTTGGTTTCGGCCACCACTTGAAGTTGCTGACCGTCTTTCAATTGGGTAACAGAAACTGCTGAAATAGACGGCCCTCCTCTGAGATTTAACGAACCACTACCAGATGCCGAAATCACAAAAGCAGGGTAACGAACGAGTTTTTCGGTAACTTTGGGCGCTTGTTGCGAAACGGTCGGTTTTGCCGTAGCTTTTGGGGTTTCTTCTTGTCTAATTCTGGGTTCTTCTTGTTTTATTCTGGTCTCTTCTTTTTGCTTACGTTCCTCTTCTAAAGCTTGTTTCTTTTTAGCTTCTTCTCGCTTACGTTCTTCCTCAGCAGCCTGTTTTTTCTTTGCTTCTTCCTGTTTTTTCTCTTCTTCCAGCATTTGTTTCATCTGTAAGTCTTCTTGAGCATCTTGGTAGGCTTTTTGATAGAGTTCGTCTTCTCTTTGTCGTTGCTCAATTTGTTTCCGGTGTTCTTGTTCTTGATTTTCGCGTTCGGCTTGTTGCTTTTGTTGCTGCGCCAATTGTTCTTTCAATGCAGCTAACTCTTTTTGAGTTTCACTTTCTCCACCATTGCAGGCAGCAAGTAGAGACAGGGATAAAAAAACTACGGAAATAACTGATAAAGCTTTTTTCATGTTTACTCTCTAATAGTTGAACGAAGAGAAAAAGTCTTCAAAATTGGAAATAGCCTACATATCATTCAAGATGACGACGCTTATGGCGTTGATATTATATTGCCGAATTTATGCAACTTTTACAAAAATTTGTTTTTGATAATATATTTACCTCATACGCCATGTCAATACTGATTATCATATTCTCAGAATACGCATTAACATAATTCCCAATTTAAATAATGTCTGATCACGACGTGCCATAAAAACAGCCTCCATCGACAAAAGTCATACTTTGCCGGATGTAAATAATCGGTTATTAAAATATATAGCTAAACGGCTGTATGAATTTCGTAAAATTAAGGAATAATCGGAACCTGCCCGTACAGCCGAGTTCCAATTACTTTCATCTTTTTAGGATTCGGATGTTCAAAAAAGCCCTTGTTTTTATATTGGTTTTGTTCCTTACCGCCGCGCTTTTGCCGCTGTGGATCATGTGGCGCGATTTTCAGGTGTCGCGGTTGGATGCAGATACGGTGCGTCCGGCGGATGCTGCGGTTGTGCTTTCGACCCGTGCTTATGAAAAAGGTCGTCTGAATCCTTGTTTGGTGGCGCGCGTTGAAGCGGCTGTCGAGCTGTATCGTGCCCGCAAGGTGAAAAAGCTGGTGATGACGGGCGGAGTCAGCCGTGATTTGCAGTCCTCTGCGGGCAATATGCAGATGATTGCGGAGAAAATGGGTGTATCGAAGGCAGACATTATTCAGGAACGGGAAGCGGGCAATACGTTTGAAAACATCGTGTTCAGCCGAAAATTTATCGAAAACAGCCCGCGTGTCGTCATTGTCAGCGCCGGTTTTCACTTGGCGCGGGCGCGGATGATGGCGGACAAGCAGTGGCAGGGGCACGATATTCAGGTGTATGCCGCGCCGTTTTGTTCCGAGCCTTACGGCGGCTATGGTTTCACGGTATTGCGCGAGTCGGCGGCGTTTGTCAAAAATGCTTTGAAAGGCAGGTTGTAGTTTCAGACGACCCGAATGCATATCGTTAAATCATGTATAATTGCAAACAATTTGACTGTTTGATTTAACCGTTTGACCGACCTACCGACAGGACTCCGACATGATCAACCCTATCGCTGCACTTTCCCCCCTAGACGGCCGCTACGCCCAATCC
>ERZ773010.1506-NODE-1506-length-14502-cov-71.534644_pt1 | contig 14502 bp, 12 predicted proteins | sample MGYA00580842_ERZ773010 | MGnify/ENA primary metagenome ERZ773010 (study PRJEB29015, sample SAMEA2737982) | human oral metagenome | biome: human oral; feature: human-associated habitat; material: dental | place: China | collected 2107 ...
CTTCGACCCTCCGACAGCATCATTGACGTCCCAGCTGCGGAAGCCCGAGGTCACTCGGATAGGCTCGCCAAACTCTTCACGTATGCCGTCGAGGTAGTCCATAAGGCGCAGAAGGTCGCGCTTCTGAGCTGCGTTAGGCGTGTTGTCCCAGCCGTGGCGAGTGGCCGTATTGCTCCTTGTCATCTCCTCTATGGTGAAATACTTGCTCATATCTTAGTCCTCCTTTGCCATCTTACGTACTTCGTTAATCGCCTTAGCAAGCTCCTGCGCCAGCGCCTGCGTCTGTTTTGCACTGTTCTTGATCGAGTTCGTGTCGTGCTTCGGGAGGTTCTCCCACACGCTCCAGCACTCGGTAGATACCGCCACGATAGAGGCAAAGACGGTCAGGTAGGGGAGCTCGGGTAGCGAGAACTGCACTTCTAAGTCAACGATGAAGATCAGCATATCGAGGAGTGCGAACATAGCGATGCAGAGGTAGTACCTGATGATCTTGCCGAACACTCTGCGAGCTACGCTCGACTGGATCTTCTCGCGCGTTCGTCGAGCTCGCATTATCCCTGTTATAGTGTCGATTATGACGGCGAACAGTACGATTAGGAGCGCCACAGTCATCAGCGTAGCCGTCTCCTGCGCCTCCTCGGGGGAAAAGAATTTTAACATAGTCTTTGGGTTTGGTTGGTGGTTATATTGCGGTGGATGGTTCTAGTAGTTGTCGCCGATGACGAGGAAGGAGAAGGCTAGGTAGTCCTCTTCGACCATTCCTCTGTACCCTCCCTCCCATCGAGTACAGCGTACGACAAACGAGTTATCTGTCTTTTCCTGCACTCGTAGCGTGTATGCTGCCGAGTTATTCCACCCATCAGCAAAGAGTGGGGTGAGCTGTACGGAGTAGTTAGTATGACCTATGTTATGGTGGACAAGGTAGTGACCTGATGATCTCCTCTCGTATCGGATCGCATCGAGCTTGCTTCTCTGGCTTGCGTGCCTTGCCACGATAGACCCATGGAGATTTTCGGGATTACCCCGCAGGGACTGACTATCCCTCATCCACACCTCGCCAGCAAGGAGGACACCTGGGCTATCTACTAGTCCTCGGATCGTGAGAAATGGGTCTCTCTCATTTTTGGATAAGTAGTACACCCTCTTTTTACCGAAGAAGATACTCATCCCCTGTTCTCCGAAGACACTCTCCTTGATAGAAGCATTAACACCTAGTATCAAGTAAGACAGTGTGAATGGCTGGCTAGTGAACGTAGTCTTTGCAGGAGCACCACTGTAACTTCCCCCCTCTGCTATTTCCGTTGAGATGTGGGCTTCGATAGTCAAGGTGTAGTTGCCAGCACTATATCCAGCCTTGCGATGGCGAAGAGGAGTATTCAGCCTATCGATCCTCCAGCCCTTGTTAGCTCCGCTTGCGAAGTACTCGGTGAAGTCATAAGCTACTCGCCCCTTGTCATCTGTCATCTTAAGGACGAGTACCGCCTTAGACGTGATCTTAGTCTTATCAGTGTTGGTGTGTTGGATGGCTATATTCCACGGGACTGTAAGCTCTATCGTCGATCCCTCGTTCAGCACCTTTATCGGGATGCTCGCTATCTTGACGACCTTTATCCCCTGCTCGTAGGAGGTCTGCGTAACTTGTTGCCCTGCTACTTGTACATTGATAGATTCATCTTGTGTAGACTTGCGCAAGAGATCTTCCAGCGGGGTCTGCCCTCCACCAATCCGCAAAGAGGCTTCACCGTCCTCTCCCGCCTTTCGGAAAGCGATAACTCGCCCCCCCTGCTCAATGTACATAGCCCCCCAGTGTCCCGTGCCGTCGTGATTGATCTCGACAACACGCTTTTCCGATGGCTTGCCAAAGTTGGTAACGCCAGCGGAGAATGCAGGGAGAGAGCCTAGACCAGAGAGGTACGAGGTCACAGCCCCCGAGGTGTCCTTAGCCCCGATGACCGAACCGAGGACTAGCCCGCCTTGGATCTCTGTACTGCCCTCCTTGATGGCTTGGTGTAGGTAGCTGTCTGGGTATGGGTGCTGGCTCCCGTCGGGGTAGACAAATATGATCTTTTTGCTCACAATCTCTCCGGTATTGAGGTTGATAGTCGTCTCCCCTCCAGATGAGCGCAGCACCTCTGTTGTGACCTGCCCTGGCAAGACCTCCGAGAAGCCATATAGCCGAGAGAAAGATCTCCCCCCAGCGTCATCCTCACTAGATAGGATGCCAAGGAGTAGGTTATGTGACGTCCCGTCGACAAATGGGAGCGGATCACCCTCTAGGCGATATGTTGCGCTTCCATTGGCTTCTCCTCGCAAATAGACGTAATACGACTTCTTTTTGTCTGTCAGAGCTGGGCTCACGAACTTTGCCACAGCCCACTGCCTACGCATAGACTTGTCAGGGGTTAATACATTATCTGGCAGGCCTAGTGTTTGGTGCTCCACCTTCCCTGCAGGGAGAGTTAGCACCTTATTTGATGCGCTCCACGACACGCCCCATTGGGCTGGCTGGAGGAAGCGGATATGTGAGCTCGGATCGCCAACAAGCGTTTGCATAGTCTTAAGCGTCGATGCTGACAAATCCCTCCCAAATCCAGCCATGTAGGCATGTGTGATCTTTTCGCTCGCCTCTATCGCCTGATTGATACTGCGTGTAGCAACCTCTCCAGCTCGCCGAGCCTCCTCCATCTGCTTAGCATCATCCTGACGGAGCTTCTCGATGGTCGTGAGTATAGATGATCCGACGGCACTTGTACCAAGCTCTATTTCTGGCATTTCTGGGCTGATGAGGTAGTCCTTAATGCCTGTAATACGTAGGTCTACACCCTCTGGTATTAGGTCTGGGTCTGTCAAGCGGACATATCCGCCGAGCACGATCTTACCTCCACGATTGACCCAATCCTTTTTAGCCCACAGACCATCAAGCTCGGCTCTATAGGTATATGGGTGCTGGGATGCCTCATGCAGGTGCTTAAGCGCACGACGTAGTAGCTCCCACTCTGCACCGGTCTTGGTCTTGTCATCACGGATATACGATGCTGGGAGCTCCACCGAGTACACCGCATACTTATCACCTGCCTTGGCGATATAGGGCGACTCTGGCATCCACACTCGATCTACCTCTTTGCCGATGAGGACAAAGCGCCTATCCTTGTGGGTGTACTCAGCCTCAAACGTCTGACCAGAGAGGATCCCGCTCTGGAAAATGATCGTCAGGGGCTGATTAGGGATCACGCACTGCGTGTAGTCCAGCGTCTCAGGTATGGATGTGTCGAAAAAAGCAAACAGAGGGTGCTTATCCTTGGTCTCTCCCTTGACCTGCTCAAATTTTGTCACCTGCCCAACACGAGATGGGTAGACATCCGTAGCATCTAGGCTCCCCTCTGCACCCGTGAGCCCCTCGGCTTGTGTGCGCTCTACATAGTCCCCCTTGGGGCTCACTCTGTAGCTGAAAGCGCTATCTGCTCTGTATCCAGCTTCGCCAGAGAAACGCTCTCCGTCGAACTGAACCAACACTCCGGCTGGCAGGTGGAGGCTCTTCGATCCATACTTGTCGTGCCGGATATTGCGATCAGACCCCTGTACATAGAGCCGAGAGATACGTGTGTGCTTGCTGTCATTCTCCCTGCGCAAGCCAGAGCGGATACCCTTTCCTTGTCCGTAGGCAAGAGCTAGAGGAGCGCTCTTGTTAGCCTCAATCTTGCCTAGCGTAATACGCTTCCCCTCAACAAGCCACTCCGTGTCAAATATGCGTGCAATAAGGGCAAGTGCACTTAGCAGGTCGCAGTGATCGTAGCTGATGAGCTTCTCTGGCGCATCTATGACAGAGGAGATCTCCCACTTTTCTCTCGCCTGAGGCTCCGCTGCGTTGGCGCAGTCAATGAGCATACGCAGGTGTTCTTCTGGCCTTGCCGTCAAGTTAAACTTGACAGAGCCGTCGGTACGGTGCTTCATCCTCCACTTTCGCAGGGTCTCAGATGGAGCGTCCAGCGTGAGAGCATACTTCCAAGCACTCTCGTTCACCTTCGTGATGGTAGCTGGTGAGAGGAGTGTATATGTCTTGCCCTGATATGAGAGCGTCATCCCAACAGGGAGACTCAGCATTTTTGCAGAGGTAAAAGACAGCTGGATCCTGTCTTCACCGCTGATCTTCCGGTATCTATAGCTTGCGTCATCGGGCGTTACCTCAGCTATAGCCTTCCCGTTGCTAAAAAATATGATTTTCATCGTTATAGTGTTTGTTCACCAGCCACAAAGGAGGCTTCATCACGTATTTCCACTAGGGTCTTGTCTGGATCATCGCTCCAGCCCAGATAGGCTATTGCCTCACGCTGGGAAACGAGCCCTGCGGACTTTGCCTGAGATAGGTTCTGGATGGTGTCCCTCTCGTCGCTTATCTCGTAAGGCTGTATCTCAAGCTTAACCAAGAGCGACTCCATAGCATCCGCCAAGTCTGGACGGATGACGGAGGCGAAAGTGCGCAATACCGACAGCTCTCGGAGCAAGAAGACCGTCAGCTCCCCTGCCTCGTCAATGACTTTTAGCTTGGCATCTATGTAGAGCTGCTTACGACTCTCGCCACTCATCGGGGTGCTTTTCATCTCGCTATGTGACCAGTCTGGGAGCTGGATTGAGTCGAAGAAGAGCGAGCGGAGGGTTTGGTAATGGAATTTCAGCGCATCGGGCGCACCATCCCACGTTACGTACTGCATTGAGCTACCTTTGGGGAGCTCGAAGATCGATCGAAATTCGCTATTGGAATCCTTCTCGTAACTATCGCTGTTTTCGTGGGTCTCCCATTCGGTCTCCTCCTTGTCGTGCATCACCGCAAGGAGGGGCTTAGAATTACGACGTAGGTAATTGCCATTACGAGAGAGAGCCCACTCAATCTCCTCAACGGTACTTGATGAGTCCTCCCACACGGGAGAGGGTCTGTTGATGTACACAGCTGGGATCTTGCCTAGACCATGTTGTTCTCTCGTCTCCAACTCCCAGCCTTTACCAGCCGAGCGGAAAACAAGACGCTCGGTATCTGTGAGCGTCTCTAGGTACTCCTCGTCATCACTCTTATAGCCCACGGATAAAGCGACAAGATCACCGAATGGGTCGAACTTTGGGTAAATACCATGTCCGTCCATCGTGCTGAAAGTCCGTTGTCTAAGCGTCACAGGCGAGTCAAAGCCGTATGCCTTTGTTGGCTTAAGCACGGCGCTCCATATCGTGGCCACCTCACAGCACGCAAACAGCTTTCTTGCTCGGAGCAGGTTGAGCGAGTCAATACGCAGTGCGCTATAAATGCGATCCAGAAGCTTCCCGGCCTCCTTCTCCTTGTCACTGCTCTCTGACGAGTAGGAGCGAGATACGGGGATGGCGAAACAGAGTTCAGCAGCACGCTTTACGGCTAGCTTTTGGAATGGTACAACGACACGAGTCACAGCTTCTTTATTTCCTGCTTCTGTGACGATGTCAGGGTACTTACTTTTGTCTAAGATGGGGTGCTTCTTGGGATCGTAAGACTTCTCAAGATCAGCCCACGAAGGTAGCTTGATAGTCTTCCGCTGAAGCTCACGCACCGCTTCTGACGGTGGCAAATTGAGGATGTCATCGATCTCCATAGAGAGGTTTTGCATTTGGTGTACGTATATATACGAAAATGCAACCACTTAACTCAAAATTCCCAAGAGAGATAGACAAAAAGCTCCCCCGCCCAACACGTAGCCAGACGGGGGAGCATCACACAAGACAATGGGATCACCTAGGGCGTTAAGATAACGCTTTTAGTCTTTGATGCGTACACCTCGGGTCTCAATGTCTTCCACAGAGCGCTGGAGACTGCGGAGATCGCCGCTCATCGCCTTGAGGTGGGCGGTGTTCTCGTCTATACGGGAGAGGTGTCTAAGTTGATCCGAGGCGATAGATCGCAGGCCTCGCAAGTCAGCCTGGATCTCGCTTGTCAGACCTTGGATTGACCTAAGCAGGCCGTTGTTTTCATCCACTGACTCCTGCGAGGCGGTGGCTATTCCCCGCTTCGTCGCTTGCCTTGCTGTCTCCCCAGCCCCGAGCGTACTCCTAAGCTGGCTCTCAACCTCTTTCATCGCAGCGGTATAGGCTGGCACAACCTTGTCCCCTACACTCTTGAGGTCTCTACTAAGCTCTCCCGTTAGCCCTACGATCTTGCCCGGATCAAAAGCGGAGCGAGCGAACCTCTCCTTGTACTTATCAAAGATCTCTAGCATAGGCTTCATCAGCAACTGCTCGGTAAGCTGACGTTTGACAAGGTCACGCATTAGGTCACTAACCTTGGCGTTGAAAGCTTCTGCTGCGTCCTCACCTCGAGAGAAGGCAGAGGCTATAGCATCACCGAGCTCAGAGGAGAGCTTGTCGAAGCTCCCTCCCATGACATCATCCGTTAGCTTATTGATGATCTCCACTTGCTTCTCTCCAAGCTCGGAGATCTTGCGCTTATACTCGTCTATTTTGCCATAGTCCTTCTTTTTCTTCTTGCCCTCTCTACCTATCTGTTGCGAGATGGCAAGCTGTTGCTCTGCCATTGCCTTTAGCTGGGCACGGGCATTCTGGTACTTGTCTGCCCCTACAGCCTTATTAGCGCTGTAGGCTATCTTCTCGTAGACCGTAGCCAAATGGGATGCGGCTGCGTCGGTGCGCCGATTGATATACTCTACCGCTCTCCCTGCGTCAAAAAGACTGCCATTATACTCTCCTAGCTTCTTCCGAGACTCCTCAATAGCCTGCTGTAGCGTCTGGAAGGAGTTCACGCTCTTCTCTAGCTGTATCGTCGAGGAGTGGTCTATCTCCCATTGGAGGGCGTCTATTCGGGACTGCAGTCGCTTTATCTCCTCATCCTTCTGCTGGTCGCTATTAAAGAGGGATGCGATCTTCTGTGCCACCGAAAGAGCCGTAGTGATGACAGAGAGGATGAGGGATGCTTTTTCTACTTTTTGTACAGCCGATGCAGCGCTTGACGCTGTAGCGGTCATCGCACCTGCACTAACCTGCGCTAGCTGTACAACGGAGTTGATAGCCCCGAAAGCAGCTGTAGAGATAGCCCCCACGCCCTGTAGGATCTTGCCAGCGGCGCCACCAATGGCATTGCCTAGATCGTCAAAGCTCTTAGCCCCCTTGTCGATGGTGTCTGATAAGTCCTTCCACTCCTTGATAGAGCGCTTTTCTGGTGCAATTTTGTCCCTTGCGGTAGCCTTATCTAGCGACTTGCTGAGCTGGTCTACCTTGGCTTGCGCCTCCACGAGAGACTCGGAGCTGACACCTGGCGCATTCTTCAGCTTCACAAGCTCGGCCTTCGCCTGCTCTAGAGCTCTGCTAAGCTGATCGAGAGAGAGGGAGGCGACAGTCTCCATCCATGCCTTAAAGCTCTCGGAGCGCTGGGCAATCTCTAAGTCAAGGGCACTAAGGGCTTCGCTCTCTTTTCGGTTCAGCTCTCTCTCATTGTCAGCAGTGACACCCTCGTGGTATCCGACACGCTCTCCCTTGTCGTTGTGCTGGTAGAGCGCTTCACGTCGCCTTGCGTAGTCCTCTTGGATGCGGAGGCGTCGCTGTTCATAGCTTTCTGCACCTTCGATAACCTTCCTCCAATATGCCTCCTGCTCCTGACGCTCCTGCTCTCGGTGGATGCGTGCTTGCTCAGCGAGCATATCCTGAACGCTCTTCCCAAGATTATCTCTGGTGATGGTCGTTGGGTCGAAAACCTCCCCCTTGTCCTTCGCCTTGGGGTTGGACTGCTCCCATCTCTTACGTGCTTCCGTGCGCTCCGCCTCTATCAGATCCTGCTCCATCTTCAGATAGGCGACTTTGCGCTTCTCGGCTTTCAGCCTTAGGACAGCCTCTTCTTTCTCCCACCCATCCTGCATCGTTGAAATGCGCTCCTCCTGCTGGCGGAGGAGACGGTTCTGCTCGTCTTGCTGGTTCTTCTCCTCGAGGAGTTTTAGGTCGATGGCTCGTTGCTTGCGCTCTACAAGGTCGTGGTTGGGATTGGTCTTAGTCCCCTTCACACCGACCTTCTTCGTCTTGCCCGTGAGGGAGGCGATGACTCCTTCGGTCTCATTAATATCCTTGTTCACGGACTCCAGCGCCTCTTTAAAGCTCTTTCCCATAGTGGCAGAGGCGTCCCCTGCGAGTAGTTTCTGGCGCTCTCTGAGGAGGCGTTTCAGCTTGGCGCTGGATGTCGCTAGCTCCTCATTTAAGTTGGCGAAAGGCTTACTCTGCATCTTCTCCTTCTCTGCTGGGACGTCACCAAATAGGACGTTGGCATCTCGTATGCCCTTATCCAGCTCTTCGTTTCGCTTCACAAGAGTGTTAAGGATATGCCGAAAGAGGAATGGATCCATCTTCGGCTTAAGGAGCTCCATAGTCTTCTCCACGAATGTGGGATTCACCTTCTGCCTTCCCTCAATGGCGTTACGTAACTTGACAAATAGGCTATCCCCCTTGTCTTGTCCATACGCCTTGGCTAGCAGGCTGCGCAGCTCTTGGAGTGTCTCCTTATTTCGCTCAAACATCGAGTCACCCAGCTCCTTGATAGCCTGCTCACGATGACGAGCCATGATAGACTTGCGCACCTCCTCGGTGAGGAGCTTGTAAGCACCCGCTAGGTCGTCTACCTCCAGTCGCTCTTTAACAAGGGCGCTGACAGCTTGCGGGGCTTTCTTAATGAGCTCCTCCTTCTTCTGTGCGTATGTGGCAAGGGCTTCGTTGTGCTCCTTCTGGCTCTTCGAGGTGTCATCGCTAGCCTTCTTCGCATCCTTGAGAGAATTGTATAGGTCTCGCAGGGCGAGCTTTTCACCCTCAAATTCTCGCACAGCATCAGCGTGCGACTCCTTGAGGCGACGAGCGGAAGCCTCTGCCTCGCTCTCATAGGTTACAAGCTCGTAGATCCCATAAGCTAGCGCAGCGACTGCCGCAGCCGCAACGGCGTAGGGGTTAGCCATCAGTACGGCGTTTAGGCGAGCGGTAACAGCGGTAAGGGTGGTTTTGGCTGTGGAGAGAGCGCCTGTCGCTACGGTATCAGAAGCCTTACTAGCTATAGCTGCTGCCGTCGCCTTGGCCTCTCTGATGGTAGCTCCTGCTGTTGTCTGCTGAGCGACGAACTGCTGGCGCAGGGCAAGGGTGTAGGCTTGTGTGCCAATGGTCAGTCCCTGCTTCTGCACCATGGCCACGCCCTGCGCCCCGATGAGCGCTTCAAGCTGGCGGGCTTCGGCAATCCAAGCAGACGCAGCACGTGCCTTATCGAGGGCAACGGTGGCCAAAAGTACAGTCTTGTATGTGCCAACAGCTGTAACTACGCCGAAGATTGCACGTGCTAGAGTCTCCCAATTTTCGATAGCCTTAGTAGCTAGGCTTATACCAGCCCCGATAGCTCCTTCGGTCTGCTGACCTATGCCGTTGAGCATCTGCTCATACGCATCACTTAGCGCTCCCAGCTGACCTCGTAAGGTCTTGCTCTGGGCATCAAGGTTGCCGAAGAAGAGCCCCCCAGCGCTTGTGGCAGACTTCAGCGCACCCTCGACAAGATCAATGCTAATAGCCCCAGCCTCCATATCCTGCTTCAGCTCCGCCATCGAGCGCCCAGTCGTTCGGGAGATCTCGGCTAGAGGGTTAAAGCCGGCGTTGATCATCTGGTTGAGGTCTTGTCCCATGAGACGCCCAGTGCTTGATATCTGGCCGAAAGCAAGGGCAAGACTTTGCATCTTTTCGCCTGAGCCTCCAGAGATGTCACCAAGTTGCTTGATGATAGGCACGATTTTCTCCCCCTCAACACCGAAAGAGAGCATCAGCTGGGATGCTCGGGCTAGGTCAGAGAGATCCATAGGCGTCTCCGCACCGAAGCGGGTAAGCTCCGAGAGCATAGCCTTAGCTTTTTGCCCAGAGCCTAAGAGGGTGGTAAAGGATGCTTCCAATCCCTGCATGTCGGCTCGCACCTGAATGATAGACCGAGCAAATCCGAGGAGGGCTGTTGTACCAAAGGTAGCTGCGATAACTTGCCCGACACGTGTAAATGCGCTCTCCATCTCGGGAGCAGTAGTCTTAGCTTCGTCGGCTAGTTCCTTGACCGCTTTCTTCGCTGGCTTAAACGCCTCCGTCGCCTTTTTACCAGCCTCCTCTGATGAACGACCTAATGGCTCGGTGTCCTTAGTCGCACTCTTGAGAGAGGAGGAGAGATTATATCCAACCTTCCCCACGGTGGAGTCAAGGCTGACGAGGGTCTTGTCTAGCTGAGCAAGAGCCACGCCTATGTTGTTGGCACTAGATGCGCTTGCGCTGGAGGCGGCCATGAAGCCCGACGAGACGGACTTTAGCATGGCGTCCATCTCTGCACCAGATGAGGATGCCACCTTCTCCAGCTTTTGTATTTCTCTCTGGAAGGACTCGGCTTGACGTCGAGCTTCGCTGTCGTCGAGGGTAATGCGGAAGTCTAAGCTCCCGCTGTCGTTTTTGCTCATTTTGCGAAAAAGGCTTGTAGGTCTTGGTTGTTGAGAGTTGAAGCATCCCTGAACCCATCATCCTTGTTAGCACCCTTGTCAACGGAAGGAGGGGCGGTATGTAGGTAGAGGATTAGGGACTGGTATGAAATCCGATAGATCACATAGTCTGGCGATACCCCTAGGTACTGGCTGGCAGATGCAATCAATGCCCAGGGGCTGTCGGATTCGTTTCCGCTTTCCCCTCCTGTGTTGGCGCTGTTATCTTTAGGGCGGAAAGGAAAGCGGTAAATGCGAAAAAATCGCCCACCTCCAAGCGTTGTGCAAGCTCAACAAACGCAAGAGCCAGCTCTCGTGGAGAGTGGTCTGCTGACAATCGCTTGGCTAGTCTCTCCATCGGATCTGGACGCACAGCATTAAGTATCCGCTCCAGGAGCGAGGGGAACGGCGTCGGTGCTCCAAGGATAATACGAGCAATAGCTCGTGCCAATCCATGGGCGTGTCGTGCTGAACGCAGAGCGTGAATCGTAACATCATCACCCTTGCTCACCGAAAAGAGCTCTTGAGGGAGAAGACTTAGCTCCTCGCTAACAAGCACAAGTGTAGCTAGGGATGGAGGTGACACGTGGTAGGTTTTGTTGCCGATGGTTACGGGCTGTGGACGCTGTAGGAGAGCGTCGGCGGTTTTGGTTTCTGCTGTCATGTTGCTAATGTGTTAATACGCCATAGATGCTAGCTTCCGCTTGTTGATGCGAGCCTTAGGACGATGGTCGAGGATCTCTGATAGTACGACATAGCGCACGGCATCTAGTGCGTGGTTAAATGCGTCAATCGGCTCATTAAGCCACTTGCCCTCATGGGTCTGGCGGTAGGTGTAGTTGCGTAGCTCCTTGATTAGGTTAGAGCTCCGCTTAGTGACAAAGATCCTCATCGTCTGCATCTTGGTGATACCTGCGCTGACAGAGTCCTTACCTTTAGTCACAGGGTGTATATCTATTCCGTGACGCCCAATATCAGCGATGGTGCGTGGCTCTGCGCTATCTGCTATCACCTTGATACGTGGAGCCTCCTGCTTGATGATAGAGGCGATGTCACCGGCAAATAGCCCAGCTTGGTAGATCACCTCATCAAGGTACAGAGCGTCATCGGAGAAGCCAACAAGGATGCCAGCCGTAGGGTCATTCGTGAAGCCAAAGTCAAGCCCCATACGCAGATGCCTTATACCCTCTGGGATCCGGTCTACGACCTCGTATCTCGGGAAGACCAGCCCCTCTACCAGCGCCTGTTGTCCCTCCCCATAGATGCGCCATAGGGCAGGGTTCTTGTCTTTGAGCGACAAGAGATTATCTCTTATGATGTCAGGGAGGAATGGGTTATCCCTAAAGGTGGTGATGAAGTGTAGCGTCTTCTCCTCCTTGTTGAGAGAGCAAAGCCAGTGGTCGTCGGAGAACGAGGGGTTATAGTCGACAATGGAGAAGCGTGTAGTACGCATCTTCAGCTGTTCCCACTCGATCTCTAGGAGCTCGTTAGCCTCATTGACAAAAAGCACATCTCGCTTGCGCCCTCGAAGCTTCTGCTCGCTGTCCGTGGAGATAAAATCCACAGAAGAGCCATTCGGTAGCATGTAGACCATCTCGCTCTTGTTGAAGCTCTTCTCCTCCCACAAGTCAAGGTTAAGAAGTATCTCCTTAAAGTCAATGAGAACAGAGCCCTTGAGGGCTGGGAGCGTACCTCTGACTATCGTCAGCTTTGTAGCTGGGTGTTGCAAGAGGTAGACGACAAGGAAGATGAGGATATTGTAGGTCTTGCCCGAGCGTGACGAGCCTTGAGCCGAGATAGTCGTGTAACCATCAGCTATACCCTTGCTAAGTATATCATAGATCTTTGTCGTCTTAATGTCCATCATCTGGGTGCACGACTACGACACGTATCTCCTTATTCAGCTCTGCGCCATCCTTGCCTGTAAGCTCCTTGCGCTCGGTGTATCCACGTTCCTTCCCCCTCGTCTTGAGGTAGAAAATCATAGCGGTCGTGTCGCCCTCGTTAATCTTGGACAGCAAGCTTGACTCCACAAAGTCAAGTTGTGACTCTTGTATATCAGCAACAGCAGCGGCAAAATCAGGATCGCCAGCAAGCCAGTTGTAGTAGCTCTTACGCTCTACGCCTGCCGAGGCACAGGCAGGGCTGATGATCCCATGCGTGACCTCCAGAGCCTTCAGAAGTCGCTTCTTCTTCTCCGTGGAGAGGTCTACAGCCTTGGTGGCTGGCTTCTTCTTGGTTTTTGTAGTGCTCTTTTTCATCTTGAGTAATATGTGTACACATAGATACGGCAAAAGCCCCGAAGGCGCTAAGGTCTTCGGGGCTAGAGCTATTTTTTAAGTCGCTGGGTGTAAGCTTCGATGAGCTTGCTTGAGGTCGAGGAGATGATAGCAGGACGCCCTCCCTTGTCTGTGACACTCGCCACGGTCATCCGTGGTCGCTCTCGCTCCTCTATTTGTCGAAAAGCCTCCATCTGCTCAAGCGCTATAGTCCGATCATCTCGTCTGGGTGATGGATTTCGGTAGGTATTATGTCGTGCCTTGTAGGTGCTGTTGGGTATTGGCATGGGCTCTGTTTTTACACGGGTCTAACGAAATCGACAACGTCGATAATGCGGACTGATGTTATCACCTCTTCCCGACCATCGGATACAGCCTTGCAGGCTTCTATCGCATTACTCTCTCTGACAAGAGCCTTGCGTGCAACCCGTTTCCCCCTGGAAGGAATAGATCCGATAAGGAAGAAGGGCGAAGGCGACGTATACGCCTCAAGTCCTATGGATCTGTCCACGTTGAGCATTCTTAGGCTCTTGATCTCCACTCCTTCTGTTGTTAGCCCTGAAAGGTGTTCTAACACCGAGGCTTCGGCTTCGGTGTACGAGAGCGCTTCGATGAGGTAGCTCTCTATCACTTTCTTCTCGTCAAGGTTGCTATAGCTAACCTTTGCTACAAATACTTCCATTCTTGTTTATCTGTTATTTCCGTGGTACTGCATCACGAATACGGCTGACAGCACAGCCCCGTTCGATGCTATTACTGACGCAACGCACACTCCTCTCCATCCTAGCGCAAATGCCACCCAGCCCAAAAAGCAGAGTACCAAGGCTAGGGAAATGAGGCAAAGTAGATACTTTCTTGCTGTCATAGCTCAATCTCCTATACCTAGCAGTCGGCAGACGAGTTCGAGGCGCTGGTCTTCGGCAATGGCTTTTACCTCCTCCAGCGTTGGCAGGTCTTTAATCTTGCGCATGAGGATCTCCCCAGCCTCATCTCTGTGAGCCGAAAACATCAGCACTAAGAGTACCCGTTTAAAAAAGCCTAAGGACTCGTAGTATATGCGCATCTCTAGGCTAAGCTCACCGACACGCAACGGAGCTACTAAGTACTCCTCGCCAAAGCGACTACGCCCCTTCTTCCACTCCAGCGGGCATTTGTCAAGCTGGGCTCTTACGTCTTCTCGTGTCATTTCTCCTCTGTGTTAAAGTGTGATAGTATCTTGTTCTTTCGGTACTCCTCGGCAGCTTGCTTGGCTTCTTCAAGCGTGTTGTACTCTACCTCATCGAATGAGGTAATCCACTTCAGGGATACCTCACTTATGAATGCGTACCCGTCTATGAAGTGGTCGGCCTTGTAAGTTGTTCTGGTCATCCTCAGCTCCCTCCATTCAAGAGGTCGCAGGGCTTTCAGTAGTTCTTCTCGTGTCATTTCTTGCTTCCGTCTTCTATTGCTCTGATAAGAGCGTTTCTGTGGTGTTCTACGCAGGCGTCCATTGCGCTTGCTAGGTCGGTGTACACACCCTTGTGGTATTCGTCGTCGGGCGTCATAATTGAGTATGCACCACCAGAGTATTCGATCTCATAATAGCCTATTGAGGTATTCGAGTACAGCGGGCTTCCATCGGCAAAGCGAGAGAAGTGCAACGTCACATTGCTCCGTATGTAGGCTGTGATGTCGTTTAGTGTCATAGCTGTTTTACTATTCTGTTATTTCTGCGGTGGCTAGTGCATCTTCGA
>ERZ773010.1509-NODE-1509-length-14492-cov-13.034148_pt1 | contig 14492 bp, 10 predicted proteins | sample MGYA00580842_ERZ773010 | MGnify/ENA primary metagenome ERZ773010 (study PRJEB29015, sample SAMEA2737982) | human oral metagenome | biome: human oral; feature: human-associated habitat; material: dental | place: China | collected 2107 ...
TAATGGCTATAATTGAAAATTTTGCAGGTCTTTTATTGTCACCCATAGCATAGTAACCCTTACTAACTAATTGAACTCCAACATAAAAGATAAGACCTAGTGAATAGTAAAGTAGACATTCTGAAGTAATTTTAACAGCATCTTCATTAAATTTTCCATAAGAAAATATAAGTCTTATAACATCTTTTGAAAAAAATGTTAATACAAATAAACTTGGTATAGTTAAAAAATTTAAAAAGTTAAGTGCTGACACAAGACTTCTATTAGTTCCTTCTTTATCATTATTTGCTGCTGCTTTTGATATACTTGGAAAAAGTACATTTGATATAGTTACTCCAAATACTCCAACAGGAAGTAAATAAACTCTACTTGCGTTTTCAAGTGCTGTTATTGAGCCTGCAACTAAAAATGAAGCAAAAAATTGGTCTACTATTGTATTAATCTGTCTTGCAAAAACACCTATAAGCATAGGAATTAACTTTATTCCTAAAAGTTTTAAGTACACATCTTTAAAATCAATTTTTAAAGAATAAGTTTTTAATAGTTTCAAAAAAGGAAAAAATACTACTAAAAACTGTAATATTCCACCTATTAAAACTCCATATGCTAAGGCATCTATATCAAAGTATTTTGTAAGCCACATAGCTGAAAATATTATTGATAGATTAAAAAATATTGAAGTTGAAGCAGGTATAGCAAAATATCCAAAATTATTTAAAATAGAACCCATCATTCCAGATAAAGAAATAAATAAGAAATAGAAAGACATTATTTTTAATAACCTTGAAGCTACTATTTTTAATTCATCACTAAATCCAACTACTATAAAATCAATAATGTAACTAGAAAAAATTATCATTAATATACTAACTACAAAACTAAATAAAAAAGTAATATTTAAAACTGAAAATATATATTCTTTACTTCTTTCCTCTCCTTCTTCTTTTTTCTTTTTATGGTAAAGTGGTATAAAAGTATTTCCTAAGGCACCTTCTCCTAAAAGTTGTCTAAAAAAGTTGCTTATTTTAAATGCACTATAATAAGCATCTGTTAATACAGAAGCACCAAAAAAATAGGCTACTAGAGTTCCTCTAAAAAGTCCTAATACCCTACTTATCATTGTAATTATCATTGTATTTATAGATTTCTTTAACATTTTGTTATCTCTCCATTATCAATATTTACTTTAGCATCCTTATACAATTCTAAAATAGCTAAGAAAATATATATTAAATGTAATTTATTTTCAGCTTCCAAAAACAAATCATCTATAAGCCATTTTTTAAAATAAATTTTCATCAATATATTATCCATAACTTCTTTTATATCATATTGCTTCATTAAATTTAATTCCATCATTTCTGACATATCAACTGAATCAAAATATTTCTTGTATACTTCAAAAATATCATCTGTTGTGAGTGAAGTTAAATCATAATCTTTTGCAATCTTTTTTATTACTCTTTTACTTTCTCCTCTTGAATAAGAAATATTAAATTCCTTTTCTAATTGAGCTACTTTTGGAACAACTTCCTTAAATAATTTATGTTCTTCAAGTCTCCTTCTAAGATTAGTTTCTTTATCCTTATCTTTATCTAAATTAAGAAGATTTAAAGTTTTAATTTCAATTAATTCTGAGGCTATTATGATAAAATCTGATTTTATTTCTATATCTTCTCTTTTGGATACTTTTAAAACATCTAAATATTCATCTATCAACTGAGAAATATTTATATCTGAAATTTTCATTTTATTTTTTTCTATTAAATTTAAAAGTAAATCAAAAGGTCCTTCAAAATTATTGAGTTTTAATACAACTTCTTCCATATTTCATCTCTCTTTTAAATAACTTCCATCTATCTACATCAGCTTGAATAGTTGCTTTTAATTCATCTATTGAAGAAAATTTCTTTTCTTCTCTCATAAATTTAACTATTTGTATGTATACCTTCTCACCATAAACTTCTCTATCAAAATCTAATATATGTGCTTCTAAACTTATTTCTTGTTTTAAAGTTGGATTATATCCAACATTTACAACTCCATATAAAACTTGTGAATTCTTATCCCCTACTTGTAAAAAAGCCCCATATATCCCAAAAGGGGGATATAATCTATTATCCATTTTTATATTAGTTGTTGGAAAACCAAGTTCTCTTGCTATTTTTTTACCATGTATAACTTCTCCAATAACTAACATTGGGTGGTCTAAAAATTTTATTGCACCATCAAAATCAGAATTAGCTATTTTTTTTCTTATTGAAGATGAACTAACAAGTTCTCCATCTAGTGTAACAGGTGGTAATTCATTAACTTTTATATTATGAACTTCTGCTAGATACTCTAAATCTTCTGCTTTTCCAACTCCACCTTTACCAAATGAAAAATTAAAACCTATAAAAATTTCTTTTACTTTCAATTTATTTTTTAAAATTCTAACAAATTCTAAGGGAGTATATTCTAAAAAATCTTTATCAACCTTTTGCATTATAACAACATCTACTCCCAAAGATTCAAGAAGATATAATTTTTCTTCATTTGTATTTATATATTCAAACTTTCTCTCAGGAAATAATACTTCCATAGGATGATTTTCGAAAGTAAATACAACAGCTTGTTTCCCATTCTCTCTAGCTGCTTTTATTGCTTCTTTTATAAGCATTTTATGTCCATAGTGTACTCCATCAAAATTTCCTATAGCCACATAAGTATCATTAAAATCAATATCTGTTGTCAATATATCATTTACTACTATCATTATTTTTATTGCTCCTAACTATTCTTTTCTTCTTCTAAGAGAGAATTATATATTTCTTCTATTCTTCTAAAACGATTTCTTATTCCAGACTTAGATATATTTATCATATCTGCTAAACTTTGTAAAGAGTCTTCTGGGTTATTTAATCTTAAAAAAGCGGCTTCTTCTAAGACAGGACTCAAACTATTAAGTCCAATTTTTTCACCTATATACTTTATCATTTTTATTTGATAATTTCCAGTATTTAAAGTTTTTGTTTCATTAGCTACTTCCCAATTCATTTCTCTAATTGTTTTATTTTTTAAATTTTTTATAATAGTTGTTTCTTCATATTCAAAAAAATGTTGAAGTGCATCCATTAAAACTAATATATCCATTATATCTTCTGAATTTCTTAAATATACCAAAATTTTATTTTTCTTGTTTGTCTTAAATATTTTTTTCTTTTTAGAAAATAAGATATTATAAATTTTATCTGCTAGCTCTACATTATCTACAAAAAAGTCTAAGGAATATTCTTTTTTAGGGTCTTTTATATAACCACAACTCAAAAAGAAACCTCTTATATATCCTCTAAATATTTCATCATTTTGAATTATATCAAGATATGAAAATTTAAAACTATCCAAAAATTCTTTTAAACCCTTTTGTTGATATAAAGTTATAGTATATACCTTATGTTCTGTAAATTTTTTTGTAATTGAATATTTTATACCAAACTTTAAAGAACTTGTTGCTTTAATTAAAGAATACACTCTTTTAGCTAAAATAGAATTTTCCATTTTTATTTCTATTCCATCTTTTACTAATATGGATTTATTTTCAAAAATAGATGATATTTCTGCTAAACACTCTAAATTTGTAACAGGGATTTTTTTTGTAATTTCTTGCTTTACATTTGAACTATAAGACACAGAGTAACCTCCCTTTGTATTATTTTGCCTCTGCCCAATTTTTTCCAATATTTATATTTATATTTAATTTTACATCTTCTAATTGAACTGTATTCTTCATTATATCTGCTAAAATTTCTGAATATTTTTCAACTGAAGATTTTTCAACTTCAAATATTAATTCATCGTGAACTTGTAAAAGTAAAGCTATGTCTTCCTTATCGTTTAAAACATCATAAACTTTTACCATAACTTTTTTCAACACTTCTGCTGCTGTACCTTGAATAACAGTATTTACTGCCATTCTTTCAGCTTGCGATTTTATAGTTTTATTTTTAGAGTCAATACCACTTATATATCTTTTTCTTCCAAATAATGTTTTAACATAGCCATGTTCTTCTCCAAATTCAATAACTTCTCTTTCAAAAGTTGTAACTTTTGGATATTGTTCAAAATATTTTTTAATATATTCAGATGCATCTTTTACAGGTATTTTTAGTTCTTTTGCTAATCCAAAAGGAGTCTTACCATAAATTATACTAAAATTAATTATTTTAGCTATTGTTCTTTGTTCTCTTGATACATCTTCAGAATCTGATAAGTTAAATATTCTTCTTGCTGTCAAATCATGTAAATCTCTTTCTTCTTTATATGCTTCTATTAGATTTTCATCTTTTGACATTGAAGTCAACACTCTTAATTCAACCTGTGAGTAATCAATACTCATCAAGACTTTTCCTTCTCCTGCAACAAAACCTTCTCTTATTTTAATGCCGTCATCAGTTTTTACTGGTATATTTTGTAAGTTAGGCTCTGATGAAGAAAGCCTACCTGTTGCCGTCCCTATTTGATTAAAAGTTGTGTGTATTCTTGAATTTTTATCAACTAAAAGTGGTAAAGTATCAACATAAGTAGTTTTTAATTTGTTTAATTTTCTATAATCAAGAAGTAATCTAGCTATATTATAGCCATAGCTTTCTAAGTCCTCTAAAACCATAACATCTGTTGAATAACCTGTTTTAGTTTTCTTTCCACTAGGCAAATTCATTTTAACAAATAATATATCCCCTAATTGTTTAGGTGAATTTATATTAAATTCTTCCCCTGCTTCTTCATAAATAGCCTTTTCAATTCTTAAAAGTTCTTTATCCAATTCCACAGAATAATTTTTAAAATATTGAACATCTATCTCTATCCCTTTTCTTTCCATAAGTGATAATACTGGAATTAAAGGCATCTCATTTTCCATTAAAACTTTATATAAATCTTCTTTTTTTAGTAAATAATTTAACTCATCATAAATAGCTAAAATACCTATACTAATATCTGATAGATATTTTGAGAAATCTTGTGCTGTAATAAGTTCTACATTAACTTTTCCAAAAGTGGTTTTAAAGTCTTTTGGCTCTACTTTTGAATATTCTGTAATGGCTATTATTGGGTCAATTTTAGTTTGAGAACTAATTAAATGATAAGCTATCATCATATCCATATACATAGATTTAAAACTTATACCTAAATTTAATAAAGCTTTAAAATTATATGAAATAAATTTTATATCAAGTTGTGAAATAAAGTTGACTACTAAATTTTTATCTATATTTTTAGCAAGTAAACCTCCATGATTTAATGGAAAATAGAAATCTTTATCTTCTGTTGATATAATAATTCCTAATTCTTCATAATAAATAGAAGCTATTTTTTTATAGTTAGTTAAATATTCTTTTTTTTCATTTAAGCTATTTTCACTATCTATAATTAAAACTTGTCTATTAGTAAGATTTAAGTTAACTTCTTTTGTAAATTCAATATCCTCATTTTTTGTTTCTTTAACTACTTTTAGACTATCTTTCTTTTCTCCTACATTTTCAATTGAAAATAAAGTAGGATTTTGAGGCTTTTCCTCTAAACCTAATTTTTTTATAAACATTTTAAATTCTAAGACCTTACATAAAGAGTAGAATCTTTCTCTATCCATTCCATATTGTAGTCCGCTTTCTTCAACATTTATATTTAAATCAGTAAAAATTTTAGCAAGTTCCCTGCTCATAAATGCAATATCTTTTTCATTTATAAGATTTTTTATAAGAGATGGACCTATTCCATCTATATTTTTTAAATTATCAATATTTTCATAAATTTTTTCTAAACTATCATATTGTGAGAATATAGCTAATGCTTTCTTTTCTCCTATTTTAGTTACACCAGGTATCCCATCACTTTTATCTCCAATAAGTCCAAATAAGTCTGGAATTTTTTCAGGAACAACACCTAAATAATTTACAACATCTTCTGAAGTTTTTAATGTTCCAAATTTTTCTCCTTCTGTTCCTTTACCTAAAAGTGCAACTGTAATATTTTTTTCAACTAACTGAGATAAATCCTTATCTCCTGTTACAATTACAACTTCTATATCTTGTTTTGCTAATTTTTTTGCTAAACTTCCTAAGACATCATCTGCCTCATAACCATCTATTTTATATCTATTTATATTAAAAGTATCTAGCACTTCTTCAATTCTTGGAATTTGTGTAATTAAATCTTCTGGTGCTGATTGTCTATTAGATTTATAATCACTATATATTTCTGTTCTTTTTAATGATGATCTTTTCACATCAAAAGCAGCAGCCATATAGTCTGGTTTAAACTCATTAATTATACTTAATAGTGTATTTATAAAACCATATACTGCCCCTGTTGGTTCATTTTTTGTTCTAAAATTCATATTTGCAAAATATGCTCTATACATTATTGCACTCACATCTAAAAGTACAGCTTTTTTCATAAAATTTCCCCTTAATATTTTTTTTATTTATTCCATTGTACTTTATATTATATCATAAAAAAAGCTATTGTATTTTATTTACAATAGCTTTTTAAAATTTTTTCATTACTTATTTAATAAATTAATTTCTACAAAGTTTCTACAAATTTCAATATTATTTTTTAGAACATCTTCCTTAGTTGAGCCATCTTCTAAAGTTATAGATATTTCTTTTGCTTTTTCTTTTTCTAATAAAAGATTAAAAATGTCTTCATCAGTTCTTGTTCCATCAAATAAAGTTATTATAGATAACATTACAGGATTAATAGAGTCATAGTTTATAGTTCCTTGATAACTTGCTAATGCTATAGCATGATTAGGATTAGTTATAAAATAATTTAAATAATTTTTATATTTAGGATTCAAATTTATTTTTTCTTCTTTTTTAACAGTAAGTTTATTTGAATATCCTTCAACTAATTTTCCATACATTAAATATACTGCATTTGCATAGACATTATTAGTTTCTTTTTTCATTCTTTCTTTTACTTTCTTTTCTAATTCATCTATTGTTATAGTATTTGGATAATTTTCACTTAAAATATCTAAAATTAAATTTACTTCTTCATCTTCAATTTTATTATTTTCTATTGTATAAAAGCCATCTTTATCTTTTTCATATTTTCCTCTAAGATTTATTTCTTTTAAGTCAACTATACGAATATCTTTTGAAATATTTATTTTTTCCTTATTAGCTTTATGAGTTACCACACTAACTCTAAATTGTCTATCTAATAAGAAATCATAATATTGCTCTTTAGCTATATTATCATCACCACATTCAGCAGTCAGTTTTTGCTCTATTTCTTCTGAAATATTTGGGAAAGTTTTCATTAAATCTGAATCAACAACATGGATTAAATCATGTTCTAATAACATTTTACTGAAATCATATAGATACATTGGTTTATTATTTTCTTCAAAATATTCATGTAAGATATAGTAGTCATCTTTTTCTGTAATATCAGTAATACCAGCTTTTATTTTTTCATTTAATACAGAAAATTGACTTAGAAACTCAATTGCTCCTCTTCCATATTTTACTGCATTTCCCTCATTTATTTGTTCTCCTCTATTCCTTAGCATTTCATCTCTAAATAGCATTACATCTCTTGCTACTTCAAGATTCTTCCATCCAGGATATGTATTATATGACAGTATTGCTGAACCGTTTTCTGAGAGATGATTTTTAATTACATTTAAAATTCCTCTTTGTACTTCTTCATTAACCCAAGAGAAAACTCCATGACAAATGATATAGTCAAATTTTCCAAGTTTCTTATCAAATTCTAATACATTTTGATGGATTAATCTTATATTTTCTAAACCTAAAGATTCAATAATTCTATTTCCTTCTTCAATTTGAACGCTTGATAAATCAATACCTACTACATCTGCTTTGGGATTTTCTAAAGCAAAAGGAATTATATTTCCACCAAATGAACATCCTATTTCAAGGACTCTTGCTGTTTCTAAATCAGGAGTTTTAAAACCTAGTAATTTTAAAACCATTTGTTGCCTACCTGGCTGAGTATAGTAAAAAGTTTTTGATTTATATGGTGCTTCATCATAACTTTTTTGAACCATTTTTACATTTTCAAGAGTTTCTTTTTTTATCATTCTTTTCTCCCCTTTCTATATTTAAACTAAAATCTTTTCTACTCTTTTTCCATCTTCATTTTCTTCATCATCTTTGAACATATCTTGCATATTATTGCCTTTTCTCTTATTTAATAAGTAAACTATTGGAGTCGCAATAAATATTGAACTATATGTTCCTGCAAGTATTCCTATTAATAATGTCATTATAAAAGTTTTCAAACTTGCTCCACCAAAAATTAAGATTGCAATTACAGAAAATAATGTTGTAATTGATGTATTTAATGATCTGATAGCAGTTTGGTTTACAGATTCATCCATACATTCTTCAAGTGTCCAACCTTTATGTTTTCTTTTTAAATTTTCTCTTATTCTATCATAAATTACTATAGTGTCATTTATTGAATATCCAAGTATTGTTAGTATAGCTGCTATAAATGGAGTATCAACTTCATAACCCATAAGGGCTATAAATCCTACTGCTATTATTATATCATGTAATAGAGATAAAATTCCGCCAATAGCAAAACTAAATTCAAATCTCATAGTTATATATATAACTATTAAAATTGCTCCTATCCCCAATGAATAGATAGCTGATTTTTTAAGGTCATCTCCTATACTTGCTCCAACTTTATCTTCTTTATCTAATGTATAAGTACCTAACTCTTTTAAACTATTTAATACTTTATCTTTATCTTCTTCATTTAATTCAGGAACTCTAACTATAACTGTTCCATCATCAGAAATTTGGACTTTTCTACTATTTGAATTAACTTGTGATAATTCTTCTGCTAGTTTATCTAAATTTTCATTAATTTGATTTAATGTAACTGTTGTACCATTATATTTTAATTGAAATAAATTTCCTCCTGAGAAATCTATTCCATAATTAAGTCCTTTTACAAAAAATATTACTAATGACAATACAACAGCAATTACTGAAGCTGCAAGATATAATTTTGCTCTTTTTATAATATGTAAATTTACTTTCATTATTTAATAACCTCCCCTTCTGTAACTCCAAAAAGCTTTGGACTTCTAAAACCAAACATATTTACAAAAGTTAGAAGTAATACTTTTGTTGCTGTTATTGCTGTAAACATTGAAGCTAATGTACCTAATGCTAATGTTACTGCAAATCCTTTTATTGGTCCTGTACCAAATACAAATAATATAGTTGTTATTATCAAAGTTGTTAAGTTTGAGTCAAATATTGCTATAAAACCTTTATTAAAACCAGAATCTATTGAGTTTCTTATGCTATTTCCAAATCTTAACTCTTCTTTTATTCTTTCAAAAATAATTACATTTGCATCAACTGCCATTCCAAGTGATAAGATAAATCCTGCTATACCTGGTAAAGTAAGTGTTGCATCTATAAAGTTTAAACAAGCAAATGTTATAAATCCAAATAGTACTATTGCTAAATCAGCTATGATACCTGGCAATCTATAAAAGAATATCATAAATGCCCAAATTAATACTATTGCAACCATACCAGCATTTTTACTTTGTGCTATTGATTCATCTCCAAGAGTCGCTCCAACAGTTCTTGTTTCAACTATTTCAGCCTTTATTGGTAGAGCTCCAGCATTCAATAATGCCGCTGTTCCCTTTGCTTCTTCAACACTATAATTACCTGTTATAACTCCATTTCCACTAGGAATTTCACTATTAATTTTAGGAGCTGTCTGAACTTCTCCATCAAGAGTTATTGCAAGTTGTCTACCAATATTTTCTCTTGTTATCTTTGCAAAAGTTTGTGCTCCTTCTGGAGTCATTTCAAATGATATTTGAGGTCTACCTAAGTTATCATAAGATACATCAGCTTTTTTTAATGCTGAACCTGTAAGTAGAGTTTCCCCTAAACTTCCATCTTCATTCATCAATTTAAATTCCATCAATGCTGTCTTACCAATTAAATTTATTGCATCTTCAGTATTTTGTAAACCTGGTAATTCTATGATAACTCTATTATCCCCAGCTTTTTGAATTGTAGATTCTGCAACTCCAATTCCATTTACTCTTCTATTTAATACTTCAATCAATCTGTTCATAGCTTCATTATCTATTTTTACATTTGAATTCTCATCTTGTACTGCTTCAAGCACAACATAAGCTCCACCTTTTAAATCTAGTCCTAGCTTTATTGGTTTCATTAAACTATAGTACAGAGAGACACCAAAAATTGCTATAACCATTAACAATCTAAGAAATAACTTATTATTCATTCCTTTCCCTTCCTCCAAAAAAATTATTTTTTCATATCTAAATATGTTTGTAATATTATTGAGGCAGCTACCTTATCTACTACCTTTCTTTTTTCAATAGCACCATTCTTATTTAATTCTTTTAAAATATTATCTGCTATAACTGTTGAAAATCTTTCATCTACTTCAATTATTTTTAGATTTTCAATTTCTCTTTTTAATTTTTCAATATATTCTCTTACTTTTTCTGCTTGTCTTTTTTCTTCACCATCAAGACTTTTAGGTATACCTACAACTACTAAATTTGTATCATTTTCTTTACAAATCTCTGCAATTCGTTTTACAGATTTTACTTTTTTTCTATTGATAGTTTCTAATGGAGAGGCAATTATTCCCATTATATCTGATCTTGCCACTCCTATTCTTACATCACCTATATCAAGTGCTATATATCTCTTCATTCTACCTCTTAATTTATTATACTAACTTAGCTTCTATGATTTCTCTTACTTCTTTAAAGGCATCTAAAAGTTTACCTTCATCTTTTCCACCAGCTTGTGCAAAATCAGGTCTTCCTCCTCCTTTTCCACCAGTTATTTCAGCTAGTTTCTTTACTAAATCTCCTGCTTTTACTTTATCTATTAAAGTTTTTGTAACTCCTACTGCAAAAGATAATTTATCTTGTGTACTTGCTAAAACTATAACTGCTTTTTCATGACTATCCTTTATAGTATCTATCATTGTTCTTAAATCTTCAGCTGATTTATCTTTAAATGCAGCTATCAATACTTTAACTCCATTTATTTCTTCCATTCCTGACAATGCAGCCTTTGTTTCAAATAGTGCAATTTTTTGTTTTAAAGTTTCTAATTCTTTTTCAGTATCTTTTAAAGTTTCTAAAGTTTTTTCTACTTTTTCAACTAGATTTGAATTAGTTGCCTTAAATTTCTTTTCAACATCTTTTAAAATATCAGCTTCTTCTCTTTCAACTAAGTATGCTCCATATCCAGTTTTAGCTTCTATTCTTCTAACTCCTGCAGCTATACCACCTTCTGATACTATTTTAAATAAACCTATTTTTCCAATATTATCTATATGTGTTCCTCCACATAGTTCAGTTGAGAAACCAGGTACATCTACAACTCTTACTACATCTCCATATTTATCACCAAATAACATCATAGCTCCTAGCTTCTTAGCTTCTTCTATGCTATGGTGACTTACAGCAACTTCTATACTTTCTCTTATTTTTTTATTTACTATATCTTCAATTTTTGAAAGTTGTTCAGCTGTAACTGCTTCATAGTGGCTAAAATCAAATCTTAATTTTTCAGAATCAACTAATGAACCTGCTTGTTGTACATGAGTTCCCACAACTTCTCTTAAAGCCTTATGTAGTAAGTGAGTTGCTGTATGGTTTTTAGCAGTATCTAATCTTTTTACAGCATCTACTTCTAATTTATAAATTTTGTTTTCTTCTGCCATACCTTTTTCAAATTCAACAGTATGTATAAATATATCTTTTTGTTTTTGAACATCTAAAACTTTTGCTTCAAAGTTATCAGAGTAAATTTTTCCTTGATCTCCTACTTGTCCACCTGATTCAGCATAGAAAGGAGTTTTATCAAAAATTAATAAATATTTTCCATCTTTTGCTTCTCTTAGACTTAAAAGTTTTCCTTCATCTTTTGTTTTCTCATAACCTGTAAATTCTGTTACTCCATATTTATCATAGAATTCTTCAATAAAGCTATCTTGTCCTTTCTCCATTACTACTTCTCTTGCAGATCTAGCTTTTTCTTTTTGCTCTTCCATTTTAGCTTCAAATTCTTCTCTTAATACAGTTACTCCTCTTTCTTCTGCAATTTCTTCTGTTAATTCATAAGGGAAACCATAAGTATCATAAAGTTTAAATGAAATTTCTCCATCAAGTTTATTTTTTCCATTAGCAAGTAAATTATCAATTTCTTGATTTACAAGTTGTATACCTTGATCAAGAGTATTAGAGAATTTTTCTTCTTCAATTTTTACTATTTTTCTAATATTTTCTAAATTTTTTCTTAAATCTGGATAAGCAACTTCAAATTTTTCAACAACCTTATCCACCATTTTATACATAAATAAATCTGTATATCCTAATAATCTTCCATGTCTTACTGCTCTTCTTAAAATTCTTCTTAGAATATATCCTCTTCCTTCATTTGAAGGGATAACCCCATCATTTACTAAGAAAGTTACAGCTCTTGCATGGTCTGTTATAACTTTTAATGAAAAATCTGTTTCAGGATTTTTAGCATATTGACTTCCTGTTATTTTAGTTGCTTCTTCAAGTATAGGAAATAATAAATCTGTTTCAAAGTTATTAGCTTTTCCTTGTACAACAGCTGCTATTCTTTCAAGTCCTGCTCCCGTATCTATATTCTTTTTAGGTAATGGTTCTAAACTTCCATCTTCCATTCTATTCCATTCTGTAAATACCAAGTTCCAAATTTCTATAAAACGATTATCTGTACCTTCATCACCAATTTTAGAATTTTCATCTCCACCATACTGAACACCTAAGTCCACATGTATTTCAGAGCAAGGTCCACAAGAACCAGTAGGCCCTGCTGACCACCAGTTTTCACTTTCTCCCATTCTAACTATTCTTTCTTTTGGAAAATTACATTTTTCTATCCAAATTTTTTCTGCTTCATCATCTGTAGTAAATACAGTTACCCATAGTTTATCTTTATTAAGTTTTAAAACTTCTGTTACAAATTCCCAAGACCAAGCTATAGCTTCTTCTTTAAAATAATCTCCAAAAGAGAAATTTCCTAACATTTCAAAAAATGTATGGTGTCTTGCAGTTCTTCCAACATTTTCTAAGTCATTTGTTCTTATACATTTTTGATAAGTTGTAACTCTTGGACAAGGTGCTTCTTTTTGTCCTAAGAAATATGGTTTAAATGGTACCATTCCAGCCACTGTCAAAAGTAAAGTTGGATCATCTGGTATCAAAGATGCACTTTCAAAATGTTTATGCTGTTTTTGCATAAAAAATTCAATAAATTTCTCCCTAATTTCGTTACCTGTCAACATTTTTCCTCCAATTAATCTAGTCTAAATTTTTCCCCTAAATATATTCTCTTTGCTTCTGGGTTATTTGCTATTTCACGTGGTGTCCCCTCTATTAAAACTTTACCCTTTGCCATAATATATGATTTATCTGTTATACTTAAAGTTTCTCTTACATTATGGTCTGTTATTAATATTCCTAAGCCTCTTTTTTTAAGATGTCTTATAATATTTTGTATATCTTCAACCGCTATTGGATCAACACCTGCAAAAGGTTCATCAAGTAGAATAAAACTTGGGTTATTTGCTATTGTTCTGGCAATTTCTATTCTTCTTCTTTCTCCACCAGATAAAGAATAGCCTAAAGAATCTCTTACATGAGTAAGTTTAAATTCTTCAAGTAATCTATCTACTGTTTCTCTTTGCTCTTTTTTTGATATATTTTTCATTTCAAGTACAACTTCTATATTTTCCTCAACTGTTAGGTTTCTAAAAACAGAAGGCTCTTGTGCAAGATAACCAATTCCCATATCAGCTCTTTTATACATTGGTAAATTAGTTATATTTTGATCCGCACACATTACTTCACCACTATCTGGCTTTACTATTCCTGTTATCATATAGAAAGTTGTTGTTTTTCCAGCTCCATTAGGGCCAAGAAGTCCAACAATTTCACCTTTATTAACTTCTAAGCTAACCTTATCCACAACTTTTCTTTTCTTATATGCTTTTACAAGGTTATCTGCACTTAAACTTATCATTAGTTACTCCTTATTATTTTTTCTTTGTAGATGTCATGTCATTAAATATAGTACTTGTTGATTTATCTCCTGTATATTCAACATGAACATTCCCTTTTGCTCTTATTTTTCTATTTACTATATCATAATGTCCTTCATTTGCAGTTGTAACTGAGTCTTTTCTAACAATTTTTACTCTATCATATACATCTGCCATCTCTCTTGTTACAGTACCTCTATCAGCTGTTAAAACTGTTTCTTCTTTCTTTTCATTTATATTTTTTACATAGACATTTTTATTTAATTTTATTAATTCTTTATCTATATAACCAGTGACATCATCTGCTTTAACTAAAGTATTTCCTTTTGGTCCATCATCTATTGTAAGCACTGGATTTTTCTTTGCAT
>ERZ773010.1512-NODE-1512-length-14479-cov-2.755616_pt1 | contig 14479 bp, 11 predicted proteins | sample MGYA00580842_ERZ773010 | MGnify/ENA primary metagenome ERZ773010 (study PRJEB29015, sample SAMEA2737982) | human oral metagenome | biome: human oral; feature: human-associated habitat; material: dental | place: China | collected 2107 ...
AGGAAGTACAATTGAGAAAATACGCGATTCTTTTTGCAACTCACAAAGCGACATTACTCCACAAAAGTTTCAGTATTTAGAAATTTGGCTACGTCAGCAAGGCAAACTAAACAATAGAGCAGGCGAAGTTATCCACCGAATAATCGACCCCATTATTAATGACGAAAATTGTCTGAGGTTACTTGTAGATAATTCCGATTTCTATGCCAAAATAATCAATACCGCTGGTGACGATGCTTCTGCTACCAAACAAATAATTCAGCAAAAAATCAATACGAGTGAAGATGCAAAACTTCTTGCCTTCGCCAAAAAAATTGGCATAAATAAAGAAGGTTCAAACTAACTCTTTAAAAGGCATTTACAGGTTCTTCGGTGGCTCATCAATCACTCTATTTCATCTAAATACTCATAAATAACATATAGATAGCCAACTTGAGCTGGAATAAACCACTTCGGCTCAAGAAAAAGAAAAATTTCAGTACCTTTGTCGTAAGAAATTGCAGTAGAATACTCGGTTTCTATTTATTGATTTTCAAAACATAAATAGGAGTATTCTATCTTTTGTTTTTTCTCTAAAACACACTTTTATCAATAGATAATCAAAAGTTTATCAACTAAAATGGATAGCAAACAACGACGCAGCAAAAAGCAGGTAAAATACGACGAGTTCCCCGATTTCGGCAAACTCCCCCCACAGGCAGTCGAAGAAGAAGAAGCCGTATTGGGAGCCTTGATGATAGAATCGGAAGCATACAGTCGTATAAGCGATATATTGCACACCCACGAATGTTTTTATAACGTCAATCATCAGAAAATATTCAGTGCCATAAAGGCTATTGCCGAAGCTAACAAGCCGATAGATATGTTGACCGTAAAAGAGCAGCTGCTAAAAGACAATACACTCGAAGATATCGGCGGAGTGTACGCCATAGCCGCACTAACGGAAAAAATAGCTACGGCAGCTCATATCGAAGAACACGCAAATACCATATACCAAAGATACCTCGCTCGAAAGATGATACGCATATCGAGCGAAATACAAACCGATGCTTTCGACTTATCGAAAGATGTAGACGAAGTAATCCAAGAGGCAGAAGGGAAAATATTCGAGTTGGCACACACGAAAAACAATAAGGATGTACTGCCTATATCTGAAGTGATTCCAAAAGCGATAGAGAGTATTTCGAAAGTATATCAAAACAAAAACGATATCCCCGGTATCGAAAGCGGATTCTTTGCTCTCGATAAGCTGACTTCGGGCTGGCAAGAGTCTGACCTTATCATCATTGCGGCTCGTCCAGCAATGGGAAAAACGGCATTCGTGCTTACAATGGCAAAAAATATGGCAGCCAAAGGCTACCCGATTGCGTTTTTCACTCTCGAAATGTCGAGCGTACAACTTGCTATCCGTCTGATAAGCAACCTATCGGAGCTACCAAACGAGAGAATCAAAAGCGGTAAACTCGACAAAGAAGAGTTCAACGAGCTGATGGAGGGTATCGCCGTTATCGACAACCTGCCCATCTATATCGACGAGACTCCGTCGCTATCGGTAATGGAGCTAAGGACCAAAGCTCGAAGGCTCGTAGCCGAACACGGTATAAAAGCCATCATAATCGACTATCTGCAGCTTATGAACGTGTCGGGAATGTCGTATTCGAACCGCGAAAACGAAGTAAGTATCATATCGCGTTCGCTGAAGGCTCTGGCAAAGGAGCTCAGCATACCAGTTATAGCTCTATCGCAGCTCAATCGTAACGTCGAATCGCGTGGAGGAGGCAGTAACGACAATAAACTCGAAGCAAAAAAGCCGCAGCTATCGGACTTGCGTGAATCGGGAGCTATCGAGCAAGACGCCGATATGGTATGTTTCATACACCGCCCAGAGTATTACCGCATATTCGAAGACCCAAACACGAACGAAGACCTCAGAGGCGTAGCACAGATAATAGTGGCAAAACACAGAAATGGAGCCACTGCCGATATAAAACTATACTTTGCTCAAGACTATATCACTTTCGTGAATACACGGCAAGAATACGAACGCCTCAATGCCAAATCGGCAAGCAAAGGAAGCGTCTTGCTGCCGTCGAAAGCCAATAGGAATACTACGGTAAGAGACAGCAATGAATCGGTATACAACGAGCTACCGCAAGATTTCGATATTAGGTCCGACGTGCCGTATTGAGTGAAAGATATATCTTTGTAGCTTATAATATAGTATCTTATGGTAGACAATAAAACAGATATAAGTCAGTTTCTCAACGAGGCTCAGCTATCGGCAGTGACCTACTGCGACGGACCTTCGGTGATAGTTGCCGGTGCGGGGTCGGGCAAGACTCGCGTCCTGACCTACAAGATAGCATACCTCATACAGAGCGGTATACCTGCACATTCCATTTTAGCCCTTACTTTCACCAACAAGGCGGCAAATGAGATGAAAGAGCGTATAAAGCAGATTGTAGGCGACCGCATAGCAAAATATCTCTGGGCAGGCACGTTCCACTCGATATTTTTACGAATATTACAATACGAAATCGACCATATCGGATTTTTGCCCGACTTCACCATATACGACACTCAAGACAGCAAGTCGCTCATAAAGAACATTATAAAAGAGATGAAACTCGACGAAAAAGTATACACAAGCTCGGGGGTATACAATCGTATTTCGTCTATGAAAAACCATCTCATCACGCCTGCCGACTACAAAAGCCACAGAGAGTGGCTACAAGACGATTTCCATTCGGGAAAACAATATTTTGCCGATATATTCGATGCCTACTACACTCGTTGCCACGAAGCCAATGCAATGGACTTCGACGATATATTGCTACACACCTATACATTGTTTAAAAACAACAAGGATATTTTAGAGAAATACCAAAACCGTTTTGCCTTCGTCTTGGTAGACGAATACCAAGATACCAACATAGCCCAGCACCGTATAATCAGTATGTTGGCGCAGGCACACCACCGAATCGCCGTCGTAGGCGACGATGCACAGAGCATATATTCGTTTCGGGGAGCCAATATCGACAATATTATACACTTTCAGAAGAGTTTCGAAGACTGTAAAATATTCAAACTCGAAGAGAACTACCGTTCTACGCAAAATATCGTAGATGCGGCAAATTCGCTGATAGAAAAAAACCGTTTCCAGATACCCAAAAAAGTATATTCAAACCTGCCCAAAGGCGAACCTATCACCGTATTTAGCTGTTTTACAGACAGAATCGAAGCCGACGTCGTTACCGAAGAGATAAAAAAAGCCGATGCCATCGGTATTCCCTACTCCGAAATGGTAGTACTCTACCGTACCAACGCCCAAAGCCGTGTATTGGAAGATGCTCTGCGAAACAGCAATATACCGTATAAGATTTTCGGCGGTCTCAGCTTCTATGCTCACAAAGAGATAAAAGACGTGCTTGCATATATGAGGCTGGTAATCAACAATCTCGATGTAGAAAGTCTACGACGTATCATCAACGTACCGTCTCGAGGAATAGGCGAGAAAACTATCGACAAACTTATGACTGCAGCGCGAGAGCAACAGATAAGTCCACTCGATTTCATATTAAAAATCGACAATCTCCCACATGATTTCAATTCAGGAACCAAAAATAAACTAAAACGATTTGGCGATATAATATCGGCTCTATCAGACACATACAAAAACGACGATGCTTACCGTACTGCCGAAAAAATAGTAAAAGATAGCGGTATACTCGAAGAGTACAGTTCGAACAACAATATCGAAAACATATCTAAGCGCGAGAATATCAACGAACTACTCAACGCAATACGTCAATATTGCGAACAAAAGCGAGCATTCGGCGACGAAAACCCGTCGCTTGCCGATTTTCTGTCGGAAGTGTCTCTACTCACCGACCAAGATACCGACAACGAAGAGGGACAAAGCAAAGTAACACTGATGACGATACATGCGGCTAAAGGACTCGAATTCAGATATGTATTTGTAGTCGGTATCGAAGAAAATCTTTTCCCTTCGCCGATGTGTTATACCGAGCCGGAGATAGAAGAAGAGCGACGTCTGCTATATGTAGCTATCACTCGCGCCAAAGAGCGATGTTTCTTGTCGTATTCGAAGACGAGATTCCGTTGGGGAAGCGTAGTATATTGTACGCCAAGCCGTTTCCTTAACGATATCGACGAGCGTTATCTCGACGTACCGACGTCGTTCAACCAGTACGACAGCAATATGGACACATTCGATAGCGATAATTCATATCGTTTCCCATCTTTTTCGAAACAAAAGACTACCACGTATACTACTGAGGCAAAAGTACTTATACCCATATCAGAAATAGATATGCCCGACGACAAGGCACCAAAATTCGGCTTTGTGGCAGGCGATAGAGTGATGCACACTACATTCGGCAGTGGTAGTATACTGGAAATCATAGGCTACGGCAACGACTCCAAAGCGAGAGTCGACTTCGATACACAAGGTCAAAAGACACTCTTGCTCAAATACTCCAAACTGCAGAAAATCTAACTCATAAACAACATAAGATAGTCCATCGTGAAACGGTTTCTGACATATATAATCTTATCGATATCAATACCTTGCTTATATGCACAAAATGTATATATACGAGGCTATGTGGTCGATAGGCAAAACAATGGTATAGAGTCTATAAACGTGGCTATAAAAGGTACTGGGCAAGGTACCACTACCAACACCAACGGATACTATCAAATATCGGTGAATCTGACAGGAAAAGATACCCTTATATTTTTCGGGCTCGGATATAGAGACACTATCAAGACACTACCTCAACACATAGATAAATCCATCAATATCAATGTGATATTAGACCGCGATACTACCGTACTTACCACTGTGGGTATCAGTGCCGTAAGCGACAACAAAGGCAATATGAATGAGATAGATACCAAAGTACTGCACCTCACACCCGATGCAGCGGGAGGCATAGAGAGTCTGGTGAAGATGCAAATCGGTGTCAGTTCGACCAACGAACTAAGTTCGCAGTATTCAGTCAGAGGCGGAAGCTTCGACGAAAATTCGGTGTATGTCAATGGTACGGAGATATATCGTCCTCTACTCATACATTCGTCGCAGCAAGAGGGTTTAAGCTTCGTCAATCCCGATTTGGTGGGGCGAGTCAATTTCTCGGCAGGTGGTTTCAGCGCCAAGTATGGCGATAAAATGTCGTCGGTACTCGATATAGAGTACAAAAAGCCCCATAAATTCGAGGGAAACGTATCTATCGGTTTTATGGGTACATCTGCATACGTAGGTTACAACAAAGGCAGACTCACTATGAGCCACGGAATAAGATACAAGAGCAATCAATATCTGTTTTCCGATAAATTCAAACTAAAAAACGGTGAGCCGCTGCTGAAAGGACTCGATACCAAAGGCGATTTCAGTAATTCGTTCATCGACTATCAGACGTTTATCAATTATACTTTATCGAAAAAATGGTCTATATCATTTCTTGGCAATATATCCGACAATAAATACAATTTCGCTCCCAAATCGCGTAGAGTACAATTCGGTACCGCTACTATGCAACGCGAATTTAATGTCGGTTTCAGAGGCAACGAAAGAGATAAGTTTTCTACATACTTCGGAGCTATTACGTTAAAAACAAATCCCGTCAATAACGTAGGGTTAAAGCTCACGGCATCGGCTTTCAATACCTCCGAATCCGAAAACTACGACCTTATAGGCATCTATTCGCTATCCGACGTACATACGGAAAGCGACGGGCAACGGCAGACCGAACTCATAGGAAGCGGTACTTTCCACGAACACGCACGAAATCGACTATCGGCAACAGTCGTAAACCTTTCTCATACGGGCGAGGCTAAACTATGGAATACCAACGTCGAATGGGGACTCTCGGCAGGTAAAGAGATAATATCCGATAAAATACACGAATACGAAAGACGCGACTCGAGCCAATACTCCTTACCTCACGATGGGCAAGAGGTAAGAATGATATACAACCTTACAGCCAAGAATACTACCAATTCGTTGCGTCTACAAGCATTCGTTCAGCAGGCTTACCGCCTGTCGGTTCTCAACACTCACTCGACGATAAACGTGGGAGTCAGAGCCAACTATTGGGACTTCAACCGAGAATGGCTCATTTCACCACGAATCAACATCAATATTGCTCCTCGCCGCAATAGGAATCTACTCTTTCGTGCCGCTGCAGGCATATACTATCAATCTCTTTTCTATAAAGAAATTCGCCACTCCAATACAGACAGCTTAGGAAATACACATCTGTATCTCAATAAAGATATTAGAGCGCAACGCTCGGCTCATATACTTGCAGGTATCGACTACTACTTCAAGCTCTGGCATCGCCCGTTTAAATTCACTACCGAGCTCTATTACAAGCCCGCCGATAGAATTATCCCATACTCTGTCGACAACGTGCGTATCAGATATGTAGGCGAGAATCAGGCAGTGGCATATACCGCCGGGGTAGACCTCAAACTCTTTGGCGAGTTTGTACCGGGTGTCGATTCGTGGATTTCATTCTCATATATGAAGAGCCGAGAAGATATTGTACGCATAGGCAACGATATGAGCGGCGACCACTATCCGATATACACCAACGACAATACATATCTTACCGAAGTATATCCTTCGTATATCCCCCGCCCCAACGAGCAACGGTATCGGATAGCTCTATTCTTCCAAGACTATATCCCAAACAACCCAGAGTATAAAATCAACCTGAAACTCGTATGGGCAGATGGTCTGCCGTTCGGTCCTCCTCGCTCGGAACGATACAAAGCCGTATTCCGTACCAAGCCATATCGGAGAGTCGATATAGGTGCGTCGCGTGAGTTCATCGCAGGTAGAGACCGCCTTATGGGTAAACAGACCTATATCAAGTCGCTAAACATATATCTCGACCTACTGAATCTATTTAATATAAGAAACGAAGTCTCTTTTTACTGGGTATCGGATACATCGGGATATCAGTGGGCTGTACCAAACTATCTTACCAATTTCATGGTAAACCTTCGGCTCTCGATTGGTTTTTAGGTGGTATTTTGGGTATTTACCCCCTTTACTATAACGATTAAAAAAATACCATAGTTTTTTTCAAAAATGATTTTTCAACGCCGAAAAATTTGGCGACTAGAAAATAATGATTATTTTTGCAAAAAATATATTTACCGAAAAAATATGCTTACACATATTGTATGGTTTTTGATAGACTCTATTGTAAGCTGTTTCGTAACGATCGACTTACCGAGAACTGACGGCACCAAACAAGTACCGAACGTTTCTCGTGTAGCAACCCGCGAGCTACTGTCGATTGATTTCCATAGATTTATTCGCTACAAATACCTTCCACGCTTCGGCATTGTCGCCCGCTCCGCTTAGTGCCACACGAGGTGCTAAGAGACGGAGTAGCTTGTTCTCGCTTTTTGTGTATCAGGCTATAATTAATGCTTTTAATGAATTCGTCGAATGGAGCCAGCGGGAAAATACACAAAAAACAAGGGCTATTGTGTGTATGCCTCATAAATACACCGTAAAAATATAAACAATTAAAAAAATTATAGTTATGAACAGGTTGATTTCTAGAACATTGCCCGCCGCGATATTACTTGTAGCAGTATTTGCCGTAGCGTTGGTTAATTGTAAAAAAGTAACGAGACAAACACAATTTAAGACAATAGAATACACAGGATGTAACAACAAAACAGAATTGTCTGATGATTATCGAGAAGCAATAAACCAGACGGATACATTAGTGGCTTCGATTAAAGATGATTTGCTTAAGCTCACAGTAGGAGTAAATTATATATGTTGTTCTACGTTTAAGGCGACTCAGACAATCGATGGTAATAATATTACTCTACTGATAACGGAGACAACTGCTTCACCTGATTTATATTGCAGATGTACGTGTTATTACACATTTGACTTTTACTACACCGATATAGTGTATGATAGCTATGTAGTAAAAGTGATTTTCGATTCTTTGGACGATACCAAAGATAAAAGTTCAACAACAACAATTAATATAAAGAAGTCATGAATATTTGTAGAAAAAACAGATTTTTGTTATTGCTTGTGGCGGCAGTCGTGTTTTTGAGCGGATGTGATAAGAATAAGCCGCCTATTGTTGACAGTAAAACGAAAACAATATCACTATCTTTTGGCGACACTATTCGTTTGTATGCCGATTCGGGCGATATTATCGTTTTCGATTCTATTTTCGACCAAAGAGCTCCTTACTACGACTGTTCTCGTTTCGACTTATTGGACCCTCATGCCATTCTCGGATTTTCATTGAAAAAAAATGGTACTGTAAACAGACTATTCACTAATATTTCGGGGTGTGGTATAATTAGAACCTCGCAAGGAGACTCTACTGTAATTTCCAATGAATTGGACACATTGGGATATGTATTAAAAGCATTGTGGCTATTGCCTTATCCTACGACTGACCTTTATAATGAAGAGACTCCCAATGGTACTCCCGATATTGCTAAGAAAATGTATAAAGTAACCCTTCAAATAGCAAGACCATGAAAAACATAATAAAGACGAAACATCATATCTTTGTAAGAGTAACAAGTATTGTCGCTATTGTAATTATAGCCGTATGTAGTGCTTGGGCGATACAAGGATGTGAAAAAAAAGAGAAAGAGCAAACTAAAAATATACCAGTTAATTCAATAGCTCAAGGGTATATTAGTAAAGTCTATCGTAGTAACAATTTTGTATTGAAGTCGCAACAAAGCTTGGATGACTTTATAGAAGCATTCGAAATACCTAATTTGTCGCAGTTGAAAATTAATTTTGATACTGATATGGTGATAGCTGTTATCGAGAGCAATAATAGTTCTTCGACTATAGATATAACCAATATAACCGAATTTAAAGATAAGATTGAGATCAGAGTGGAAAATTTACGTAAAGGTATGACCGCAGATATAGGGAGCATATACCATATCGTGAAAATACCTAAGACAGACAAAACTATCGTTTTTATGAAAATAACCTCATATAATTAGAATTAAAAAATGAAAAAATTAAAATTGTTCGTGTTTGGACTTTTGTTGATTAGTCCGTTTGTAGCAGTAAATTCGCAGCCTTCGGTAGAATCTCTCTATACCAAGGAGGAAGTAAAAGAGATGGGAGACTATCTGATGAACAAGCTATTGCCTATTTTAAAAGGTAGATTTACCAAAACCGAAGGAGGTATCAATACCGATATGTTCAATGCAAGCGAAGACGAAGAGATGAAATTCTACCAAAGGTATAGAATTGCAGATGTTTTAAAGAGCGGATATTATCCGTCGATGGAGCTTATAAACAACTACTTGTTTCCTAAGTCGCTTAAAGAGACAGGCGATAGTAAACCTCTTTTGTCGGAACTATTGTTCGACATCTATAGTTCGGAAGGGTCGGAATATATGAAAAATCTTCTCTCTGCCGATAAGAAAGATGATAATTTCAAGATATTCAGCAACAAAACGGTCGGTAATATGTTTTATCTGTCTATTTTATTTGTAGAGTATCCTATCAGAGACCTTATGTATAGCCGAAAGCTTCTGCCCAACGAGAAAATTTTTCTACTGAAAGAGTATTCGGATATTACAAGCGCAGACAATAGAGAGATGCTCGGATATATAAGCAAGTTACTGAAAAAAGCATCGCAGCTCAAATAGCAAACGGCGTTCGATTATTGTACTAAGAAAGCTATTTGTTAATATAGAGCAGGTTACTGTGAGTGGTGCCTGCTTTTTTTAGAATTGCGGTCGAGTGAAAAAACGTATAGTTACGGAGATGAGCGCTCTTGTACCAATCGAAAATTATACATAATTTTGCATGATTTTTTAAAGGTCGCCCCCATAACATTATCTTGAAACCAATTATATACTTTGTACTTGTACGCTATCGATAACCCAAAATGATATACCCCGACAGTTTCGAGCAGAAGATAGGTGTCGATATTGTGAGAAACAATATCAAAAAGATGTGTGTCAACGACTTGTCGTATGTGTTTATAGATAAACTAAATTTCACTAACGACTACTATTTGATAAAACATCGGCTCGAATATATCAAAGAAATGTTCGACCTACTCGAGAACAATATCAATGTTTTACCTATATACCAGATAGACGATTTTCGAGTGCCGTTTAAATCGACCGAAATAGAGGGTACTTTTTTAGAAACAGATATATTGCTGTCTATCAAAAAGTTTCTTGAGTGTTTAGGGCAGCTTGTAGACTTTTTTTCGAAGAAAAACAAAGAGTGTCATCCGCTGCTTGCAAACTATTTAAGCAATGTGGCTGTTGCCGATAGTGTGCTAAAAGAAATATCGCGGATACTCGATAAAAACGGCGAAATAAAAGACAATGCTACTCCCGAGCTAGCGCAAATTCGTTCGACAAAGGCACAGATTCAGGCGTCGATATCAAAGACTCTTCAGAGGATACTCCAAAAGGCACAAGCCGACGAGTTGGTAGAGAAAGACGCTGCTCCCGTCGTACGTGAGGGAAGGCTCGTTATCCCCGTACTATCGATGAATAAACGTAAAATCGACGGTATTATTCACGACGAATCGGCTTCGGGAAAAACGTTCTATATCGAACCTTCGCAGGTAGTACTGCTCAACAACAAAATACGAGAACTCGAAAGCGACGAACGAAAAGAGATAATAAAGATACTCACTGCCGTAACCTCGTCTATCAGACCCCAATATACCAATATTCTGCACGCACAAAAAATCTACCTACAGCTCGACGCCCTGAATGCCATCGCAAAATACTCCATACACATCAAAGCAATTTGTCCCGATATAGGCGACCGATGTGTGATAGATTGGCGCAAAGGACGCCACCCGATATTACAGGAATTGCTCGAAAAACAGGGAGGGCAGATAGTACCTCTCGATATAAAGCTCGACGACAAAGAGCGAATAATAGTAATATCGGGAGCCAATGCCGGCGGTAAATCGGTTTGTATCAAAACAGTGTGTCTACTGCAATATATGCTGCAATGCGGCTTGCCAATACCTATTGCCGAAGATAGCGAGGCAGGAGTATTCGACGATATATTTCTCGACATAGGCGACGGGCAGAATATCGAAAACGACCTATCGACATACTCTTCGCACCTGCAGAATATGAAGTTTTTCGTAAAAAATGCCACAGAAAAAACATTGGTGGCAATAGACGAATTTGGTTCGGGTACGGAGCCCGAAATGGGCGGAGCTATCGCTCAGGCTACCTTCGAAGAGTTCTGCCGTAAACGTGTATTTGGCGTGATAACAACGCATTACACAAACATCAAATACTTTGCCGAGCAGACCGAGGGCGTAGTCAACGGCGCCATGCTCTACGACAGAAGCAAGCTGAAGCCTTTGTTTGAGCTGAAGATAGGACAGGCCGGGAGTTCGTTTGCTCTTGAGATAGCCCAAAACATAGGTCTGCCTCAAAATATCATAGCTGCGGCAAAACAACTTGTAGGGCAGCAAGCTATCAACTACGATCGCCTGACGCAGGCAGCAATAAAAAACAAGGTCTATTGGGAGAATAAGCGCGAAAAGATACGCCGACGGTCGAAAGAGCAAGACGAAATAATATCGCAGTACGAGGCTAAACTATCGAGTATAGAGGCAGAGAAAAAAGAGATTATCCGCCAGGCAAAAATGGAAGCTCGCCAGATAGTCGATTCTGCTAATGCTACTATCGAGAATGCTATCCGTACCATCAAGGAGAGCAACGCAGATAAGGCTAAGACCGCCGAGGCGCGTCGGACGATACGCTCGTTTACCGACGATATAGTACCGAAGGTCGAAGTAGACAAGCCTGCTTCTGCGACATTCAAAATAGGCGACCGTGTAGTAATGAAAGGGCAAAGTGTAGTAGGAGAGATACTCGATATAAGCGACAAAAAGGCTATCGTTGCCTTCGGAGCGATAAAGACGACTGTCCGTCTATCTGATCTGGAGGCGGCAACGGGCAACAGGGTAAAACAGACTGCAAAAGCAGGGCTTTCGAGAACAACTACTAACGAAATCCGTCGGCGGCAACTCAATTTTTCGCAAGAGATAGACCTGCGGGGCATGCGTGTGTCTGAGGCTCTGAAGGCGGTAATGTACTATATCGACGATGCACGTATGGCAAATGTAGGGCAGGTGAGGATACTACACGGCACGGGCGAAGGAGCTCTAAGACAAGCTATTCGTGAGTATTTGAGCGATCTGTCGTTTCTAAAGTCGTTCGGCGACGAGCACGTGCAGCTCGGCGGAGCGGGTATTACTGTTGTAAATCTTTAGTTATAGCTTGCCAAAGCGTATCGTCGGGTACGGGAGCTTCTATCACTATCCGTTCTTGCTTTACAGGGTGTACAAACTCGACGCTTCGGGCATGTAGCGAGATGCCTCCCCCCCGGTTTGAGCGAGGAGCACCGTATTTTAGGTCGCCTTTGATGATGCAGCCCATTACGGCAAGTTGGCAACGTATCTGGTGATGTCTGCCCGTCTCGAGGTCGACCTCGAGTAGAGTGTATCTATCCGATTTGCCGAGTGTTTTATAGTGTAAAACAGCCTCTTTCGACTGAGGCACCGCTTTCGGGTAAGCGTAAGACTTATTTTGTTGCTCGTTTCTGACCAGAAAGTGTCGGAGCGTACCCTGAGGTTCTTGCGGAGGCGAAGATACGATAGCCCAATACTTTTTTGTTATCTGTCGGAGGGCTAATATCTCATTGAGGCGTGCGAGAGCTTTCGATGTCTTGGCGAAAATGACCACACCCGATACGGGGCGGTCGAGGCGATGCACTACACCGCAGAAGACATTTCCTTTTTTTTGGTAACGCTCTTTTAAATACTCTTTGACAGACTCTACCAGAGGCTTGTCGCCTGTCTTGTCGCCCTGTACTATCTCCGACGACGACTTGTTTACGGCTATAATATGATTGTCTTCGTAAAGTATGTGCATATATATTTTTCGGCAAAGGTAGAATATATTTTTCTAATAAAAAAGTACTAACTTTGCCGTTTGTTTGTACGGTACGGCGATATGGTACGAACTTCTATTTTATTAATCTATATATGTATGAAAATAAATAAAGACAAATTCAAACGTAGCAATACCAATCAGACATTCGGCGGACAGCAACGCAAGAGTTTCAACCCGAATTTCTCGAAGAATAATACCCTCAATAGAGGTCGTAAACCAAGCTACGACCATACGGCAGATAGCAATAATGCCGACAACAGAGACGAAAAACGTAAAACACCTTTCGAAAATACTCGCAGACCATTCAATAGCGACCGCAAGCCATTCGAGCGCGACCGAAAACCTTTCAATAGTGAGCGTAAGCCTCGCCAGACAGGCGACAATCGGAGCTATACTCCCAGAGACAGCCGCAAGAGAGACTACGCAGAGTCTCCGCGCAATCTGTACTCGGCGGGCAACTCTCGACAGGCAAGGTATTCGACCGATTTTATGGATATGAGCAAACCTATGAGGCTAAATCGATTCTTGGCGAACTCCAATATATGTTCGCGAAGAGAAGCCGACGATTTCATTGCGAGTGGGGTAGTGAGCGTAAACGGGCAGATAGTAACGACGCTTGGCACGAAGATAGTACCGGCACAAGATAAGGTATACTTCCACAACGAACCCGTTTCGTTGGAGAAGAAAGTATATATCTTGCTCAATAAGCCGAAGAATATCATCACCACCTCCGACGACCCGAAAGATCGCAAGACCGTACTCGACCTTATCAATGGTGCTTGCCAGCAAAGAGTATACCCCGTAGGACGGCTCGACCGCAATACGACCGGCGTGATACTCATTACCAACGACGGCGAACTCACTACAAGGCTTACACACCCGAAACACCTATTCAAAAAGATATATCACGTCGGGCTCGATAAGGACTTGGAAGATAGCGATATGCAGAAGCTCAAAGACGGCATTGTCCTCGAAGACGGCGAGGCGAAAGCCGATGACGTATCGTATGTAAAAGACGACAGCAAGAAGCAAGTAGGCATCGAGGTACATTCCGGACGAAACCGCATCGTGAGACGTATGTTCGAACTCCTCGGATATAAGGTCGTAAACCTCGATAGAGTATATTTCGCGGGGCTGACGAAGAAAAATCTCCCTCGAGGCAAATGGCGTTTCTTGTCGGAACGAGAGGTGAGCTTCCTCAAGATGAATTCACAGTAAATGGCCTACGGGGCAAAGCGATGTTCAAGAAAATCGATGTTGTTTTCTCATATATCCGCTATTTTTTTCTAAGCAGATACGGATATATATTCGTGGGAGTGGTGTTTGTGGTGTGGATGACCTTTTTCGACACTAACAGCTTCATTAAATCGTGGCGTTTGAGGTCTGAAAATATAAGGCTCAAACGAGAAAATACCGCCACACAACACAGCATCGACGAAAACGAACGTCTAATAAATGCTCTCACCGACGACAGAGA
>ERZ773010.1515-NODE-1515-length-14472-cov-2.790178_pt1 | contig 14472 bp, 10 predicted proteins | sample MGYA00580842_ERZ773010 | MGnify/ENA primary metagenome ERZ773010 (study PRJEB29015, sample SAMEA2737982) | human oral metagenome | biome: human oral; feature: human-associated habitat; material: dental | place: China | collected 2107 ...
CGGCATAAGCATCTTCACTAAATTCTTTTGAAGAAACAGTAGCTTGTTTTAAATTTGCCACTTTATCCATGAAATCTTTACCATCTTTTACGGTACTTGGATCAACAAACATTTTTGAAGTGTACTCTAATCCAGGTACAGCTTTAGTGCTTGAACGGAACGCCACTAAACCAAATTTAACCTGTTTACCCAAGTTCTCTTTTTCGATTTTTTCATAAACTTTTTTAATTGCATCGCGCGTTCTATTGATGTAGGGGTCCATAGAAATCGTTGAATCAATAACAAATACTACCGCAGCGCTAAATCCAACAATTTCTTGAGGCTGGTTTTGACCTGCTTTGTTCGTTTGATTATTGTTTGTTGTGCTTGTAGTTGGTTGAGTGAGCGACTTATCATTTTTGCTGACAGATGCGACTTCTAATAAGCGTTCATAAAATCCTTGACTATCCATCACTTCTTCTCCCTGTAAAACAGGTAATAGATAGAAGTTTTTTTGGAAATCTACAAATTCCTTTGGTTCTTCCGCTAACACTTTTTCACTACTTTTCTTTTGGGAAAGTTCAGCACGAATTGGCTCAACTGCTTTAGCTGGAGAATTGTCATTAATAATACTTTCAAGAGTTGCTTTATCCTTAAAGAATAATAAAGACCCCCGATCGGATGGATTAGTAAAGACCATTGTCATTTGCATATTCCAAGGTACAGCACAATTAGCATCTAACCAACCGACAGTTTTACCAAAGCTATCTGGGCCTACCTGTAATAAAGCCTTATTTCCTACATTTTCCCGTTTATATACATAATAACGGGAAAAAGCAGGAATTTTTTGACCGCTCTTAGCATCACTTTTTTCTAATAGCTCACAACTTGGTGTACTTAACACGCGTTGATAAAGTGTGGTTTTACCTTCTTGCAGTAATGGTTTTATCTCTTCAGCAAAAACTGACGGAGACATGATTGCTGTTAAGCAACAAAGAGATAAAGTAGAAAGTCTTAACTGTTTCATTATTTTTTCAATGCCTCTAATTTTTCTTTAGCTGTCGCATTATTCGGATCATTACTTAATGCAGTTTCATACCAATAAATTGCTGTTTCCTTATCAGCTTGGAAACAAGAACTACCTTTTTCATATTCCTCTGCATAAGCCAGTGCAATCTCTACATTGCCACCTTGAGCTTGGTTGGCATAAAGTCGTTGAGCAATCGCACATTTATTTGCTTGTTTAGCCGAAGCAATAATTTCTAAAATTTGTTTTGGTTCTGGTTTAGTTTTCAGACAGCTCTGAATAAATGCCAATTCATCATTGGTATTTGTATCCACTGCACAGTCAGATTTTGCCACTGGCTCATCTTTCTTATTTAAGAAGAAATAAGCTCCAACTCCCCCCCCAATCAATAGGGCTAAAATTAAGGCAATTAAGCCGCCTTTACCTTTTTTCTTTTGTTCTACTGAAACTGGTGCTTCAATATTCTCTGCAGGTTCAGTCTGTGTTTCGTTTTGCGCTAAATCTTCAAATACTATAGCTGGTTCTGTTGATTGCTCATTTTCAGCTACAACAATGGGTTCTACCAAAGGCTCTTCAATAACTGGTTCTGGCTCAGCTTGCACATGACTTTGTACATTGTCTTCTCGACTGGAGTCACCACCAGCAAGAGAAGCTAAGATATTACCAACCATTCTGACTGGGCCACTATCAACAATCGTACCGTTCTGTACATCACGGACAGACATCATATAACGTACATTACCGATCTGTTGAACAAGGCTATCAATTAGCCATTTACCAATAACACCTTGCAATACATCATTTTCTAAGGTTAATCCCTCCACCTTATGCCATACTGGTTCTGGATTCCATGGAGTATCATTGCCATTAAAATAGCAGCCATCCTGATTTCGCTGTACTGCAATTTCAACTTCTGTACTACCATTCCATTTCGTCGCAGTGAATTTAGCGTATCCTGGACGATCTTCCTCTAATTGAATTCGTAACATTTTCTATTCCTTAGCATTGTGCAGAACGATATAAATCTAATACCGAACCTAACTTTGTATTGCTGACCTGATCAATTTCCCGTCCAGCGCTGTGTCCGGCATTTCCTTCAGCAAAGTGACCAAAGGCTACAAACCAGTCAAAAAGATAATTTTTAGTGTAATTATTAGTTTGGTCATCTAATTTAGGTAAACCGTTTACCTTTTCAACTTCCCTATTTTCAAATATTGCTCGCTCGTTCATCACGCGACTAGCCGGACGTTGAGTCAGTGGTTGATTAACAAAATCTAACCATGCAATAAAATCCGCAATTTCAGTATTAATGGAAAATACTTGACGCTCAGCTAATTGATCACGTTTACTTCCTGCGTTTTCATTACGGAAAACGACCTTAGAAAGTTTATTCTGTAAATGAAGACGATTTGCACCAGTAATCAATTCACCAACTAAACCTTCAACGGCTTCTTTAGTAAAACCAAAGAATTGCATCAAATGCTGATCAGAAGAAATTGAACGCAAATGTTCAATCCAGGATTTAAATGCAGCCATAGCAAAACGAGATTCCACAATTTTTTCAGCCGGTTTTTCTTCTACAACAACAACAGGAGCCGGTTCAGCAAATAAATCAAATCCTTCTGAACTAAAACCAAAACCAGCATCAAAGGTATTTGCTGAATTTTCTTGTGCTTTAGTTTCTTCTTCACCTTTGTTTAGTAAGACCTCTTCATAATCAGAAAAATATAAAGAACGAATTGTCTCTTCAGGTAATTGAAGACAACGTAAAAACTCACCGACCAAAAGTCCTTTTTTACTTAATTCACCAACAATCATTTGTGCTAATTGACGTTTTTTATTGACTTCTTCAGCACCTTCACTTTGATACCAAGAAGAAAAACGGTTTTCTACAATATGATGGATAGATTCATTAAGTTGCTCAGTTAAACGTTGAGCTTTCACTTCTGGCAAAGCAATCGTTTTCAAATAATCACTAATTCGTTGCATCCCACCATCATTCAATTTCATCATTGCATCCCAGGCTTCTTGAGGTTGAGCAACATGTTTTTGAATATCAGGGTCATTAGCAAAAGTACTACGTAAAAGATTAAGCTGCCCAGCCTCTTTTGGATTAATGGCTAATTCTTCAGTATTATCCATATCTAAAAAAGCCACTTTGAAACCCGGTTTACGTACTAAAAAAACATTATCAAATGGCTTGCCATTTGCCCATTCATTTAGCCAAGCATAGTTTCCGAAGCGCTCTAAAATCGTTTGTTTCAGCAATCCACCTTGTCCCCAAGACATTTTCAGCATATCTTCATCTTTGGCCAAATCACTACTGATACGCATATCAAACATAGTTATCGCCCAAAGAAGTCCTGGTTTACGTTTAGCACGATCAGTCGGATTATCTCCTTGCGTTTTATTAATCCAACGCTCCAATACAGGACCTACACTATTCACATCAGATTGCTTGGTTGATGGAGTACAAACAATCAAAATATTCATTTCTTGACTATCGGTATAACGCTCAAAAAGATAAGCTACTTTGCCCCTTAAAATGAGTTGAGATACAGGATTGCCTTCTTTTACTTCACTTAAAGAAGTGATTGCTAAACGACCTCGGTACCCAGGAAAATCTAATAAATCAACCGTTTCAACAGCCGGCACTTTAGTTGGGTTAATCAACGGGAAAACTAATTCTGCGGTAAGTGCGGTTAATTCAGCCAAAGAAATGGAAACAGGCTCACCAACATGGCCTTCTTCAATAAGAGGACGAACAGCAATTTGTTCATCTCGATTTGTACCTAAACGCTCAAGCATATCAACGTTCATAATACTGTCAGCTTGAGAAAGACCGCCAGTACCATTATCTTTTACTACTGCGGTAAGCGGTGCATAAACACGTTCAGGATTACCTAATTTAGCCAGTGTTTTTGCAAATTGAATATAGATTTGAGTCAACTCTGGAATTTCTGCCCATAATATGGAGAATAAGGTTGCTCTATCTTCAATGCTCAGTCTTGGTGCCATGGCTACCGCTCTAGCCCAATAATTAGCCTGTAATACAGATAAAGATTTTCCGAAGCTTTCCTGGGCGTAATCCTGCAAATCAACTACGTCATCTTCATTAACACCTTTTACAGGCTGAGCATTTAATTTAGCATTTAAAGGTTTAAGTATTTCATTAATGCGAGATTGTTCCAATTGATAAGTCACACGTTCTTTATCAAAATCGTTGAAATAAGCATTAACTAAAATTTTGGCAACTTCAATTTCATGAAATAAGCGAAGTTCTAAAGGATAGCCTGTAACAGCCGCTTTTGCTGAGCGAGTAAAACGAGTAACCAAACCCGTTGCTTCTTTTCCGCCACCAGGAGGATTGATATGTTTAATGAAATCCAACTGTTGACCGTCAAAAATCGTTTCCAAGTTGCCCTTTTGATCGGCTGCCAGTGCTGAAATTAAGAAAGATTTACCTGCCTGTGATAACCCAAAAAAACCAGCTGTAATTGGTTTAGAAGAAACGGCACCTAGGCGTTTTGCTGTATTACGTAAACGTCTTAATTCAAGAATTAAACCATCAGCCTCATTATTTAAACGGGCAACATTTGGGCGAACATCATTTACCCAATCAATCGCTTGTTGTGATGCTTGGAATACCTTATCCCAAGATTCTGTTAATTGATTATCCGTCATTTTCTCTTCCACCTATCGTTTCACACAGCCAGTATCTAACCAATATAATTTTTGATCACCAAGTCCCGCATCGGTCATTGTGTTTAGATGAAGGGTAATATCCCTTTCTCGTACGCAAGAACGGCCATTTGATGCTGTCACATTTTTTATGTAGAAATTTTCTGCTCTTTCTTGGCTATTACGGCTATTTTTTATACCTAATGTTACTTGTAATACCACACCTTCATTATTCAACATCGCTTTCCATTCACGGCTTTCTATAGAAAGCATATAAAGTGGAGAAGCAACCCAACGCTCCACATTTAATTGGCGGAAACCTAAACGGGTATCACCGCGTACTTCAAAGGAAGTATCTGGGAAATCATAATCCTCATTGTCTAAATCAATATCGTGATAATAAACGTTGCTGTCTTTAATTACGTTATTGTTATCTAAATACCCAATGTATTTCACTGTGGAATAAGCTGTCATTGCCATTGAACGTAAATAGAAGTTGGTTAAACGCATATCTTTACATAAGAAACAAAGCATAGCACCCACTGCTGCAGTCGTTTTTGGATCATCTATACGACCTTGTTTGTGGAATGGATACCAGTTTCCTGTGCGGTAATGATGTAATGGTAAAATCCGTCCGACTGGTAAAGGTAAACGAGAACGGAAGAAGGATTGTACACCAGGCAAACGAGATGGTCGGCCAGTCAGTAACAACACATCACATTGATAGCTGTTGACGACCTCACACAAAGCGTTGAAGGTTTTGCAGATATCAAAATAATCACCACGAATAAATAAACTGTGAATACGTTCTAAATTCACCTGAACCGGTAAATCTAAAATATTAAAATCTGAACGACCTAAGGCACGGCGAATCGGTTCATTAATATAGTCCAACACACTTTCTGTAGGCTGTTCTACGTCTTCTAATAATTCACCAAAAGTCTTCCCATTTAATGCATTGGTCTTTTGCATTGGATCATAACCTTCGTACTCTTTCAATACGCGCAAGCCAATTGGGCTGAATACTTGTAATGTCAATTGTTGGCGTAATAATGCATCTTGTACTTTTAATGCCTGATCGCCAATCAATTCAGAAAGAATAGGTTCAGGATCACGTAAACCTGCATTTTTCAAACCAACAGTTAAAGATTCCACTACTACATTACGAATCATATCTAGCAAAATATCATCACCGGCCACTTTGAAACCATCACGGAAACGCTGAGTCGGGATAATATAGGCATTACTACCTGAACCACCGTTTTCTCCATAATCCAGCGAGTAATCGTTGATTACTAAGTCTGTTGTACCACCACCTATATCAATAGTTGCGATAGTAATACGATCCTTTTCTTTTTTATCTGGACGTTGCAATGCAGCAATAAATTCTTCTGGTCGACCGCCATAGTTATTTTGAGTTTCATTAAATAGATAAACAACTTGTCCACAGGTTGCTTCATCCCATTGAATAATCACCTCAGGTAAAATCGGCCAATATTTTTCTCTTGCACTTTGTGAATTGAAGTCAAAATCATCATCAGATTTATCCCAGCCAAGAGATTTCCAAACTAAGCCGATAGCCTGATAAATAGATTGACGGAAAATTTCTCGTTCAGGTTTAGGCATTGCTGGTGGTACAGTCAAAATAATCGAACGTAAAAAACGTGGTGCTTTAGAATGTTCCAATTTAGCTCGTTGAGCAGGACTGTTAATCTGCATTAATGCTTGCATCAACACTTCTGATAACATAAACGTCATCAATGAACGACGAGAATATTTAGGTTGGAATACAGGCATTTTGCGTTCAAATTCTTCATCAATATCATCCCGCAAAATATGTAATGCTTCACCATACTCATTGATTAATCCAGAAAGCGGATCTGCTGTTGCATAAGGCTCGTAATCTGTTTTTACATAGGATGAGTTAAAACGCCAGCCTTGTTCATAACGGGCATCATCCCATAAATAACGTTTTGGACTAGATAAACCTGTTGAACCTTCATTCCCCTCTCGACGGCTTGCTAAACGAGCGGCCTCCTTCCCTACACGCGCAATCGTTGCCCATTGGAAAGCATCACGACGCCCACTTTGTACAGAAAAATGATCTTTGCCAAAAAACGCTTGGGCAAATTCAACACGGCTTTCAAATGGCTCAGAATATACTCGTTCTGGGCGCGTCAAATCACGTAATTCCAATTCATAGCGTTTTTTCAAGCCATCTTTTTCTTGCACGTGATCTTCAATTAAAATTCCACACGTGCGGGAGTTTCCCACATCCAATACCATATCAACTGGAATTGCACGATTAATTTCATCAGAACGATTGGAAATCATTTTAATCCGTGGAATATCAATTTCTTCACCTAGAATAGCCAAAATATTCAAGTAATGACCTTGATGAAATTTAGCAGCAATGTCCATTTTCAGATCATCTGGATGAATTTTTAAACGATCATTTTCGGGAGCTAATTCAGTGAAGAGTTCCAATAACCATTCATTTATCCATTTGTAGTCCAAAAACCACGACATTTGATGAGATTGATAAGCGAGACCAAAAACTGCGCCAGAACGCACATCTTCTTCAGTTGGTGCAAGGTAAGCAACATCAGCACGATTAGGAAAAATTTTAGTATCAAAAGCTAAAGTAACTCGATAAGTATTGCCTTCTACATCTGGTTCAGCTAGTTTAACAATTCGTGCACGTGCCCAGTTGTAAGGGCCTTCATCAAAACCATCTGTAGAAGCTACTGTACGCAAAACAGGAATAGGTAACCAAACACCATCTAATAATTTGAATGACTGTTCTACACTGATTTCATGTTCCACTTTAACCATTCGGCTCAAATCACTGCTATCGCAATAACCTTCACCGCTACGATGTTCAACTAATCGACGAATTGGATGGTTCTCACCGCCTGAGGCGAAGTTTCCCATACTTTTGGTACGCCATTCTTTGTCTTTCCAATCAATTTTTAAACCGAAGTCTAAAAATTGCACCCCACTATTCATAATTAGTGAGATTTCTTTTCCGTAATGATGTAAATCCGGTAACATTTTTATTCTCGCTTCTATTCGTTGTTTATTGGTTCACTAATTCGATTTCATTGTCATTGGGAAACTCTGTCCTGAGCCATATCCACCTTGACAATCGGCAATACTCTTCGCGCCAGGTTTACAAATTACTTCAGGTAACTGATAGCTTGATCCATCGCTACATTTTGCCACACCTTTATTAGTAATATTCAAACCACTGCCTTGCATTTTTGCAGAAACATCTCCCGTACATTGTACGCCGTCACCGCGTTGTACTTGTACTTGACCTACACCATTTGAGAATGCATATTTTAAGCGTAGAGGTTTACCAGTAGTCTTATCCTGAATCCCCGCCCCAGCATTCCACTGGCCATTTAGAAAATCTACATTACCATTTTGTGTACTGGTTGTTGGAATTTGTAATTGTTTAGCATCAGAAGTGGTTTGATTTTTTTTATCATCTTCTTTATTTTGTCCAGTCTGAGCATCTGATTTATTTTCGGCTAACGGATCTACTGGTGGTTGCTGTGTTTTTTCATCTACTTTATTTTGATCCTCTTTAGTATCCGATTTACCCTCTGCTAGAGGGTCTACTGGCGGTTGTTGTTTATTTTCATCTTTATTTTGCTCTGCTTTGGCATCATCTGCTTTATCATTTTTTGATTCATCAGCTTTGGCAGCATATGTTTCTGTTAATGGTGTATTAAGACCTTCACCTTGCATATTTCCTTCTCCAATAACTGGAGCATCGCCTAGTTGATTTAAAACTGAAGGATCTGTCACAGCCACACCCTTTCCATCAACCCAGCGTCCATTCAGATATCGGTAAAGAACATCTTTCAATTTACGTAATTCTTTTTCTTTCGGTTTTTTGAGGTTTTTTGTTTGTGGTTCAGAAACTGTGACAGGGTCATTTTTTACTGTTATTTCCTCTTTAGGCCACCATAAATCTTTAAACCACCAAGCCAATAATAAAAGTAATCCGAGTAATAATGGCAATACCCACCAGAACACACGACAAGGGTGCTTTTTCGCAACTACAGGTTCAATCACTGGTGTTGTAGGTGAAGCGGGTTTAATTGGTTTTGGGACTGCAGCTTGTAAAGAAAGGAATGGATTACCATGAGCAGCGGCATGTTTTTCAAGAAATCCCCAGAAGGTAATTACTGGGCGATCATTGACTAAATAAACATGTTCTGGATTAGGAAAGCGTAAGGCTTTGAGATTTTCAGGATCAGTAATATCGTCGGGGTTACCACCGCAAAGCAAACGAGCAAATAGTAATTGATCACCTTTTGAGGAGGGAGATTGAATCAGCTCTTTACCTAACTCTAATGCAGTGCGCTCAAAAATCTTCAATTCTGAGCGGGCATTTTCACGTTCTTCTTCCGTAGCTGAAGTCCAAGGGATAATCATATATTGCCCATCTGCACGAGTGGAATCAAAGGGCACATACCAGTCTATTCTATCACCTTGTTCATTGCGTTGAGGAATTGCTAAATATTCAGCAAAGGATCGACCTCGCTTAAACTTAAGCGCATCTCGCAACTGGGATGCTACCGTATAAACTGCCATGCCATCTTGGCCTAATGGCGTATAGTTTTTGATTTCACCACTTCTCAATAATGCACTTAACATAAAAAAACTCCGCAGGCTAAAACTTATTAAAATAGCTACTATTCTATAAAAGTTGGGATGAAAAATGAAGACATATTTATATGTTTTGTAAAGAAATATAACTTTTAAATCATTAAATTTTATATGGGATAAATAAATTTCTTAATACTATTAAGTGTTGCTTCATAGAAACAGGTTTAGGTACTGTAAAATAATTTTATTATTCTCCCGTTTTATGGGGGATGCTTTCCTAAAAGTGCGGTTATTTTTTTACTCAATTTTCGCTATATACAAAAAAACACAATCGCTACATACTTACAAAAACAACGAATTTTGAGTATATGAACAAATCTTCTCTTACTTTTCCTCTTTTACTTTGCCTCCTTATCGGGTTGGTTTTATTTTCACTCTCTTGGGGACGTTTTGCGATTCCACTTGAGAATGTGGTACAAAGTCTTATTGGCAGTAACACTAATGATGTGCAAAACAACATTATTTTTAATCTTCGTTTGCCTCGTGTAATTGCTGCCATGCTTGTCGGTGCTTCATTAGCTATTGCGGGTGTTGTGTATCAAGGTATTTTCCGCAATCCTTTGGTTTCACCGGATATTTTAGGCGTGTCTAATGGTGCTTGTGTTGGTGCAGCATTGGCGATTTTAATCGGTTCGGGGATGCTGGGCATTCAAACCTTTGCCTTTTTGGTGGTTTGGTTGCAGTCATACTTACTATGAATTTACCGCGTTTGATTCAACGTGATTCTACGATTGTTCTAGTGCTTTCAGGCATTATCGTTTCAGGTTTTATGATGGCGACATTAGGCCTATTAAAATATCTTGCTGATCCTGAAACTCAGCTGGCTGACATTGTGTATTGGCAATTAGGTAGCCTAACCAAATCTAACTACGACAACTTGCTCATCCTTTCACCAATTATTTTACTTACTACTCTTGGCTTATTTTTAATGCGTTGGCGTATCAATGTGCTTTCATTGGGGGATCGTGAAGCAAAATTAATTGGGGCAAATATTCGATTAGAACGAGGATTAATGGTGGTTTGTGCCACGTTGTTGACCGCTTCATCCGTTTGCTTAAGCGGGACAATCGGTTGGCTTGGTTTAGTGATTCCGCATTTAGCGCGACTTTTTATCGGCGATAACAATGTCAAAAGCCTGCCGCTTGCTGGACTTATTGGCGCGATTTTCTTGCTCGTTATCGACACTCTCGCCCGCAATTTATACATTCAAGAAATTCCACTCGGCATTCTCACCGGCTTTATCGGTGCGCCATTCTTTGCTTGGGTTCTGATTAAACAAAAGGTGGTGGACTAATGCTGAAAATTGACAATCTGTATTACTGGCACAATGTTGAACATTCGCTACTCAATGGCATTGATTTAACCTTACAAAAAGGTGAATTGCTGACTATTCTTGGCGCTAATGGTCGTGGTAAATCAACGTTATTAAACTGTATTGCGGGGCTTTTGAAACCAAAGAACGGTCAGATTTTGCTGGATAATTGCAAATTAAGTGAAATGAATAGTAAGCAAATTGCTCAAAAAATTGCTTATGTCTCGCAACATAGTCCACAAACCTATCAATATCGCGTACGCGATTATGTAGTGCTCGGTCGTGCAGCGCATTTAGGTGTGCTTGATAAGCCGAATGAAGCTGATTTTGCATTGGTTGATGAAGCCTTAAATAAACTGGGTATCAGTCATTTTGCTGACAGAATTTATATGCAAATGAGTGGTGGTGAAAAACAACTGGTCAATCTTGCCCGTATTTTGGTGCAACAACCACAACTAATTTTGTTTGATGAACCCACTTCGGCATTAGATTACGGTAATGTATTTAAAACCTTAAGCCTAATAAAAGAGCTCTCACTTCAAGGCTTTACCATTATTATGACAACACATAATCCTGATCATCCGATGTTGTTGCATAGCGCCTTGCTCCATAGCCGCGTAACCATATTAAATGAACACGGTAAATTACAAACAGGTACCGCGCCAGAAATTATTACTGAAGCTAATTTAAAAGCACTTTATCAAACGGATTTGAGTTTGGTTGATGTGCCTGCTCTGCAACGACAAATTTGTGCAATTACCCATTTATAAACCCACTATAAGGACATTCATATGTTGAAACACTCTCTGAAAAAAGGCTTAATTGCCCTTTCCCTAGTAGCTTGTTTTGTTCTGCCTTTGCAAGCAAAAATCGTGACAGATGTTGAAGGTAATAAAATTGAATTACTGGATAACGTACAACGTGTTGCCGATCTTTGGCATGCAAATAACCAAATCGTCTTGTTATTAGGTGGTGCCAATAAATTGGTTGGCACGACTACATCTATCGCAGCCAATCCTTGGTATAGCGAAGTATATCCAAATATCAAAAACGTACCGGTATTAACCAATGGCGAAACCATTCAAACAGAAGAATTGTTGAGTCATAAACCTGATGCGGTATTACTCTCAAAAAAATCTATGCTAACTGAAGTGGAACAGGCGGGCTTAAAAGGCGTGCGTGTAAGTTTCCAAGATTTTGATGGTTTGAAGAAAACCGTGCGTATTACCGCTGATGTTTTAGGTGATAAAGCACCTGAAATCGCAGAAAGCTATATCAAAGAATTAGAAGGCAACATTCAATTTGTGGAAAATCGTCTCAAAGGCCTTAAAGATGAACAACGCCCAACGGTGTTACATATCACTAAAGGCTCTGACTTATTGATGATTGATGGCGGCAAATCGATGATTGGTGAATGGATTAAATTGGCAGGCGGTAAAAGCGTGTTACCTGATGAAGCCAATATGGTAACCGTCACCGTAGAAAGCATTATTCAAGCAAATCCTGATGTCATTATTATCGGCAGCAGCGGTAATAAAGCGCAATCGGCTATTGAAAAAATCAAAGCTGACCCAGCATGGCAATCAATAAGTGCGGTCAAAAATAACCGTATTTATGCCAACCCGACCGGCACGTTCCCATGGGATCGCTATAGTGCAGAAGAAGCCTTACAAATTCTTTGGGCGGCTCAACTTTTCAACCCTGAACAATTTAAAGATTTAAACATGGTAGAAAAAACACAAGCTTTCTATAAAAAGTATTACGGTTATGCGTTAAGTAAAGAAAATGCTGAGCAAATCTTAAAAGGGTTATCACCAATTAAGTAGTATTTTCAATTTATATATTTATCTATATAATGTCTACTCTTTTTAACTTAAACATAAGGAAATGCTAAATGAAAATTAGTGCAAGAAACCAACTTAAAGGTACTGTAAAATCAATCGAAACTGGCTCAGTGAACGCAATCGTACACATTGATATCGGTAACGGTAACATCATTTCTTCTACCATCTCTATCGATGCTGTAAAAGAATTAGGTTTAGCAGTAGGTAAAGAAGCATATGCGATTATCAAAGCGACCTCTGTAATGGTTGGTGTTGAATAATCTCAACTAAACTGTTCAGAATCTATATAACCGTACTCAATAAAGTGCGGTTATTTTTTTGTCTTTTTCTCTCTAATCTCTTTATTCCCCTTCTAATAAAATGCATTTTATCCTTAACTAAAATGAAACGATCTTTGCTCTATTTTGTTATTTATTAACTTTTCATTAATTATATTATATAATTTTTACACATTATCAATTTTTGGTTAATAATCTACTTTTGGATTATTCTGTTAAACTTAGGAGAGCAAATGACAAATCAACGTTTTATTACCATTTTAGGCTATGTCGCAACATTTACTTCAGTTTGTATGTATGTGTCTTACTTGCAACAAATTGGTCTAAATTTATCGGGTCAAAAAGGAGGTTGGTTACAACCTTTTGCCACGATGATTAACTGTATAGTTTATGGGTGGCTTATGGTTTGTTAAAAGAAAAACGCGATCTGTCTATTTCATTAGCTAATGCACCAGGTGTGATTCTAGGCTTGATTACTTTCGTCACTGCCTTATAACACTATAAAACCTCATACAAAAAAGACCGCACTTTTAGAAATCTTAAAGTGCAGTCTTTTTGTTTATTAATTTAATTCATTTAAAACCTGAAAATTATGAACTTGTATAATCTTTTATTCTATTGCATTCTATTAATGAACAGACGTTTAGACGTCTAAACCAAACAAAAACAATAGAAGGATTAATTATGACAACATTTCATTTAGCAGGATTTCCGCGTGTAGGCGCAAAACGTGAACTTAAATTTGCTCAAGAGCGTTATTGGCGTGGCGAAATTGCAGAAGCGGATTTATTAGATATCGCCAAAAGATTACGTGAACTAAACTGGCAACACCAAGCCAAGGCAAATGCTGATTTTGTCGCGGTGGCTGATTTTACACTTTATGATCATATTTTAGATTTACAAGTGGCAACTGGTGCGATTCCTGCACGCTTTGGTTTCGATAGCCAAAACTTAACACTCGATCAATATTTCCAGTTGGCTCGTGGGAATAAAACACAATTTGCTATTGAAATGACAAAATGGTTCGACACCAACTATCACTATCTTGTACCAGAATTCCATAAAGAGACACAATTTAAAGCCAATCCCGCACATTACGTGACACAAATCCGTGAAGCTAAAGCACTTGGGTATCAAGTTAAACCAACAATCGTTGGTCCACTCACCTTCCTTTGGTTAGGTAAAGAAAAAGGCGTAGCATTTAATCGCTTTGATTTATTAGCAAAACTCGTGCCAGTTTATGTTGAAATTTTAAATGCGTTAGCTGCGGAAGGCGTGGAATACATTCAAATTGATGAACCTGCTCTCACCTTAGATTTACCGGTAGAATGGATTGCCGCTTATAAAGCGGTTTACGCCACTTTTGCTGAACAAGTGAAAGCGAAATTATTGCTTGCGACTTATTTTGGTTCTGTGGCAGAACATGCTGATTTGTTAAAAGCCTTACCTATAGCAGGTTTACATATTGATTTAGTACGTGCACCTGAACAACTTACTGCCTTTGCAGATTACGACAAAATTTTATCTGTGGGCATCATTGATGGCCGTAATATCTGGCGTGCAAACTTAAATCAAGTGTTAGATGTGGTTGAACCATTAAAAGCGAAATTAGGTGAGCGTTTATGGATTGCGCCAAGCTGCTCTCTTCTCCATACACCTTATGATTTA
>ERZ773010.1520-NODE-1520-length-14443-cov-12.347859_pt1 | contig 14443 bp, 10 predicted proteins | sample MGYA00580842_ERZ773010 | MGnify/ENA primary metagenome ERZ773010 (study PRJEB29015, sample SAMEA2737982) | human oral metagenome | biome: human oral; feature: human-associated habitat; material: dental | place: China | collected 2107 ...
TTTTTGCCCACAACTCTTCACATTCTCTTCTTATATCTTTTTGTCTCATATTAACGCCTCTTTTCAAATATTCAAACTAAAGCAACCGTATAATGTATACTACTTAAGTCTTTATTAATAGCATTTAATTTCTATTCCTCACCATCTGTAAATTTGAATCCCTGTTTTTCCATTGATGATTTTACAGTATTGTATCTTATTGTTCCATAAATTCTGAAATTTGTTTCTTTGTATGAAGGTCTTTCCAGCATTCCATCTTCATCCCACCAGTTTCTAAATTCCTTTTCAAAAATTTCTACTCCTTCTTTAACTTTTTCAGCATCATATTTTTCATCAAATGCAAAACTGTCCAATGGAATTCTAGGTTTAGGCGTTTTCAATTCGTTTTTAGCAGATACTCCTGTTGTAGTTCCCACTATAGGATAAACATGTTTAGGAAGATTTAACATTTCTATAAATTTTTCCGGATTAGATCTTACTGCACCAATTGCAGTTGTCCCATATCCTAAAGCTCCTGCCGCTGTCTGAATAGTATTAAGCATTATACCTGCATCTACAGCTCCTACAAGTATTCCATCTGCTGATTCTGCAGACATATTTGTAGCCCCTATGCTGTCTGTTGCATATTTTCCTCTATAAAAGTCAACTAAAATAAGAATAAAAACATCTGCATTTTTTATATGTTCCTGATTTTCCGAAAGTTCAGCTACTTTTCTAATATTTTCCTTATAACTAGCTTGAAATCACTTAATTTTTATTAAAAATGCTAAGATTCTGAAATAATTATACTTCTAATATCCTTGTATAAATTTCATATTCTCCGGCAAGTTTTTTATCCAGTATTTGCTTATAATTTTCAATCTGCTGAATATATATTTCATTCTCTAATGGTTCATATCCTGTCTTATAGTCAAAAATATATATTTTTTTATTTTCCTCATCTATATTTATTCTGTCCATGATTTTCTTATTTCCTTCTGAATCATATATTTCAAATTCTGTATATACTTTATATTTTTTATCGTAAATATCCCTATTTTTAGAAATAAATTCTTCCAGTCTGGAAATAATTTCTATTAAAATAGTCTTTCCAAGCATATTTCCATATCTGCTTAAAAGAGCTGATCTTGCTGTCTTTCTATCTTCCTCAGGATTATTTAGTATATGCTCAAAATAATAGTGTATAGCAAGACCCTTTTTTCTCTTAAACTCTTCCTTCAGAGTTATTTTAAAATCTTTTACAGGGAAATTTACTTTGCTGTTTGAAAAATAAGGCATTATTCTGTTAAGCTTTTCATCTGTCTGCTGATTATTTCCAGATAAATTGTCTTCCGTTTTTTTCTCACTTTCAGTAATTTCTCCACATTCATATCCTTCATTTTTTCCATAAACATCTATAAGTCTTTTAGCTAGACCTTTTCCTCCTGATTTGTTTGTGTCAAAAAACAGTAGCAAATTTTTCTTTGCCCTTGTCAAAGCCACATAATCCGCATTTATTTCTTCCATTTCCTTTTTATATTCATTATTTTCCTTGATATTGCTATAATATCCATCAATAAATGTCTTTTTATACTTTCCAAATGTTAACAGAAATTTATCCAGTTTCGTATATTTTTCATCGTATTCGAAATAAACTTCCAAATCATCGGTTTTATTTGACTCAGTATTACTTTTATAATAGAAAACAGTATCAAATTCAAGTCCTTTTGATTTATGTATACTCATTAGATTTATTGCTTCCACGTCACTGCTACTCACCTGAGTTATTTTATCTTTTTCCTCTTCCATAAAACTTACAAATTCAAATAAATCATCATTTTCCTTAAGTATATTGAAAAAATTGAATATATTCTTTATATCACTATTTGTAGGATAAAAATTTATCACATTGAAATTTTCTATTATTTTTTGAGAAAAATTTTCCTTTTCATATTTACTGTTCAAATTTTTTGCTAACTTTTTTAGTTCTTTTATTTTATACAGTACATCTGAAAAAAGAAGGCTATTTCTATTCATTTTATCTATTTCTTCATATTTTTTTAGTTTTTCTGCCGTAGCCCCTTCCTGTCTGTTAACATATTCTGAAAAAGTTTCTCTTTTTCCATCCCTCATATATTCTTCTATTTTTGATTTATTTTCAAGAAGATATCCCACATGGTCATTCAGACATCCTATAAGGTCAGACCTCATAAATTCGAGAAAATATATAAAGTTATGAAATACAAAATATTTTATTAGTTTATATAACGGAATTATTGCTTCATGATCCAGTATAGATGCATTATTATTTAATGTATAAGGAATATTTTCCTCATTCAGTCTTTTTACAATATTCTGTATCTGAGTATTTGTTCTACATAAAATACAGCTTTTCCCAAGATTTTTTATCTTTCCTTCCTTAATTAAGTACACTATATCTTCATATGTTCTGGCAACTCCTGAACCCCTGGGAACTTCTCTCAAGCAATAGCTAAAATATCCTCCCTGATAATCTTTATCATCTCTATATTTTACAGGTAAATACTCCCATTTTTTATCATATCCTTCATAAATCCTGTTTACATTTTCAATAACCTGTTTATAGCTTCTGTAAGATTTATCAAGATTTTCAACTTTTCCGTCTATTATTTTATCAAGTTTTTCAAACAGCTCTTTTTCTCCGCCACGCCATCCGTATATACTCTGTTTTTCATCTCCAACACAAATTATATTTTTTGCACTTTCCATTAATAGACTCAAAATTTTCCATTGCAAAACACTTGTATCCTGAAACTCATCTATCATTATTGTTTCTATTTCTCCACCAATCAGTTCAAGAAAATCCTTTGTAACACCATTTTCCTGAACAAAATTAAGTTCCCTGTCAAAAATAAATTTATATGTATAAACTGAAACATCATTATGTGTAAATCTTTTTGATTTTCTCTTTTCATTTTCAGCAATATTATAGATTATTTCTGCAATTTCTATCAGTTTTTCATGCAGTGGAACTACCTTTTTTGTAAATATATTTTTTGACAGACTTTTCATGAAAGGTTCCTTTAGATTGTCTATCTCTTCAATAAAATTTCCTATTTCTTTTCCCTTTACAGTTCTTCCATTTTTGATTTTGAATCCTTCACCTTTATAGAAAATTTCCCAGTTTTTAATTACAATTTCTATCTTTTCCCTTTTATTTTCAATTTTATCTTTCATCATTTCATCAATATTCTTAAATTCTTTATAAATAATATGAAAATCATCATTTATAAAATTTGTTACAGGCTTAATTTCACCTTTTTTCCCATTATTTTTTATTTCAGCTATCGCTTCAATCTGTTTAAATGTTTCTTCAAGATAATTTACAAAACTTGTATCTTCCTTTTTTTCACTAAAATCAGTTTTTTCCTCAGACAGAATAAAGTAATTCTGTAACTTCAGTATATTCTTTATAAATTCTATATATACTCCTATTTCCTTTTTTTCTTTCTTTTCTTCTACTAAAAATAGAAATTTTTCAAAATATTCTTGATTCTCTAAAATTTTTCCAAGAATATTTCCATAAAATTCTTCATCCTCTTCATCAATAGTTTCAAAATTATATATTCCAAAAAAAGGTGCTATCGTATTTTTAAATATCCTGTTTGTAAATCCGTCAATTGTATAAATACGCATTTCATCCTTGTTTCTTATAATATTAAAATATATTTCCTGAAGTTTTTCCTTATTTATCTGGGAATCTTCTAATCCATAGATTTCCTTAAGATTTTTTTCAAGATCCTGCCAGTTATATTTTTCAAAGGCAATCTGATAAAGAAAATCATATATTCTTTCCTTTATTTCAGCAGTTGCTTTTTTTGTAAAAGTCATTACAACTATATTTCTGTAATCTGTCCCTTTTATAAGATTAGCTATAAATTCCAGGGAAAGTCTATATGTCTTTCCTGTTCCGGCACTTGCCTTCAATACTGTCCTATTCATTTTCTCCATCCATTTCATCCTCCCATCTGCATATATTCTTATACGTTGTATGAGCATATGTATTTCCTTTTTCTCCGAGACTATAGTACTCATTTTCATAATATCTTTTTAAAACATTTTTTATATCATCTTCAGTCAGAGAAGAAGACCCTCTCTCATCCTTTATTATTTCACCATTCCATGTATCTACTATCCATTTTTTTATTTCTTTTCCATCATTTTCTTCCAGCATTATCGCATAATAGTCAAGCTGTCTCTGTGCATTTTCTACTTTACTCTCTTTTTCTAATTTTCCTGACTTGTAGTCTACAAATATTTTTTCCATAGCTGTCTTTATATATAAATCAATCCTTCCATTTATATATACATTTTTATAAATATTTTTTTCTTTATCGAGTCTTACTTTCTCTTCAGAATAAATCTCTATTTCAGACTGACTAAGCATTTCTTCCTTTAACTGCCTGAAAAAGTTTTTAACTGACTTTGCGATTTCCTCAAATGATATTTCGCTGTAAAATTTAATAAATTCCTGCGGCATCTTATATTCATAGAAACTAAGCACTTCATTCAGTATTTTCTTTATTTCATCAATATCTGCATCATATTCAAAATTTTCTATTTTTTCCTTGTTTTCCTTTACAATTTTTTCATAAACAGAGTGAATTATACTACCAAACATCAGAGGACTAATCTTTTCATCAATTTCCTCTATTTCAGTTTTTCCTATCATATTCTCAAGATAATATCCATATTCAAACTTTTCCATTTTCTCAAATGAATAATACCCTAAATTCAATCTTGCATCTTTTAAGCTTTCCAAATTCTTTTTCAGCTTCGACTTTATAAATTTTCCTATTTTTCTCTTTTCCCACTTATCTTCTGTAAAGTATCTTTTTACAAATTCAAGTTCATCCTTTTCCAGTATTTCATTTTTTATTACTTCTTTACCGTATTTCAGTCTGATCTCTTCAACAATTCCTGAGCAGTCCTTATTTTCATCTATATTTTTAATATACGATAAATACACATTTTCTGCGTTTAAAATATTATTAATAAGCTTAAAGTTTTCAATCTTTTTTTCTTCTTCTGAAACAGGAAGACCTATTTTTTCCCTCTGTATTTTTGATAATAGGAAATTATTCACCCTTACCTCAGGAAATGTATCCTGAAGATTTAAAAATATAAGATTTTTTTTAGAAGTTTCTGAAATTGAGGAAAAATCGTTTATACTGTACTGTTCAACATCTTCTTCACTTATTTTTTCAAGATCAAGGCTTATCGCTTTTTTGTCGAGATATTTCAAAAATAATTTCAGCAGGCTTGCAGATATATTTTTTCCAAAAAATCCTTTCCACAAATCATCAAAATCAAATTCCTCCAGGACTGTCATTTCTGAAAGGGCTTCAAAATATTTATCACGGACATTGCTTCCTTCAATATCATTTTTATTAAAGAGCTCTGAAAGATAATCTTCAAAATCCTTTAAAGTGGAAAAATTTAATATTCTTTCCAGTTCTTCTATAAATTCCGTAAGTGCTTTAACTTCATCTTCATATAGGAATCTTTTTCCATCTTCATTTTCTTCAGCGAATTTATTTAACTGCTCTTTTGAAATATATTTATAATTTTCATTTGCAAAGGACTGAAAAAAATGATAAGTTTTTCCCAGACTAAAGGTACTTAAAAAATTATCCGATTTATATGCACTGTACATCTCCTTTACTTTAAACATGTAAAATTTCTTCCCATTTTCTTTATGAATTACCCTTACACTTTCCAGAATATTGTATAAAAGTTCCAGAACTTTATATATCTTTGTTTTCTGCATTGTTATTTCAAGATTATATTTTATTTTAGACTGGTTCAGAAGATGATAATCTGTCTCATTGTTTTCAATATTTCCCTGTAAATCATATATTTTACACTCTTTTACATCTTCACCGGAAATATCCCTCGAAGAAAGCTTTTTTATCATTCCAAGTAGCTGTGCAAATTTATTTTCATATTCATGAATTTCAATATTTACACTGAAATTTCTTTCAAATTCCTCTTTCTCAGGCAGTGAAAAGCTATCTTTTATCTGGAGTTTTTTCTCATCAAAGTCATTTTTTCCCAGCTGAAGTTTATTTTCAACTTCTATTCCCTTTGATTCAAGAATTTCAATCATTTCTTCTTCAAATGGAGTAAATTTAACTTTATTTATAAAACATATTTTTTTATACTTCTTTATAAAAGCATCTGAGATATTTTCTTTTTTTCTAAGCATATAAGGCAGAATAAGCCCTTTTTCCTGTACTTTTTTTTCTATATTTTTATTTATCTTAATAAGCGTATCAAATGTTTTTTCCTGCCATTTTTCAAGTCCTATTTTTTCTTTATCTGAATAATCTACCTTATATTCCTGCATTTTAGAAAAAAGTGCATAAAAATTGTATGCAATATCTATTGCGTCATAATAATTTTTTATTTTCAAGTTCTTTTTTATGCTGTCATTTAATGAATTATAAAACAGTACAACCTGTTTTTCTTCCTTTATGACAATTTTATCTGTTTCAAAAAGTTTTTCATAAAAATCATAGCTGTTCAGTAATTTAAAGTTGTTGAAAATGTTCTGATATGTTTTTAAGTACTCCCTTTTTATTTCAAAAAACGAAGATGAATTTTCAAATACATATAAATTTTCTTCGTTTTTATCAAATTCTTCAGAAAGGATTTCCTTCAAATCAGATTTTAAGCCAAGATAAGTTATTTTCATTATAAATTCCTCACTCCTTTTTTAATATTATATACATTATACTTCTTTATTCAATTATTTACAACTGAAATTGCTGACCCTGATTTCCATTTTTACAGTACTTTCATTTCTGTATAACTTTTCAGGTATGTAATAAAAAATCAGCTCAGCTACCAAATCCTTAAAAAGAATACGGTAAAACCGAGCTGATTATTTTTATTATCTTATTATCTGAAACAGTATCGCCACAACTAGAAATGCTGTTGCTATCCATTCAGTAAACTTTTCAATTCCTTCTTTTTCCTCGTCTACTATATTGGCATTTTTAGCCAGTCCCTGACTTCTGTCAGGCTGTAACAGGATAACAGCTATCATAATTATAGCTAAAACTACTAAAATTATTACCAGTAAATTTTCTAACATTATTCCTCCTATTAATTTATGGCAAATTATACATTAACTACTTAACTGCAGAATCTCCCGCTTTTACTATTACAGTGAATTTTTCAGGAATTAAACTTGCTCCTCCTACTAATCCACCATCTATATCTTTTTGAGCGATAAGCTCAGCCGCATTGGCGTCATTCATTGATCCACCATACTGAACTGTTACATTTTCAGCCACTTCAGCATTATACATTTTTACAAGTAAATTTCTTATAAATGCATGAACTTCCTGTGCCTGTGCAGGAGTTGCTGTTTTACCTGTTCCTATTGCCCATACAGGTTCGTATGCAATTACTACATTTGCCATTTTTTCAGCACATACATCCTTTAATCCACCTACTATTTGTTCTTCAACCACTTTTTCAGTAGTTCCATTTTCTCTTTCTTCCAATTTTTCTCCAACACATAAAATTGGTTTCAATCCATGCTTAAGTGCCGCTTTTACTTTCTCATTAACTATGGCATCAGTTTCCCCATAGTATTCTCTTCTTTCTGAATGTCCTAAAATAACGTATTCAACACCTAAATCCTTTAACATCAATGGAGAAACTTCTCCTGTATAAGCCCCACTGTCATTTGCATTCATATTTTCAGCAGCTATTTTAATATTTGATCCTGCTGTTTCTCTTGTTGCTGTTTCTAAAGCTGTAAACGGTACCCCTATAACTATTCCTGCATTTTTAACATCTGCAACCAGAGGTTTAAATTCTGCAAAAAATTCTGCCGCTTCTTTTGCAGTTTTATTCATTTTCCAGTTTCCCGCTACGATTACTTTTCTCATTATTTTTCCTCCATATTTTTATTTTTCCTAGATATTTTAACATACTTTATTATATTTAACAATTAATATTTATTCAGTACTGCTATATTCTGAAAAATATCAGCTTTAAAAACACATTTCAAAATACTGAACTGTTCTAGTTTTTACCTGTCATTTCACTTTTTTCATTTAATTCTGCAAATGCAGTTATTGTACTCGCAAGATTCTGAAAATTTGCAGGGACAATAATTTTTGTAGCCTGTCCATCTGCAACTCTTTCAAATGCTTCCATTCCTTTTAATGAAAGTACTTCAGGTGTAGGTTTAGCTTCATTCAGAAGTCTTAATGCTTCCGCTTTTGCCCTCTGAATTGAAAGAATAGCTTCTGCTTCCCCTTCAGCTTCTTTTATGGCCTGTTCCTTTTTAGCTTCTGCTCTCAATATTGCGGCCTGTTTTTCCCCTTCGGCCACTAATATTGCAGATTCCCTTTTAGCCTGTGCTTCAAGTATGTTTGCCCTTTTTTCCCTTTCCGCCTTCATTTCCTTTTCCATGGCAGATCTTATATCAGCTGGTGGAATTATACTTTTCAGCTCAACCCTGTTTACTTTAATTCCCCATGGATCAGTAGCCTCATCAAGTTCAACTCTCATATTTGTATTTATTACATCTCTCGAAGTCAGTGTCTGGTCGACAGTCATGTCTCCGATTATATTTCTCAATGTTGTTGCAGTAAGATTTTCGATAGCTGATATTGGTCTTTCAATACCATAAGTATATAGTTTCGGATCAGTTATCTGAAAATATATTATTGTGTCAATCTGCATAGTAGCATTATCTTTTGTAATTACCGGCTGAGGTGGAAAATCCACAACCTGCTCTTTCAATGAAACTACTCTTGCAACCCTGTCAAAAAATGGATTTATAAAGTTCAGTCCTGATGACAGAGACTGGTCATATTTTCCTAATTTTTCAATAATATAAACTCTTGATTCAGGAACAATTTTAATAGCCTTAAATATTATTATTAATGCTGCAACTATTATTATTATTCCAAATGGTAATAAAAGAAACATACTTATCTCCTCCTAATTTTCATTTTGGTTATTTTTCCTGCTATTATTTTCTTTCAAGTATAATTTTATTTCCTTCAAAATTTTTTATTCTGACAATGTCTCCTGCCTTAAAAAATTCTTCACTTGTTCCTGTCCATATTGAACCTTTAAATTTAACTTCATATTCCTTTTTCAATTTGTCAGTATTTACAACTTTTTCAATTTTAATTTCAGAACCTTTCATCTGAGAACTGAAATTTTTGTCTGTTTTCTGAATATATTTTCTCAAAACAGGTCTTGTAAATATTACAAAAATCAATGAAAATATCGCAAAAACTACAAATTCAATAGTAGGATTATTTATAAATCCTGCCAGCAAAGTTACAATTAAAGCTGCAAGAGCCAGCCATATTGTCACAAGACCAGGTATAACAATTTCAAGTAAAGCAAAAACTGCCGTAGCAATTGCCCAAAACATAGCTCCCATTTAAAATTCTCCCTCCCGGAAATTAATCCATTCGTAAGTTTTTTATTTTTATACATCTCATATATTCTGTATAAATTTTTCTATTATATTATACTACATTTTTCAATTTTTTTAAAGATTAATAAATTTAGCAACAATAGCAGATATACAAAACTTTGTCGAAACTTCATCATTTCATCCAAACTATTTATACAAATTTATAGATTCCCTAAATTTTGCAATTTTTGTTTCAAGCTCTTCCTTAATTGCATTTTCCTTATCTACGACAGCCTGAGGAGCTTTCGCCAGAAATGCCTCATTGGAAAGCTTTCCTAAAACCTTATCCAGTTCCTTCTGAGTTTTTTCTATATCTTTTTCAAGCTTTGCAATTTCCTTTTCCTTGTCTATAAGATCAGCAAGCGGAACATAAATTTCAGTAGTTTCAACAAGTCTAAATCCTACAAGTTCAGGAATTCCAACATTAGGTGTAAAATCATATTTTTCAATATTTGCAAGCTTGTCTAAAATCTTAGGATTGTGCTCTAGTATTTTCTTTTCAGATTCATTGACTGTCCTGAATATCACTTCTATTTTCTTTGAAGGAGAAACATTGTTTTCTCCTCTTATGTTTCTTACAGCTGTCACTACTTCCTTCAGATAGTCAAATTCCTTTTCAGAATCACTACTTGCTAATGCCTTGTCTTCCTTAGGGAAATCTGAAAGCATTATTGTAGGCTCATCTATTTCAAGTTTCTGCCATATTTCTTCTGTAATGAATGGCATAAACGGATGAAGCATTTTCAGTCCATTATCCAGAACATGCTTCAATACCCACTGGGCAGTTACCTTGTCCGTACCTTCTCCACCATAAACTCTCGTTTTAGCGATTTCCACATACCAGTCACAGAAATCTCCTCTGAAAAATTCATAGGCTATTTTTGCCGCACTGTCAAGCTCATATTTTTCCATGCTTTCATTTATAGCCTTTGAAGCTGACTGAAGCTTTGACAATATCCATCTGTCTTCCAGCTTAAATTCCAGATCCATTACAGATACTTTATCATCAAAATCTTCAAGATTAGATAATACAAATCTTGATGCATTCCATACCTTATTTGCAAAAGTCGATCCCATTTCAAGAAGTTTTTCTGAAAAATGTATATCCTGTCCCTGTGATGTATTGTAAAGGAAACTGAATCTTATTGCGTCAGCTCCGTATTTATCTATGAGATCCAGAGGATCAGGTGAGTTTCCAAGTGATTTACTCATCTTTCTTCCCTGTTCATCTCTTATAAGTCCATGTAAATATACATAGTCAAAAGGTATCTCATCATTTATGTATAAACTCATCATTACCATTCTTGCTACCCAGAAGAACAGTATATCTGCTCCTGTTACAAGTACATTTGTAGGAAAAAATTTTTCAAGATCCTTTGTTTTGTCAGGCCATCCCATTGTGGAGAAAGGCCATAAAGCTGATGAAAACCATGTATCAAGTACATCTGTCTCTTCCCTTAATGGAACATCTTTTCCAAATTTTTCCCTTGCCTGAGCTTTTGCTTCTTCTAAATCCCTGGCTACAAATATTGAACCATCTTCTGCATAATAGGCAGGTATTCTGTGTCCCCACCAGATCTGTCTTGAAATTGTCCAGTCCCTTATATTTTCAAGCCAGTTATAGTACACTTTTTCCCATCTTTTTGGAGTTATCTGTATTTTACCATTTTTTACTACTTCCAAAGCTCTTTCAGCAAGAGGTTTCATTTTTACAAACCATTGTGTAGAAACTCTTGGTTCAATTATTGAATCGCATCTGTAGCAGTGTCCAACTGCATTTTTATGTTCCTTTACTCCTACAAGATAGCCCTGTTCCTCAAGGTCTTTCAGAATAGCCTTTCTTGCTTCAAATCTCTCAAGTCCACAGTATTTTCCACCATTTTCATTTACTTTTGCATCTTCCGTAAATATGTTCAGGAAAGGAAGTCCTGTTCTTTTCGCCACTTCAAAGTCGTTAGGATCATGAGAAGGCGTCATTTTAACTACTCCTGTCCCAAATTCCATATCTACATATTCATCAGCAACTACAGGTATTTCCCTGTCCATCAATGGCAGTATTACTTTTTTCCCTATTAAATCCTTATATCTTTCATCGTTAGGATTTACAGCTACACCTGTATCCCCAAGCATTGTTTCAGGTCTCGTTGTAGCAATTACAACATATTCATCACTGTCTTTTACAGGATATCTTATTTCCCATATTTTTCCGTTTTTTTCAAAGTGATTTACTTCATCATCTGCAAGGGCAGTTTTATCATGTGGACACCAGTTTACAATGTATTCTCCCCTGTAAATCAGACCATCATTGTAAAGTTTTATAAATACTTCCTTTACAGCTCTTGAAAGTCCTTCATCCATTGTAAATCTTTCTCTTGACCAATCAGGAGAAACTCCCAGTTTTCTTAACTGTCTAGTTATAAGTCCTCCATGTTTTTCTTTCCATTCCCACGTTTTTTTCAGGAATTTCTCTCTTCCGATTTCTTCTTTTGAAGTTCCCTGCTCCTTAAGCATTCTCTCAACTTTGTTCTGAGTAGCAATTCCTGCGTGATCCATTCCCGGAACCCACAAAGTATCAAATCCGCTCATTCTTTTATATCTTATTATTGTATCTTGAATAGTGTTATCCAGCATATGTCCCATATGAAGTATCCCTGTTACGTTAGGAGGTGGGATAACTATTGAATAACCTGGCTTTTCATCATTGTGCTGTGCGCTGAAGTACCCATTTTCTTCCCATATTTTATACCATTTGTCTTCGATTTCAGTCGGCGAATAAACTTTATCCAGTTCTTTTTTCATATTTTTCTAATTTCTCATAAGTCAGAATAATCCTGAGAAATTCTTTACCTCCAATCCTTTTATATTACATTTCCTATTACGATTAACTATTTCAAATGTTTTTCTAATTGTTTTTTATCATAATTACTGCATTCTGATGATTTCCATAATAATTTTTTCTTACCGATATTTCTTCAAAACCATTCTTTTTATAAAGTTTTATTGCTTTTTCATTATTTTCATTAACTTCCAGCAATATTTTCCTTCCATTTTTACAAAAAATATTAGCTGTATAATTCAGCAGCATATTTCCATAGCCTTTTCCCTGTTTTTCCTTTAATACAGCTATCTCAAAAAGGTCAATACTGTCAAAGGTATCATAAAATACTGCATAGCCTGATATTTCTGAAGTTTCTTCCTCACTCAGAAAAAAAACACTGTACAAATCATTATTCAAAATTTCTAAAAAATAAGTTACATTTTTCTTTTCTTCAAAATTTTCATTGTGAATTTCTGTGAGTTTTTCAACTATTTCAGAAGATGCAGCTCCTGTTTCAATTTTTATTATATTAGTCCCAGTCTGTTTAATGGCCACCATCTGAACAGCAACTTCCCTTTTATTCTATCTTCTGAAACATATCCAAAAAATCTTGAATCAAGACTGTTTGTTGTATTATCTCCCATAGCAATATAATAGTTCTTATCAAGAGTTACCGTTTCACCTTTTAATAGCTTCAAAAACAGTGCATCATTATATTTCAAATCCATTATAGGAAGTACAGTTTCCTCTCTTCCTTCCACTTTAAGAAAAAATGTATAATATACATCATATTTTGGATTTCCTTCCTCATAATGATCTTCGTTTCCTATTATATCCTTAAATCCTTTGTCAGTACCTATTCTTGCTAAAAACTCCTGTGGAGTCAGAAATTTGTAATTCCCTTCACCGTATCCTGACCAGTCAGTTGCCGTAACAAAATTATCTGAAACTGTTTTCACCACTCCTTTTGGTACCATTACTAATTTATCAATTTTTATTTTATCACCTTTTTTAGGAATGTATATTTTGCTGTCTAATAAAAAACCATCTTTACTGTAAGGTCTGTTCAGTTTTTCAGCTTTTTTATCATCTAAATAAATATTTCCTGCTTCAATATTTGATACTCTGACATTTCCTGTTTCATCCACCGTTGATGGATCTGTAAGATCCATTCCCTGCATATCTTTAATCTGTAGCGTCTGACCAGGTTCTCCTGTCAGCCTTTTAGTGTACATAAGTTTATCTGACATAGGTTCCTTAAATGCAACGATATCATTCACTTTTGGAGATGTAAACTTATATTTTATCATATTAGCAAAAACTCTGTCTTTTATTTTTATTGTTTCTTCCATTGATCCCGTAGGAATTACATAATTCCCAAGATAGAAAGTCTGTATAAGAAGTACAAGTACTACTGCCATTATTGACATATCTACTCTATGAAGGGCTTTTCCAAAACTGCTTCTACGTTTCTTTTCAATTTCTATTCTTCCTTCGAGATTTTCCATTGTAATTTTTTTACCACTATTCTTTTTATTTTCCTTTAATTCCTCCATAAGAGTTCTTTCTGTAATTTCTTTTTTAGAAGGACATCTAAACAAAAATATGAGAATTACTGCCAATATCGCATTTATTACTAAGAAAATATAAAATTTTACATCCATTATATTAAACATTAGACGACCAAGAATAAGCATCACAATATTTCCCATAAATATCCATTCATGCTGTTCACGAAGTACAAGGAATAAAGCATTCAATGCAAATATCCCATATACACCTATTATTTTTATTCCTACATTAGCATCTGGTGTCCTATCCGAAATAAAAAAGAAAATGACTGTCACTATTAATCCTATTATGGTAATAATGTTTCCTATCATTACATTTTTTTCATTTTTTTCCAATGAAATTTTATTCAGTAGCAAATCTTCTTTAGCCTTTATAAAGTCTATAACTTCTTTTTCCTTAAAAAAGAAATATACAAGAAATGCAGCTGTTACTAAATAAAATATTCCCCACAACAATATATTCATTTTTTTCCTTTCTAATAAACAGAAAAAGCTAGCAATTGCTAGCTTATAGCTACTTTCTAATTTCTTTAATTCTAGCAGCTTTTCCTGATAAGTTTCTTAAATAATATAATCTTG
>ERZ773010.1521-NODE-1521-length-14441-cov-5.807938_pt1 | contig 14441 bp, 12 predicted proteins | sample MGYA00580842_ERZ773010 | MGnify/ENA primary metagenome ERZ773010 (study PRJEB29015, sample SAMEA2737982) | human oral metagenome | biome: human oral; feature: human-associated habitat; material: dental | place: China | collected 2107 ...
TTCCACATGGAATTTTAAATTTTCCATCTTGTTTTTTTATTTTTTAGGATTATTTTAATCTTCCTCCATCTTGTTTTTTCAATTTTTTAGATTATTAATTTTGATTTTATCTCTTTAATTTCCAATACCATCTATTTATCATCATTCCTAAGATAAAAATTCCAATAAATAAGATAAAAGAAATTCCTAAGAACTTGAAAGAAATAGGTTCGCTTTTGGGAACATAGATAAGATTGCTGCTGGAAGTGATTATTAATCCCAAAATACCGATGAACAAGCTGGTAAGCAGATGCACCTCGATGCGGAAATCTTTTTCAGGGAAAAACGCTTGGATGCACCACGCTCCACCGATGATGAACAGCACCGAACCTGCTGAAAACAACATGGTAATGGTGAAAAAATCCATTCCTGAAAAGTAAAAAAAGCTCTGCGTAAGGAGATAAAACAAAACAGGGAACATTAGCAGGGCAGGGTAGGCTTTTAGGAAGGTGTTCCATCGGTTTTTCTCTGCGAAAAAAAGTCCTTTCAGCTCGGAGAAACAAAAGGCAATACAGAGGGCAACTTCTATGGTTACCAGCACCGCGATATTGCTTAGGATAGAAGGCGTTTCGAGGGCGTTTTGTATGGTTACCTGCGACTGTTCCATCGCATACGGATAAGCCCAAAAGAGAAACACGACCGACAAAACCGCAGCTGCCGCGACTTGCCAGAGTTTCCAAAAACTGAATTTCAGTACGGCGTTGATGAGGATAAAGACCAATAAAATATTTAAAACTAACTGCATTTTTCTACTTCAAGGTGTCTGCAAATATAAAATTGAAATTTCAAATATGAACGAAAATTATCAATTTATTAAGTTTAAAATTAAAAATAAAACTGTCTGGAATACGGCTCGCACTCCAAACAGTTTTTTTAGGAATTACTCATTTTTTCTTTTTTTCTTGAAATAAATCAGCAGCCCGATGAATGCAGCTAAAATTCCTCCGCCTATGAGCAGTCCGTTCAGCGGCATTTTTTCTTTGGCTTGTTCTGGATTTACTTCTTCTTTTTTCAGGACTTTTCCTTCTTTGGTATTGATTTCCTCGGTGCTTCCTGTTTTCATTTTTTGAAGCTCAGATTTGTATTCTTTGGCTTCATTTTCAGGAAGTTTCCCAGCAATGTAGTTTTGCAGTTTCTCGTTATTTGCAGAGAAAGAGGAGGACTCAGCCCCGAATTCCTTCACTAATCCGTTGTGCATAGAAGCAAGGTTGGAAATCTGCTCCGCGGAGGCTTTCCACATGCCTTTTCGTGTGGCTTCCAGCATTACGGCTGTGATGGTTTGTAGGGAAGCTCCGTTTTCTTTGTGAATGAATTCTCTGATGCCCAGATTATGTTTGTCCTCTACATAGGTTTCGTAGAGTTCGTTCCACATTTCATCATCTATCAGCTCTGGGCGTGTGGCTTCCCAGCCGAACATATTGGTGGTGATTTCCGCAATCTGCCCTGCGCTGGAAGCTTTCCCTTTCATTTTTTCTTTGATGTATTTAGGGTTGAAAATAGTCGCTCTGGCTTCTACTCCTACGGCTTCTTTCAGCTCCTGCATACGCATGTTTTTGCGGTTTCTGTAATCTGCAAAATAGGCATCTGGGTCTTTTCCTGTGACTTCTTTTATGGCAGTGTTCATTCCTCCCATGAATTCAAATACATGGTCAAGGCTCAGAGCGCCCCAAGTGTTATTTTGTCTGGCATGGATGAGAATATCCGTGTTTTTCAGGGCTGCTTTTAGCATTCCTTTTTCATATTTCCCCCATTCTTTTTCGTTTCCGTAGAAAGCACCCATGTTGTGCATGTAGGTTTCGGCGATGTCTTTTTGAGAATCCCATTTGTCTCCTGCAAGCATCATTTCTTTCGTTCCAGTGTCGTATCTTCCCTGCTGTCCCCCGAAAATACGATAGTTGGACATTTCACGGGCTTGTTTAGGGCTTACCCCAGCATTCACCAGTTCTTTTTCTATGGCGATATTTCCAGCGCTTACTTGGTTTTCGAAGTTTTCATCTTTTGCATTGGCTGCCAGTTCTACAGCTTTTGTTAAAAGGAATAAACGCGATGCTGCCAAATCTCTGAACTGTCCAGAAGTCTGAATGACAATGTCTATTCTCGGTCTGCCCAGCTCTTTTGATGGAATTAGTCTGACATCTACCACTTTTCCGAAAGAATCCCTCACAGGCTCTACACCCAGCATATAAAGGGCTTGAGCGATAGAAACGCCTTCGGTCTCTATGAACTCACTGCTCCAGAAAGTGTAGGCTATCTTTTTAGGATACTCGCCTTTGTGGTTTTTTCTGTATTCTTCTATCGTATTTTGGGCAAGTTTTACGCCTCTTTCCCAAGCCATTTCGGAAGGTGTCATTTCTGCATTCACGGCATAGAGATTTCTTCCCGTAGGCACAGCTCTTGGGTTGGCAACGGCATCACCGCCAGAGGAAGGTGCTACATAACCGCCATTTAGAGCATTGAAGAAAGATTTTAGCTCTATTTCAGGGCTTTTCAGCAGGCTTTCTTTGTAGAAAACAACATTATTGATAGTCTGCTCTATATCCAAAATCGCCATCGCTCTTTCTTTCTGCTCTTTTGGGATTTGGTTGGTTTCAGGTTTTTGCCCAGCCTTAGGCGTGGAAACTTTTAGTTTTCCTCCGCCGAAGCTTGGTTTTTCGCCAAGTCTTTCTCCTCGTTTTACTTTTTCCATCAGCTTTTTAGCAACGAACTCGGGCATTCCATCAGGGATTTTACCTGCTTTTAGTTGTTTCTCTACTTCGGTAAGTTCGCCATTTTTGGACTTCATTTTCTTCTCCATTGCTTTTTTCACGAAGTAAGGCATTTCTCGCTGCGGCGTGAGGAGTTCTCTGGCTTTTTCGATTTCTGATACCGAGATTTTTGCCGTTGCAGCAATGAAATCAGGACTTACAGATTTTCCATTAAGGATTTGTAAAACGATATTTTTAGCAGGATTAAGGTAATTTTCGGTAAAGAAAGCCTTTCTTTTCAGCTGCTGGTCGGTCACTTTTCCTGAAATTTTATCCAAAGCGGCCAAACTATACGCCAGCGGGTCGGTGCTCATTGCCAGAACGGTGGAGCTGATTTTATCCGAGCTGTAAGGAACGCCCATGGTGTAAAATTCTCCATTGATTTTTTCTGTAGCTATTTCCTCCGCAAAGTTTTCCAGTTTGTCTATTTCCTCCTCGGAATAAGGTTTGGAAGTGATGCTGTCCAATCGCAAATCCCTGTGTAAGCTCATTTTAACGGCTATTTTCTTTATTTGTAGAGAAATATCTTTCTTGTGGGCTTCGTCTTGGGTTTTGTAGTAATAATTGATTTTATCTAAAAGTTCATTGAATATAGTACGAGCTTCGCTTTCCGTAAATGCTGGCGTCAGATACGAGATTAAAGTCGCATAAGTACGGCGTTTTGCGATGATGCTTTCCCCGATGTTTCCTATCGTGTAGTAGTAGAAATGAGGAACAGCGCCCACCAGAATATCGCCCCAGTCATCGCTGGAAAGAGCCACTTGTTTATTGGGTGTAAATTCTAAACTTCCATGCGTTCCGAAATGAATCATAGCATCCGCCTTGAAGCCTTTTTGAGCCCAAAGATAAGCCCCAATGTAGGCATGTGGAGGGATTTCTTTCACGCCGTGATTTACTTTAAATTCATCATCTGTGCTCAGTGCAGCAGGCGGCTGAGGAAGAATAGCCACATTTCCGAAAACTATTCTAGAAATTGCTAAATAGCCTTTCCCATCTTTTTTAGTTCCCATGAAACCTTCTGAAGCGGCTCCATTATGCTTCATTACTTCTTCGTACATTTGGGTTTGTACGGAATTTTTGAGCCAGTCTGTGTATTCGGTATCGTTTATGAGAGCAGGTTTTCCATTTTGGATAAAATTGTCAAAACTGCCCATCGCATTGCGGTTATAGACATTTCCCTGCGCGTTGATGAGTTTCTGAAAATCAGCCTCGTTGTCAGGAAGTCCATCTACATTGTATCCTTCGGATTTCATTCTTTTCAGGAAATTGTAGAGTGAAGAATTAGTTTCTAAGCCCTGCGCAACGAGAGAGTTTTGCCCTTGTCCTTTGAAGTAATAAATGGCAACTTTCTTGTCCTGATTGTTTTTCTTTTTTAAGTTGATGAAATTATTGACAATCTGAGTGAATTTTTTCAATCGGTCAGGAATTGTTTTGAAAACGACCATTCCATCATTTCTTTTCTCCTGAGCAATAAGGACATAAGGGTACACCGCGCCGTCCAGCTCTGGCATTACGATGGTCTGCCCCATAAATCCGCCAAACATTCCCATAGGGTCTTTCAGCCAGTCTTCTTCCAGCTGAATAACGGAAATAGGCGTGAAAATCGGGATGTTTTTTTCTTTTAGCCAATCTACGGTCTGTTCAGGATTGGTCATCTGTAATCTTCCGTGTGGGAAATAAATCACAGCATCAGGATTGATCTGCTCCAAAAATTCTACTCTCTTACCGAAAGAAGCGAAAGGATAGACATTTAATCCAGATTTCTGAAGGGAAATGATGATGCTGTCTATGTGTGCTTTGTTCCCAGAAAAAGGGTCGTGGATACCAGAAACGATGGCAATTTTAGGTTTTCCTTCTTGGTAAAGATTATTTTTTTCGAGGTAATCTTCATAGGCTTTGATATCAGAAAATGCGACTTCCTCATCAATATGAAAGAAAACATCTTCTTTTTTCTCTATGACTTTTTCAGGCTCTTCGGCGAAGAATTTTTTGCCATCGATGTATTTTCGGACATATCTCGCAAAGCTTTGGAAATTTTTCTTGTTTCCGCTGGAAAGATAGCTGTCCACTTTTTCCGACTGAGATTCGCTCAGACTGCTGATGTCGTTTTCAGGCGAGGTCACAGACACGAAATGTGTAGGGACTTTTTCGGCGGTTTTTATAATGGTATTTCGCTGGTTTTCATCTATTTTAATGCCCATTCCCCAAGCCAGAACGAAATCATAATTTTCCAATTTATCGAGCTGGTCCAGCGGCACATCTTCGAATTTGATAAAGCTGTCTTCATTGGACAGCGCCATATTAGACACTTGGTAATTTGGGAAATTCACCAATGCTATGCGGGTAGCAGAAGCCCATTTGCTCCATGCAAAATATCCCAAAAAAACGGCAAGAAGTCCTAATATAATGGATAAAATTCTTTTTTTATTTTTCATAATTGTTTAACTTTTATCATTGATTTTCAGTGTTATAACTCTTTGATTAAATCTTTTGTAAAAATATGAAAACTTATAAAGGATTCTAAAAAGGAAAGGATATCTGCCCTTGTCATAATCACTCATAAAGTATTCATTTTCAATGTGTATTTTGGGATTCCAAGCTTCCATTTCTTTGGAATTTAGAAGAGACCATTTGAATTCTGGGCGTGTTTTTCCTTTCATTGTTCCTAATGAATCATGCTTTTTCGAATTTCCAACCAAGGAAAAAGCCAGCATATCAAACACTACGGTAACTTCTTCAAAATGAGCGCACAAAGAATCAAAAAAGTTCTGAACATCTTTTGGGTCAAAATACATCAAAACACCTTCTATTATGAGTAAAACAGGCTTTCTGTGAGCTTTTACTATTTCTATCCATTTGTAATCAAATAAAGATAGCGAAATAAATGTATTTGTTTCATTTTCAGTGAATAAATGCCGACGAAGTTCAATTACTTCTGGTAAATCAAGGTCGTACCAATGGGTGATTTTAGGCGAGCCAATGCGCTGATAACGAGCATCTAACCCTGAGCCTATCTGCACCACTACTGCATCAGGGTGTTTTTGGATGAATTTTTGGGCTTCGTTATCTATTAAATTTGCTCTGATGCAGACTCCTGCCTGAGAAAATTTAGCATTTTTAAATTTAGAAAAATCGTAATCAATTTTATTGATGATTTCTAAAGCTTTTTCATCATAAAGCAGAGCATTGGAAGGTTTTTTTCGTGTTTCTTCAGCCTTTGCCCAAAGAGTGATGAGCATGGTTTCTGGAACATCTTGTAATCGATTGGTCGAAAATTTATTTTCCATTTTTAAAATCTTTATGCTGTTGAAAATGATTTAGTTATGGTCTGTGTCTTGAACTTTTTTATTGAAATTCCATTTTAAGCCCAGATAAAATGTCCTTCCGATATCCACGGAGGAGTAGAAGCCTACTTTGTCCGCAGTGTAGTCAAAAATATTATTAATTCCGCCTGTCAGAGTAAAGCCCAGCGGAAACTTTAAAGCCAACTGAAGCCGCCAGATAGAGTAGGGCGCATAGCTGACGAAAGAACTGCTGTCATCATCATATATTTTGGTGCGGCTGAGGTATTTTCCGCTGATGATGATGCTCGGGATGTAATATTTAGCCGAAGGAATGTATTCCGCCTTGAAAGTCAGCGTATGCGGGCGGTTTTCGGATCTTCTTTTTCCGATGTCGTAGTAGGAATAAGAACCTTTGAAATGGAAGTTTTTGTTCAGTTTGTATATCGCTGATACTTCGGAACTTAGCACATCTGTGTTTCCATGGAAATTGACATGGCGAAGGGTGTCCCCGATGTTCCCTCTCAGGTTGATTTTATCCTTTATTTTTGAATATTGAGTAATGAAAGTCAGGTTCAGTTTTTTAAAGTTAAAATCAATGGAAATATTGAAATTATCGCTTGTTTCTGGTCTTAAATTTTTGTTCCCCATAAGCTGGAATCCTCCTCCCCAAGGGTGGAACCAGTTGGTATAGAGTTCTTTAAGCGTGGGCGAACGGAACCCGCCTGAATATCCAGCGCGGATGGTCATCGTTTCATCAAATCTATACATTCCCGACAGGCGGAAAGTGAAATATTGTTTAAAAATAGAGTGATAGTCCATTCTGGCGCCTGTAACGAGGGTCACAGCGGGATTTATCACCCAGTCCTGCTGTGTGAATGCGGAGTAAGTCTGGGCATTTTCCCTGCCTCCTGTGCTTTCGTTTTTGAACATGAAGCTCAGCAGTTTTTCGGAAAGCACCTCACCGCCAGCTACAAGGGTATGTTTTTTAAACAAATTCTGGTTGTATTGAGAGCTGATTCTCCAGACTTCGTTTTCGTATTTTTTTTCTTTTTCTTTGATTTTTCGGAAATAATCGTACTTGTCGTATCGGTCAAAAGTCCCTGAAACGATTAGATTTTGATTATCATTAAATTTGATATTGGTTTTTAAACCTAAATTATAGTTATAGTATTGTTCTCTAACTATTTTGCTCGCTGGCGTGCCTGGGTTTCGCTCACTGAAATAGTAGCCAGGCGTAAGGCTGAGGTTTATTTTAGGACTGAGGTTAAATGTCAGTTTTGGATTGATTCCATAGTTGGTAAATCCAGCGACATTCAGCTCGTTATAAATTCCACCAGTGGAAATTCTGTCTTTTATGATATAGGGTTCCCTCATCTTGTAGAAAGAAGAAATGCTGAGGTTTCCCCATTTTTGTTTCGTTCCTATGGAGAGATTTGCCTTGTGGTCTCTGCTGCTGTCGTAGAGGTAGCCAGCATTGATGTCCAGCGGACTTTTGGAATCTTTGGTGATGATGTTGATAACTCCACCGATGGCATTAGAACCATAGAGCGAGGAGGAAGCTCCTTTTATGATTTCTATCCGCTCGATGTTGTCTATATCTATCCTGTCGTAGTCTATGTTGTCAAAGGTTTCGCCCGCCATTCTTTCGCCGTTCATCAGAAAAAGAACATATTTCCCGCCGAATCCCATCATATTGATATTAGGACTTCCGCCATTGTATGTGAAATTGATGCCTGAAAATTCGTTTTCCAAGAATGTTTTGAAATCGGTAGACTGAGATTTTTTGATGTCTTCAGCGGTTACCACCTGCACTGTGATAGGGACATCTTTCAGTTTTTTTTGTGAGCGGGTGGCAGTGACGACTACTTCTTTGATTTCAGTTTCTTTCTCTTTTGTCTTTTGCTGTCCATAGAGAGGGACTGTGGCAATGAGTGAGAGAAAAAATGCTTTTTTTAACATGTTTAATTTTTCTTGATTTATAAAAACAAGAAATTGAACTGCTGTTTTTGTTACAACAATTCAATTTCTTATCCTTATTAAAATTAAATTAATGATTAAAATTTATTGTTGCTGTCTGCAACTTGATATTTAAAAGTGATAAATCCAGTAGTGTTTCTGGTGCTGTGGTTATAGCTATTTAATTGGATTTTAACAGCTTTACCATCAGCAGTTTTTACGATGTAAACCCAGTTGTTCACAGCGAATTTCGGCTGACCTGTCTGTGGTGTAGGCGGAGTGTAAGACCACCATCCTGTAGTAGTATTGATATCTCCAGAAATTACAGAGTTGAGGGATGTAGTAGATGGAACAGGAGTTCCATTTACATAAGTATAAGTAGTTTTCATTTCATCTGCCGTGTAAGTCCCTGAAGGAACACTTGTTACATCAGATAAATTTTTGCTTTCAGTTCTGATAACTCCTCCTTGCCCAGAACCAGAAGTTCCTCCATTCGTTCTGATGTTATATCTATTGAATGCGATATCCCAAGTGAGGTCTGTGGAAGGATTGGTAACTTCAACTGTTGTTCCAGTGGAAAAAGAAAAATATTTCCATTCAGAAGCGTTGCTGGCATCAAGGTTTGCAACTATTTTTAGATTTGGATTTGTCTGCTCCTGATTTTGTGCTGGAGTAGAATCATCATTGTCTCTGCTGCAAGAAGCTACTGTCAAAGCAGCTAATGCTATACTAAAAAATGCTTTTTTCATAAATATTAAATTAAATTTTTTGCAAAGATAAATAAATCTTATTTATACTAAATAAAAATAAGAATATGATATTTATCATGTTTTTGAAAAAATGAAATTCAGGAAAAAGAAGAATAAAACCAAAAAGAACCCTAATTTTGCACGAGATATGAAATTTAGATTTAGTTTAAAATATTTTCTTCTTTCCTTGCTGATTTTTAGCGTGGAAGTGGTCATTGCTACCATTCTGAAAGACTGGTATTTCGTGAGGGCTTTTGTGGGAGATATTTTGGTGGTGGTTTTGGTTTATACGCTTATAAACTCGTTTTTCGAATACAGGAATAAAAACAAACTATTGTTTTTTGTTTTTGTTTTCGCTGTTTTTGTGGAAATGTTGCAATATTTCAAACTCGCCGAAAAATTAGGCTTCCCAAAAGGAAGCCCAGCCTATATTATAATAGGAAATTATTTCTCGTGGGAAGATATTTTGTGCTATGCAATAGGTTGTTTATCAATGTTTTTTATCAATAAAATATTTAGAATAGATTAAATATCTTCCCAATGTTTGTCTATTAAATCCATCAGAAAATCAGGGCATCGGATGATTTTTTGCGTCTGCGCATCGAGGAAAAATAGAATAGTAGAGGCTTCGGTGAGTTTTTCTCCTTCAGAATTGAAAATCTCGTAATGAAACTCTATTTTTGCGGTAGGTTTTTTTGTAATTTTGGTGTGGATGTAGAGCAGGTCATCATATTTTGCAGGGCGGAGGTATTTTATTTTATACTCCGAAACGGGAAGCCAAATTCCTCTTTTTTCTATCTCATTGTATGAAATTCCGATAGCACGAAAAAGCTCAACTCGGGCAACTTCCAGATACTCAGCATAGTTACCATAGTAGACATATTTCATAGGATCGGTTTCTCCGTAACGAACTCGTAATGAGTGTGTTATGTTAATCATTTGTTAAAATTTTAAACTTCATACAAATATATTTTTAAAAAACCAATAGAGCAAAAATTTTTTTTAAAAATTTAATTTTTCATATTTGCCATATCAAAAAATGGTTTGATATTTAAACCAAAAAAATCAAATATTTTTTAACTAATAATAAGATAGAACATGGATCAGAATTTGAGAATGATATGGGAGAATTGTCTGCTTTTTATGAGGGATAATTTGAGTTCTTTGGAGGAAAGTTCTGATTTGAAAAAACTGGAAGGTTCTTTTGATTTATTATTTGATAAAGTCCAGCCGCTGTCTTTGGTAGAGGGCAATCTTACGCTTCTCGTACCAAGTGATTTTTATAAAGAATATATAGAAGATAACTATCTTTCCTTGCTCTCTGTAGCGCTGAAAAAATACATAGGAAAAGGTGTAAAGCTCTGGTATTCAGTATCTGAGCTGAAAGAAAAAGGCAAAGATAAAACCGAAGTTACTTATAAAGGAAGAGGAGAGCAATATCCTAAGGTTCAGGAAGTTAGACCTGCTTCTTTTGCGGGTTCGGTGGTAAATCCTTTTGTAGTTCCGGGAATTAAAAAAGTGAATATAGATTCTAACCTGAATCCTGCCCTTTCTTTCGAAAACTTCATCGAAGGAGAGAGTAATAAATTTGCTTTTACCGTTGCTAAAACTATTTCCGGCAGACCGGGGCAGACTTCTTTCAATCCGCTGTTTATCCATGGAGGCGTAGGAGTTGGGAAGACCCATTTAGCGCATGCTATTGGGCTGGAAGTGAAAAATTTATTTCCAGAGAAAGTGGTTTTGTATCTTTCTTCGGAAAAATTTATCCAGCAGTTTGTAGCGGCGGCAAAGTCGCAGAACAAAACAGATTTTGGGAATTTCTACCAAATGGTGGATGTTTTGATTATCGATGATATTCAGTTCCTTTCTGGAAAATCGGCTACGCAGGACATGTTTTTCCATATTTTTGATCATTTGCACCAAAATGGAAAACAGATAGTTCTCACTTCTGATAAAGCACCTGTTGATATTCAAGATATTCAGGAGAGAATTGTATCCCGTTTCAAATGGGGGCTTTCTGCTGAAATAAAATCGCCAGATTTTTCCACAAGAAAGAAAATCATCACGGATAAACTCAGCAGAGATGGAATAAAACTAACCGAAGAAATGATAGATTTTCTGGCTTCGGAGGTTAATTCTAATGTGAGAGAACTTATTGGGGTAATCAATTCAGTTATAGCACATTCGATGATTTATAAGTCGGATTTAAGCCTTGATTTGCTAAAAGAAACGATTAATAAAATAGCTGCCAATCAGAAAAAAACTATCAATATTCCGTATATTCAAGATGTGGTTTGCGATTATTTTGGAATTCGTAAAGAGCAGCTTTTATCTAAAACCAGAAAAAGAGAAATTGCTCTACCGAGGCAGCTTGCAATGTATTTTTCAAAGGAATATACCAATGCTACTTTTGCCAAAATAGGCGAAGAAATGGGAGGTAAAGACCATACGACCGTAATGTACGCTTGTGAAACGATAAAAGATGTCTCTAAGGTGGATAAAGAAATTAAAAAATATCTGAAAGACCTGAAAGAGAGGATTTTTAATTAAATACATTATTTTTTACGCATATTACAAAGGAATTTCTTAACTTTATAAAGTTTTTAAGAGTTCCTTTTTTATTTTAGTTATGAGTTCTTTTGATTTGATTATTAGTGATAAAGAGAGTTTAGATTTAGAAAATATTTTCCTCAGCGAGGAGAACAGAAAGAGCGTACAACAAGTCATTAAAGAACATCAGTTTTTTGATGAATTAGATAAATATGGCTTGGCTGTTGATAATAAAATCCTATTCCATGGGCATTCTGGATGTGGAAAGACAGCTGCAGCAAAAGCGGTGGCAAAGGCGCTTGGCAAAAATATCTTGATTTTGGATTTAACAAACTTTATTTCCTCTAAAATAGGCGATACAGGGAGAAATCTAAAAATGGTTTTTGATAAAGCAGCAAGAGAAAAGGCGGTTCTTTTTTTGGACGAGTTCGACCAAGTTGGGAAAATGCGGGGTAATGATGACAAGGATGTCGGTGAAATGAGGCGCTTGGTAAATACTCTTATCCAGTTGATAGACTATTTTCCGAAAGACAGCATTTTGATAGCAGCTACCAACCACCCAGAACTGATAGATACAGCGCTGATGAGACGATTCCAAATAAAATTGGAATTCGAGATGCCTTCGGATGCTCAGCTTGATAGTTATTATGATGCTCAGTTACAGCATTTTCCAGAGCGTTTTAGAAATATAGAGAGAAAATACAAAATTTCTTATGCAGAAGCTAAAGACTATCTTCATACTTCCTTGAAAATGAATATAATAAATGAATTAGAAAATAAAAAATAACCAAAATGAACGAAATAGCACAAAATATAGCAGAAATCAAAGCCAGAATGGCTGAGGCTTGTAAAAAAGCGGGGAGAAATCCAGAGGAAGTCAAACTTCTTTTGGCGACAAAAACCGTTCCTGCTGACAGAATAAAACTGGCTCTGGCTACGGGAGAAACCTTGATAGGCGAAAACAAAGTGCAGGAGCTGAGAGATAAATACGAAGAATTAAAGGAAGTAACTCATACTAAGCATTTTATAGGGCATCTTCAGACCAACAAAATCAAAGATATTCTAAAAGCAGAGGTGGCGTGTATAGAGAGTTTAGACCGCTGGGATGCGGCTGAAAAACTACAGCAACGCCTTGAATATGAGGATAAAACCATCGAAGTTTTGATTCAAGTGAATACTTCTTATGAAGACAGCAAGTTTGGTCTTGACCCAAGTGAAGCGGTGGATTTTGTGAAGAAAGTAGCGACTTTGGACAGGCTGAAAATCAAAGGGTTAATGACCATAGGGCTGTTTAGTGCTGAGATAGAAGAAGTTAGAAAATGTTTTCAATTGTTGAAGAAAATTCAGCAGGAAATCATAGCCGAAAATATTCCAAATGTAGAGATGAAGGAGCTGTCCATGGGAATGAGCGGGGATTTGGAAACGGCGATAGAGGAAGGCTCTACGATTATCCGTGTGGGGACTGCTATTTTCGGGAAGAGAGAGTATCCAGACAGCCACTACTGGCCTGAAAACAATAGTTAAAGTATATTAAATTTTATAGTTCACAAAGGGAATTTTTTAACTTTGATTAGTTGAAAAATTCTTTTTTTATTTAATCAATTGATACACAATATTATGCTATTTTTACTTCCTGCCTATTTATCGGAAAATTCGCCGATTGAGTATTTTGCTCCTGCTGTTAAGGAATATATTATGAACTTGGATTATTTCTTCGTGGAAAACGAAAAAACTGCGAGAAAAGTCATCAAGTTTTTCGCTCCTGAAAAGAAACAATCTGAGTTGAAATTATTTCTTTTGGACAAATATTCGGAAACTTCGGATTTAAAGGAAGCTCAAGAGTTGATGAAAAAAGGAACGGATTTTGGGCTGCTTTCGGAAGCTGGGCTGCCGTGCATCGCAGACCCAGGGAATATTATGGTAAAATGGGCGCATAAAAACGGCATCAAAGTAGTGCCTGTGAATGGCCCAAGTTCTATCATTTTAGCGCTGATTTCCAGTGGGTTTAATGGACAGCAGTTTGCTTTTCATGGTTATCTTCCGATAGACAAAGATGAGCGGAAAAACAAAATCCGACAACTGGAAAAACAGGTACAGGAAACAGGATATTCGCAGATTTTTATGGAAACGCCTTACCGAAACCAAAGGCTTTTGGAGGATTTGTGTAAGTTTTTGTCCCCGCAGACAGCGCTCTGCATAGCGGCGGATATTAACAATCCAGAGACAGAATTTATAAAAACTCTTCCCATAAAGGAATGGCAGAAAGAAGAAATAGATTTGCATAAAATTCCTGCGATATTTGTTTTAGGGCAATGAAAAAGCTGAAAATTTTATTTTGTATTTTCTTTTTTACGATTCAGATTTCTGCTCAGCAAATTTTCTCTGGAAGGGTAACCACAGAAGAAGGGATAGCGCTGGAGCAGGTTCTGGTAATTAACATGAGAAACAAAGAGCAGGTGTATACCAGCAGTAATGGGGAGTTTAAGATAACTGCAAATATTTCGGATGAGTTTCGTTTCGTGAAGAAAGGTTATGATAGAATATCTCATTCGGTAAAAGTTTCGGATTTTGATAAACATATTTTACTGAAAATGAGGAAATCAGAAACTATTATAAATGAAGTGGTTATAATTCCAAAAAGTAAAATAGACAAACTGAAAAAGGATATAGAAGTTCCTACTGTGAAGAAAGGAACAGTGTTTAAACCCAAACCAGCAAAATGGAAAGATGTTCTTAAAATAGCGCCTATTCCTATAGCGATTGCATTTGATATAGACGCCTTTGAGGAACTAATAACAGGGAATGCGCGGAGAAAGAAAACCCGTTATAAATATGAAGAAATGCAGGCTGATATCTTGCAGGTGAAAGAATTTTTAGGAGAAGAATATTTTATAGAAAATAAAATCCCAAGCGAGAGAATTCATGAGTTTTTAGAGTTTTCTATCATTGAGAAGCCAGAAATTAAGAAACATATGAAAACGGGTAATCAGACTCAAGTTATGATGATTTTGGAGGAAATGTTCTCAATCTACCATAAAAGATTGGAAATGAATAATGTAGATAAGAAAAATGAATAAAATAATATACATAACGACACTTTTTTTCAGTATTTTGGGGTT
>ERZ773010.1525-NODE-1525-length-14424-cov-25.891294_pt1 | contig 14424 bp, 15 predicted proteins | sample MGYA00580842_ERZ773010 | MGnify/ENA primary metagenome ERZ773010 (study PRJEB29015, sample SAMEA2737982) | human oral metagenome | biome: human oral; feature: human-associated habitat; material: dental | place: China | collected 2107 ...
TCACCGGTGGGGTACTCTCTGGGGTGGGTAAGGGCATCACGGCGGCCAGTATTGGTGCGGTGCTGCGGGCTGGCTCGCGTACCGCTAAGGTATATGGGACAACAGAAGTTGTGGAGCGTCACCGCCACCGCTATGAGGTGAATCAAGCGCATCTTGCTGCTATTAACGCGGGCGGGATTGTGGTGTCGGGTACGTCACCCGATGGCAGGCTGGTCGAGTTTGTCGAGGCACCGACCTGCGACTACTTTGTTGCGACTCAGGCTCACCCAGAGTTTACCTCGCGGCCATTTCGAGCTCATCCCCTCTTTGCTGGTTTAGTGCAGGCGGCGCTGGAGCGGCAGAAGCGGATGCAGAAGGGCAAGGCGTAAACCTTCTCGCTACGCTTACGCTATTCTTGCGCCGCATCTGTTGTATACTATAATCATGGAACAGACGATTCGTGATGCAGTATATACTCTTTATCAACAAACACCGCCGGTGGAATTAACGCGGCCAGAGCCGAAATTTGGCGATTTTGCGACCAACGTTGCACTCAAGCTTGCTAAGCCACTGGGCAAGAAACCGCGCGAGATTGCCGAGGAGGTGGCGGCGGTGCTGCGCCAGACTGGCCAGTTTTCTGATGTGAGCGTGGCTGGCCCGGGTTTTATTAATCTCCGCTTAAGTGATGAAGCGCTGTGGCAGGTGGCCAATACCACACCGCAGCAGATCTATGGCGGTATGCGCTACACGCTGGAATATAGCTGCCCCAACGCCTTTAAGGAGTTACATACTGGTCACTTGTACCAGACGGTGTATGGCGATATATTGGCGCGGATCATTGAGTCGGTTGGTGCAGCGGTAGACCGAGCCAGCTTTGGTGGTGATGTCGGCCTGCACGTTGCTAAGTGCCTGTGGGGGATGCGCCACACGCTAGGTGGTGAGCTGCCAGAGAAGCTAACAGAGGTAGAAAGCGATGTCTTTGCTCGGGCGCGGTGGATTAGCCAGGCCTATGTGATCGGTGCTAAGGCGTACGAAGAGAACGAGACGGCGAAGCAAGAGATTATTGAGTTTAACAAGTTAGTCTATAGCTACCACGAGCATGACGAGCACAATACGCCACTGGCTCAGATCTATTGGACGACGCGCCAGTGGAGCTTGGATTACTTCGATGCCTTCTATACGATGATTCAGGTCGATCATCTTGACTATATTCCCGAGAGTAGCACTGCACCGATTGGCCTCGCTGTGGTGCACGAGCAGCTGGAGCGAGGGAACTTGCAGCGTTCTGAGGGGGCAGTGGTCTTCGTCGGTGACCCTGCTAAGCACCTGCACACCCGCGTCTTCGTTACATCAAACGGCTTGCCAACGTATGAGACAAAGGACATTGGCGTTATCTGGAAGGAGGTGGCAGACTACCACTTCGACCACCGGATTCTCATCACTGGCAACGACCAAAAGGAGTATATGCGCGTGGTGTATGCTGCGGCTGAGCTCTTCCGGCCTGAGCTAGCTGGGCGAATGACTCACCTGACCAATGGTACGGTGCGCTTTGGTGATGGTAGCAAGATGAGTTCGCGCCTGGGTAATGTGGCGCGAGCGGCCGATGTGCTTGCCATCGTTCAAGAGCGCGTGGCACGTCTCACGACAGACCTAGTGGTGCAGCGTCAGGTGGCCCTGGGGGCGATCAAGTACGCCTTTGCGAAGTATCGCATGGGCAACGATATCGCCTTTGATATGGATGAGACGGTGAGCCTGCAGGGCAATTCTGGCCCCTACATTCAATACGCTCATGCTCGGGCGTGTAGCATCCTAGCCAAGGCGAGTGCCGAGCCTGCTGAGCCGACCGATTGCACTGATGACGAGCGCCTCCTCCTGCGCAAGCTGAGCGAATATCCAGAGGTCGTCGAGAAGGCTGCCCGCGAGTATCTTGTGCATGGCATCTGCCACTACCTCTATGAGCTTGCCCAAGAATTTAACCGCTTCTACGAGAAAAACCGTGTCGTTGGCAGCCCACGCCAGGCCGAGCGCCTCAGCCTGGTGCAGCGCTACCGTGACACTCTGGCTGCTGGCCTTGCTCTGCTCGGTATCGAAGCGCCGGAGCGGCTGTAGTGGGTGAGCGTACGCCGCATACCGACCCATCTGCTTTGCATGAGCCACTGGCAGCAGAGCTTATGACGCCAAGAAAGAGTATAGCGGCGGGTAATATCGAGATTGGCCGCGAGCGCTTGCTTGATTCAAAGCAGCTCAAAATCATCGGCACAGCCTACGAGCAGTCGCCACTAACATTTGATAACGCGATCGAAGCAGCTATTCTTGTAGGGAGCTTGGTGCGCCAGACGCTTGAATTCGAAGACATGGATGAGGCGACACCACTGTTGACTACAGAGCTTATCGCGCAACGCGAGAAGGCTAATTGCTATGGCTACACCATTGTGGCATCGGAGTGCTTGGATCAAATAGGGGTGGAGCATTATGTTGGGTATGTTAACCAGCATGCAGTGGTTATGTTGTTTGACCGCACGAGTGGAAGCAAGCGCTCGTTTTTGCTCGATGTTGCAACCAAGGAGTTTTACCAAGAAACGACCAAGGCGGTTGGTGGTGAAGACCCGCTTGACCAATTATGGCGTGGTGAGCTGCGCGCGATTAATACCTTGCAGACTAGTGAATTATTACGAAAAGTCGATATAGATGATCCAGGTAAGCGCCAAAAGTTCATAAGAGATTAAGCTTTGACAAAGACAGCCGCCATCGAGACGACGATGAGTATGAGTATCTGCTCCATAGCCAGCTGCAGCTCATTACCATGCCATCAGTGCCAGGCCGCGAAATGCTACGCCTGTACCACAATGTGATTATTAATACACTGAGCAATAACCCCGATCCAGTTGCTGCGAGTGAGGATATTATTGATCAATTTGCTGGTATCTATCCAGATATTGATCCACGCAACAAGCTTAAGCATGCAAAGGCTCTGCGCACAAAACTCATCGATCGGCATATGGGGGATAGCGCCCTGGCCTTAGCGGATGTGATCAAGGCAAGCTTGCTGCCCGACGATACTTCGGAGAGTCGGTTCTTTAAGGGTGATACACTGCGCAGGATTGCAAAAGCTGAGAGTGACCCCAAGAAGATAGACGAAGCGATAAAAGAGTATGATGATAATAATAATAATGACGATGATGAGTTGTTTAAGTTACCGCCTGATAATGACGAGTTCTTGGCGAGCGTAGGGCGGGTGGTGGCGCGTAAGCCAGTGTTGTCATATGGTTTTAGGAAGACGCGTCTGAAGAGGATCGCAGATGCCAAGCAAGACAAAAAGAAGATTGAAAAGCGGTTAGCGAAGTCCTCGCGCCATAGAACACCACCAACACAAGAGCGCTAGCAATTAATGCAGAATATGCTATAATTTGAATAAACAATGGTTAATAAGGAGAACCTATGGCAGAACGAAAAACAACCAAAACCAAAGCAGCTGCTACAAAGAAGCCTGCTGCACGCCGCACCCCACGCAAGGCTGCCCAAGAAGCTGCAGCTGCTGCCCAAGCGATGGAACAGAAGATGAAGAATAGCCACCTCGGCGGTTTTGCCGACTTCATCCGTGAGCAGGGCGTCGTTGGCTTGGCTGTTGGTTTGGCGATTGGTACTGCTGCTGGCGATACGGTTAAAAAATTAGTTCAGGGGTTCATTAGCCCAGTGGTGCAGTTTATCGTGGGTTCGCAGAAGGGGCTCGAGGCTGCTAGTACGCATATTGAGATTGCTGGACGCAGCGCTGACTTCGCGTGGGGAGCTTTCGTGAGCTCGCTGATCACCCTGATCGCCACAGCATTTGTCATCTACCTCATCATCCACCTGCTCAAGCTCGACCGCTTGGACAAGAAAAAAGACTAAAGAGGCGAGAAGCCTTAGAGCGATTAATCACACCCACCCGGGTGTGATTTTTCTATGGTGAATAATAAATTTGCGCACTACCCAAACACCTACTCAGCTTGAACATATGATTGAATAATTCGGAAATAACAGGGGTAGGAGAGAGGAATTACCTCATAATTACGTCCTGGAATAAGGAGGTGGGAAGGCGGGTAAAGACACCTGAATAAAAAAGTAGTACACTAACTTGCGTATTAGTAAAGGGGATGTGTAGTGAAAAAATGAGCGGTATCGCTCTTTGTGTGGTATACTATGTTTTTACGGTTTGACCACGATGATGCGAACGCCTAAAGATATACTGCCATCTTTTAATCACGACCCAGCGCTCCAACTACTCCAAGCGGCACGTCGTCGCTTTGAGGGGGAGACAGGCACTCATGAGATATATGAGTATGCTGTGTCTGCTGAGCAGATGCAGCGCGCGCCGCTCGAGGTACCGCTTGATGATATCCCTGAGTATATTGGTATCAAGGGTGGTGCAGCACGCACTGTGTTGGCATTGCTGATTGAACATACTGCACCGCTCGCACCACCACGCGATATTGATCTTGTCGTGCTTGGTGATAGTGTGGATCGCCAAGGCTGTGATGCCGCAGTGGTTGAGCAAACAGCTCAGGCGCTTGCTGCGCACTGCTCGCCGCGTGATGCTCAGTATGGGTATGGGGCTGAGTATATTGGATCGATTGATGACTATATGGGTGCACATGATTTACGATCAACCAAGTGTTGCTGACAAAAGAGCGCCACGAATGGCTTCTCTATACAACAACCCAGGCGGTGATTGATATGGCTCAGCATATCATTCGGCCAACGTACTACGAGCATAATGCACACCATCATCTTGGGAGTAAGCTTGCGCTCAAGGCTGTGCGGTTACTTGCTGAGCTGCAGACCCAGGGTATTGCTGAGGCGCGGATCGAGGGACTTGATCTGCGCCATGATGTTTATGGCGATCCAACGGATGATTACTTTATGCAGGCATTACAGCTTGATAAAGCACTTGAGCGAGGCTATCCGGTTGCTGAGCAGTATGTTGCGAACTTGCGGCGGTTTGGCCTTGCACCTGATATGCCATATGATACGGTTGAATCGCTCTACCAGCAGCTCGTCGAGTGCGTTCAGTTTGAACCGTCTATAGGGGCATGTGCGACGCTTGCATATGGCATGACACAGCAAGACAGTGAGGAGGTTGCACGGTTGATGAAGCAAGTCCCTGATCGATATGCCCGTGATTATGTCTGACCGCAAAACGTAGTATACTAGAAGCATGAAACCAAGCTTCAAACCAAAACGGATTTTGTGGGTAGACCTTGAGATGACGGGGCTGGACCCTACCACGGATGAAATACTAGAAGTAGCAGCGATTGTGACGGACTGGACTTTTGCCGAGATTGCAACGTACGAAGGGGTGGTGCACCATGATGCAGCTAAGCTCACGCGTCTTCTCGACGGTAACGCCAGCTTTTGGGATCAGCACCCGGCGGCGCGGCGTGGGCTCGAGGAGCAGAATGCTCAGGGCAAGCCGCTGGCAGAGGTCGAGCAAGAGCTGCTGGCGTTTTGTGATGAGCAGTGTGCTGGCGAGGGGCGGATATTGCTGGCGGGGAACTCCATCCACCAAGATCGCCGCTTTATCGATCACTGGTGGCCGCAGCTGGCGCAGCGTTTGCATTACCGCATGCTGGATGTGAGCGCCTGGAAGGTGGTGATGGAGGGTAAATACGGTAAGAAATTTGCCAAGCCAGAAGACCACCGCGCGCTGGAGGATATTCGTGGCAGCATTATGGAGCTGCGCTATTATTTGCAAAAGGTCGCTCTGTGATGCCCGAGCTGTGGCGCGATATTACGATCGACACAGCCGAGCAGCGACGGGCGCTGCTAAGCGAACTGCGCCTACCTGAGTTGCAGGCCCGCATGGTGCGCGAGCATCGCTGGCTGCCGCAGGCGATAGAAGGGGAGGCGTGGTTGCTGCTGACGCTGGATATACCATACGTCAGTCGGCACAATGTGAAGTACCACACCATTACCATTTTACTCAGTAAAACCGAGATTATTACGCTGCACCAGGGTGAGCTAGATGATGAGCTGATTCAGCGCATTACTGCGCTGCGGCCTAGTTACACAACGCCATCACTTATTCTGGCGACTATTGCGCAGTTTTCTATTGAGCAATTTATGCCGCTGCTCAACCATATCGACGATGTGACCGACCAGCTGGAGGATACGATGATTCGCACCCCAGATAATCGGCAGCTCCAGCAGCTCTTCGTGTACAAGCGTCAGTTAGCCGACCTGCGCAAGGTGGTGCTTCCCTTGATGAATGTGCTCAATGGTCTCAGTAACGGCCGCTATGCCTTGTTTGATAAAAGATGCGCCGTGTATGTGCGCGATAGTTACGACTACGCCTGGCGCGTCCACGAGCTTATTGACACGATGCGTGACCTCCTCACCAGCGCACTCGATATGTATCTCTCGGTGGTATCTAACCGTATGAACGATGTGATGAAGCGCCTCACCTTGGTTGCCACCGTCTTTATGCCGGTCTCATTCTTGACGGGCCTGGGCGGGATGAACTTCGTGCAGTTGCCATTTCGTAGTGATGTCGCCTTCTGGCTGATGATCGGCCTGATCGTTCTCATACCACTAGCGATGGTGGGGTATTTTGTGCGGCATAAGTGGTTGTAGTATCATAGTGCTATGACACACAAGCAGCTCGAAGAATTTTTGCTCAGCCTGCCCGGAGCGTGGCTCGACTATCCCTTTGGGGACGATATCGCGGTGTACAAGGTAGGGCACAAGGATGTGCCTGGCCAGCAGGAGAAAATGTTTGCGCTTATTGCCGAAGGGTCGCAACCACTAAGGGTGAGCCTTAAGTGCGACCCGCAGCTAGCCCGCACCCTGCGCGAACGGTACGAGTCGGTCCAGCCAGGCTATCACCTCAACAAAAAACATTGGATCACTGTTATTTGCAGCGGCCAGTTGAGTGATGATGAGGTGATTGACCTGGCGCGGCTCAGCTACCGGCTGGTGACGGAGTAGCGCGCTCGTTTCTTTTGAGGAGAATCGTTGGTATAGGAGCGCTCACGTTGTGTAAGCGTTTTCTTTTTAGTATGTAATAGAGCAAGACACCGTACTATTCACCACCTCGCGTGGAGGAAAACTCCTGGGACTACGCCATACAGCCATATGTAATTAGATGTTTGTTTTATAGTGCAGCGCAGTAACAAAAGCTCGCCAGGGAGGCGAGCTGTGTTGATGGGACAGAAGTACTCTCGTTACTTCGTTGAGGTGAAGTTGCTAAATGACTTGGTGGCGGCATCAAGCGTCTTGCTATTGGTGGCAACGTAGTCGGCGATGGCTTTGCGGTTGCCACTGGCGGTTTTGAGCTTCTGGAGGTAACTCTTGAGGATGGACAGCTGGTAGCTCATTTCGCGTGCATAGACGCGGTCGAGTGAGCCAGTGAGGTAGGCGTCTTCGAGCGTTTTGGAGAGTTTGTCGGCGTAGGCTTTTTCGGTCTTTTTGGCGTCGCCGACTAGCTCGGTCTTGATCTTTGCATCTTTGAGTGACGACTTGAGCTCTGCTCCCATACTACCGAGCGAGGTGGTGAGTGTGGTGTTCATGCTTGAGAGTTCATTCTCTGTCAGGCGTGATTGCTGCTCCTTGGTGGCCGCTTGCAAGGTCTCGATGCGAGCTAGCGTGCTTTGGGCTTGCTTGGTGTAGTTGGGCTGGCTGTTGACCATCATCATGACGACGCTAAAGGCGAGCAAGAGTACACCGCCGATCAGGCCAAATACCGCAAAGCGGTTAATCTGCACTGGCTGCGGTTTGGGTGCGATTTCGTTGAGGTAATCTACCGGGAAGGAGGTGTCTGGCTCGCTTGCTGCACCAAGGTCTGCGCCGGTAGCAGCCATGGCAGTCGCGCCAAGTGGCTGCTGTGGGTTAGCATACGCCTGGCCAGTGTAGCCGCCTGCTTGTGGCTGGTAGGGCTGCGCGGCGGGTTGACTTGGGTAAGCGCTCGCATAATTTTGTGATGGGTCTGCGCCAGTGTGTGGACTGGGTGAGTTAGTTGGTTGGGGCGTCGTAGCTGGCGGCTGCTGTAAGGGCTGGGCTGGCTGCTGCTCGGGCTGCGGCGCGTAGTGATATGACTGACCTGTGCCGTAGCTGGCGGCTGGTTGGTTGTGTGGTGGCTGATACGGCTGGTAGGGCGGGGCTTGAGGTTGCGGTGATGAAGGAGTGGGCTGCTCTTGATACGGTGACTGGGCTGGTTGGCTCTGCGCTGCCGGATTATATGCACCATAGCCATAATCCTGCGCACCGTGTGACGCCGCTTGGGTAGCATAGTAGGGGACATACGGAGCAGCTGCCGGCGCATTGGGCTGCGGGGGCTGTTGCTCGGGCTGCGGGGCCGAACCATTCGGTTGGGGAGTGTATGGTTGCTGTGGATTCATAGTTACTATAATACCATTTAAACACAACCACTAACAGGGGTAAAGAGGATAATCTCTAACAGAGGTCGGATAGATGAATTATATATAGTGTATACCCCTCTACACTATATACCCTATACCCCTATATACTATATAAATATTAGTTATGTTTTGGTTTGTTGCTGTATACGATCGGTCGTATTGATTGAATAGCTTTCGTGGTAGGTAAGAGCGACCAGATAGGTGATTGGTGCGGTTCGATTGGTCTATACTCAATGCGGTATACTATACCTATGGATGCCAAAGAAGAGGTGCGGGCGCGCTTGAATATAGAGGATGTGGTGGGCGAATATGTGCAGCTTAAGCGGGCGGGGCGGAGCTACAAAGGCCTGAGCCCCTTTACCAGTGAGCGGACGCCGAGCTTTTTTGTGAGCCCCGAGAAGAATATTTGGCATGATTTTAGTAGCGGGCGGGGCGGCGATGTCTTTAGCTTTATTATGGAAGTAGAGGGGCTGGACTTTCGCCAGGCGCTGGAATTGCTGGCGCGCAAGGCGGGAGTGGATCTTTCGCTGTATGAGCAGAAGGGTAACCGTGACCTGGCGCGGCGCAAGCAGCGGCTACTTGAGGCGCATCGATTAGCGGCGAATTTTTATCAGCATTGCTTGGTGCGGAGCCAGGATGCGCTGGCGTATGTGTTTCGGACGCGGCGGCTGAGCAAGGCGATTGTCCAGCAGTTTCAGATTGGCTATGCGCCGCGTGATGGTCAGGCTCTGGTAACGTATCTTAAGAAAAAAGGCTTTTCGCTGGCGGAGCTGCGTGAGGCGGGTCTAGTGAACCGCTACGATGGTGACCTCTTTCGCGGGCGGATGATGGTGCCGTTGATGGATGCGAGTGGGCAGGTGATTGGTTTTACGGCGCGCTTGATTGCTGATGTGCCCAATGCACCAAAATACCTCAATACACCCCAGACACTGCTCTATGATAAAGGCCGGCATGTCTTTGGCTTGATGCAGGCCAAGCAGGCGATTCGGGCCCAGGGCTACGCGGTGATTGTCGAGGGTAATATGGATGTGATCAGTAGCCATCAGGCGGGCGAAGCAGCGGTGGTAGCGACGGCGGGCACTGCTATGACGGAGCAGCATATTCGGGCGCTCAAGCGGCTGGCGGGCGATATCCGGCTGAGTTTTGATGGTGATAACGCTGGGCGGGCCGCCACAGAGCGAGCGATTGGTTTGGCCGCCCAAGCAGGGGTGGAACTGAAGGTGGTGTCGCTGCCGGCAGGGGTAAAAGACCCCGATGAACTTATCCAGCAGCAGGGAGTAGCGGCCTGGCAGCAGGCGATAGCGGTGGCTCAGCCAGCGGTGGATTGGCTCCTAGCGCAGTATCGGCAGCAGCTTGATCTTACCACAGCAGCGGGTAAGCGGCAGTTTACGACAGTTGGGCTGGCACTTGTTAATCGTTTGGGTGACCCGGTTGAGCGTGAGCACTACCAGCGGCAGATTGCTCAGGCAGTTGGCTCAAGTGTCCAGGCTGTCCAAACGAAAGCGCAGCAAATGGCACCAGCCGCTCCCGTCCGCAAGGCCGTTAAGGCGGCCGCGCCACGTAATCGCTACCTCTCGCAAGATGATGCGCTTGCGCTGGCGATGCTCGATGGGCCGAGCCAGGAATTGTTTGGGCGGATTGACCCACAGCTCTTTGCAGGGGAGGCGCGCCAGGCTTTGGCTCAGTACTATGCGGCGCACCATGGGCAGCCGCTGAGGAGTACGCCGCCGCTATTGCGAAATTTTGACGAGTATATTACAATGGTACGGGTACGTGCCGACGCTCGGTATGGTGCGTGGAGCGAGACCGATCGCTACTACGAGACCGCCCGGCTTTTGCGGCAAATCGAAACCGAACACAAGCAGCAACACAAACACCATCTCATCACCCACCTGCGCCAAGCAGAAGAGAGCGGCGATACGACTGCCGCCGCCGCTTTGCGCCAGCAACTGAACCAATTAATCAAGGAGATAGCGCGTGGCAACCGACGATAAGGATACCAAGCAAAAAAAACCAGCAACCACAGCTCAGGCAGCGCCACCCGATGCCCAGCCGCCGATCATGGATCCAGCCGTCGACGATATGGAGCCCGACCTCGCGGCGCTTGAGGAAGAAGACACGCCAGAGGAGATTCTTAATAGTAACCAATACTTTGATGATATTAGCGATGACTCGGTGCGGCTACACCTGCGCGAGATTGGTAAGATCCCGCTGCTCAGTGCTGACGAAGAGGTAGATCTAGCCTACCGGATTAAACAGGGCGATAAGCGCGCCAAAGACAAAATGGCCGAGGCTAATATGCGCCTGGTGGTAAGCATTGCCAAGCGGTATAGTGGTCGTGGCCTCGATTTTCTCGATCTCATCCAAGAAGGGCACACCGGGCTGCTGCGAGCGGTGGAGAAGTTTGACCCAGACAAGGGCTTCAAATTCAGCACCTATGCCACCTGGTGGATTCGCCAGGCGATTACCCGTGCGATTGCCGATCAAGCGCGCACTATTCGTATTCCTGTCCACATGGTGGAGACGATTAATAAGCTGCTGCGCACCCAGCGCCGCCTGACCCAGGACCTGAACCGCGAGCCAACCATTACGGAGCTTGCCAAAGAGCTCGATATGGAACCGGATAAGGTCGAATATGTGATGAAGATCAAGCAAGACATCAGCAGCCTGGATGCTGGTGTGGGGCGCGATGGCGACGACTCGGAGGAGTCGGTGCTCGGGGACTTTATCGAGGACGAAGATACGGTCAGCCCTGAAGAGTCGGCCTCCAACCAGCTTCTCAAGGAGCAGGTGCAAGACATTCTCTCGACCTTGAGTGACCGCGAGCAGAAGATTATTAAAATGCGCTTTGGCCTAGAGAATGGCAAGAGCCATACGCTGGAGGAAGTTGGGCAGGAGTTTGCCGTGACGCGTGAGCGTATTCGTCAGATTGAGGCCAAGGCCCTGGCCAAGCTGCGCAAGCACAAGGACGCCAAGAAGCTGTACGAGTACTTGCAGCAGTAGGGGATAAACACTACGATTGAGTTATGTAACCGGCCAGAGATGGCCGGTTTGGTTTTTAACAGGTCAAGGTTTCAACAGTGATCTCTTGTGTGAATAGTGAAGAGTGGGAAATATTATTTATATTCAATGACATACCCGGCATTGGTGTTATGCCGGGTATGTATCTAGATTTTATCACCTGATCCTAGTAGGGATGGTAGTAGTCGAGATATGGATTGGTGAGAATAACGATAAGAATGATGAGACCGATGATGAAGCCAAGAACTGTGCCGATAATACCCCACACCAGACTGACGGTGCCCCAAGTGGTGGACATGCCAACTTCTTTGGACTTGGTGCGCGAGATAATGCCGAGAATGATGCCGCCAATGCAAATACCCAGGAGGTTAAGGACGCAGCCAATCACGCCCATCATTTCGCCCGGGTTCTCATATTGTGGATAGGTGCCTTGCTGGGGTGCGCCATAGGGCTGTTGGTATTGGTATGATTGTTGGGGTGACGCAGCTGGCTGGGGTGGCACAGGCTGTGGTTGGGGCTGTGGGGCAGGAGGTTGTTGGGGTGTTGGTTGGTTGTTCATAGATTCCTTTATTGTCTGTTATGAGCGCCAGTGACGACGCTACTCCGTGTGCACAGAGTATACCAATGCTGCAGTGCTATGTCAAATGATGTAGTGATAGGGTGCTGGCAAAAAGTGTCGATGGTTAGATTGCGCTTCTTTACTATACCCCACTGGGGTATTTTACATCCAACCAATCTCGCGGCAGAGGGCGTCGACCTGCTGGTGAAGCTCAGTGAGATTGTGGCTGTTGGAGATGAAGTGGTCGGCAATGGCGATGGGGCCGCCCTTCTCGATATCCTCAATTTCTGACCAGTCGCGGGCGATTGCTTCCTGCGCGGTAAAGGGCCGCTCGGGTCGCTGAGCGAGGCGGCGGTGACGGAGCTGTTTGGGCGCAACGATGGCAGCGACAACGAGCTCACCCGGGAAGTGGTGGGTGAGGTATTTGTACTCCGTCCAGGAGTAGAGGCCGTCAAAGAGGATGTGGCGCTGCCCAGCGGCGGCGAGGCGCTGCATTTGCTCGGCAGCAGTGCGGATGATGATGTCTTTGCCAGCCTCTTCGCGCCAGGCTTTGCGAAATTTGGCTTGTGATTGCGGGGTGATAGCGATGCCGCGGCGGCGCATTTCGTCGTAGAGGATGCCACCAGCGTAGACCTTGGGGATGCCAAGGCGTGCCACGTGGTTGACCGCCTCGCTCTTGCCTGCGCCCGAGAGGCCGACGAAGGCAAGGATTGTCGTCGGGTGAGATGGATGATTCATGTCTCTAGTATAGCAGATAATGACGCTTATGGTTAATGGCGTCGGGAATGGTACAATAAAAATAGTATGGAAGAGCAGCCAGCTGCACAGCCATCACGACCAGAGCGACTCCCCCGCTACGCACCGATCGACTGTGCGTTGCGCATCTTCTATTTGCGGATGCGGGTGCGGCAGCAAGAGGGAGCGGCGCTTCCGTCGCAATGGATGCGCGATGCTGCCTGCAGCCCGGCCACGAGCGAAGAATATTTTAGTGGCAAACCGGAAGACACGGCACTGGCGCTGCGGCGCTGCATTGGTTGTGCGGTGATTGATGTGTGTGCGGCATATGCGGTGAGAGAAGGAGTGTCGGGGATCTGTGCTGGTTTAACGGCACAGCAGCGCAGACAACTGACGGATGGTCCTACGCCAGCCGATCTCCCCAGTCAGTCTACCACGCTCACCGCTGTCATGCATCACGCCGTCCACATCAATGATACACCTCGGGCACGGATCGCCTGGGCGGAGCAGTGTATGGCCGAGCGGCGACATATTGGATATATTCCCACGTCGCAGACTTTTGCTCGCTTAGCGCTGTGTATTGATGCTGAGACGAAGCAGCAGATAGAGCCCGAGCAGCGTGAAGATTGTGCTGGGTGTCCGGTAGCAGCCGAGTGCTTGCTCTTTGCGCTGCGGGGGTACCAGCGTATTATCGCTGCTGGTGATGTCCGTGGCGGCACGACCCAAGCCGACCGCCGGCAGTGGGGCATGCCCAAACCCAAGCAGCGGCGGGCTCGGCGACGCTAAGGAGGAACGTGGTCGAGCATAGATAGGCTGCATGTTGCTTATGCTTGGCAAAATAACAGTGGTGTGGAATAATGCAGAAGCCAATGTTTTGTATAGCTAAAAAGAGTAAAGACCTATGACGCGTGAACAACCAAGAAAGCCAACCCCTGCCACGCTGGCAATGCGAGAACGAATGAAGGGTGATGGTGTAAGTCCTGCACGGTATGTTGCAGAGCAGCTACTCCGGGGAGAGAAAGTACCAGATATGTCGGAGTGGGTTGCTTTGGCGGCGTGCGGCTCAAAAGGCGCGTTCAATTTCGATCTCGATATCCCTAGCCCTGATGCAAGCAAACCAGAGTATTCTCGGAAGGCCGATATCGCTTGGAGAGTACAGTTTGCAAAGCAGGTGTGTGGTATGTGCTCAGTGCAGCAGCAGTGTTTAGCAAGTTGGTTAGATCGTACGATGAGGGGTGAGCAGGATGACGATAGTTTGATTGTTGGTGGCACAACGAAGAGACAGCGCGAAGCAGCGCGTCGGTGGGCGGGGCAAGTCAAAAAAGCCCAAATCTCAGACAATCTGTAACAAAAACACCAACCTCCACGTTCGCACAAACGATATATTTTGTAGCAAAATAGCACCCCTTTTAGCGCGCAGCGAGGGGTGCTATTGAGTAGTAGAGATGGGGCGGCGTGGGTGTGGTTCGTCTTGCGACGTAACGCCGCGTTTTGTACTGCAAGATACCGCTCATGCTATAGCAATTGAAAAATCCGACGAAATGTGTACACTTATATAATAACGTATATAAGCACGGATAGTGCAGACTGAGGAGATAGGAGTGCAGCGACGAGGTGGGTTAGTGAGTGGAGTGATGAGTGTGCTCATTGCGGGTGTTGTGTCGGTGATGTTTGGTGGGGTTGCCCAGGCGCAGCAGTGGCAGATGGTGTATAACGAGGAGTTTACGACGCCACTAT
>ERZ773010.1534-NODE-1534-length-14357-cov-17.702909_pt1 | contig 14357 bp, 9 predicted proteins | sample MGYA00580842_ERZ773010 | MGnify/ENA primary metagenome ERZ773010 (study PRJEB29015, sample SAMEA2737982) | human oral metagenome | biome: human oral; feature: human-associated habitat; material: dental | place: China | collected 2107 ...
TTTTCATTGGCAAGCTTTTATATTATTATCTATATAGTTACAAGTTATTGTAGAAATAAAACTGTGAAAATTAAAGGTGTTGAGATAGCATTTGCCCCTTATATATGTATAGCTTTTATTATTATTTATAATCATAATTTAATAGACAAAATAATTGAGAGGATACTATGAATAAAAATAAAGCTTTTTCATTGATGGAAGTTATAATTTCAGTATTTATTTTAATTTTAGTGTTAATACCAAGTGTAAAATCAAATTCACAACAGATAAAAACTTATTCTAAAATAAGAAATGCAGATAGTGAACTACATTTTTTTACTTCCTTAAACAATTATTTAAAGGCAGAAGATATAGTGGATTCTCATTTAGAATTTAATAATTATTCTGATTTTACAACAAGGTTTGATAATTTTGGAAGTTCCTTTCATAATTTTAAAAATGGGAATTTTAATTTAAAAATAGATGTAGAAAAAACAGAAATAGATTTTTCAAATAGGAAACAAAAGGCAAGTTTAATTAAAGTGGAGTATAGAGGAGATAAAAAAATCTATAAAAATACTCTTTTAAAGTTTGAGGAATAAGATGTATATAAATAAAAATAAAGCCTTATCATTCATTGAAATTACAATAGCAGTAACAATTTTATTGATAGTTAGTTTTGCAAGTTTAATTACATTCTATTCAATGAATAAAAGTTTTTTAGTTATGAATAACACTTACAAAAGAGAAAAAGAACTTATAACTTTTAGAGATTTAATAACAAGTCATATAAAATGGAATGAAAGTCTTGAAATAAGAGTGACTAATATTTCAAAATCTAATCCTATAAGTAGTTTAGGAAATTTATTTTTAAAGTCTAGTGAAAAAGAAGGTAATTTATTGGTATTAAAAATAAAAAATTATGATGAAATAGAAAAGAAAGTAGAAAAACATTATAGATGTTTTTTATTCTATGAAGATAAGGCTAGTTTAAGCTATTTTGATGATAGTAATATCAATTCTCTTATTAATATTTTCAATGGAACAGAAATTTTAGAAAATTGTACTGGAAAATTTATAATTGAAGGAAATACTTTAAGAATATACTTAAAAGAGGGACAAAAGGGAAAAGAATATGAAGAAGTATTATACTATGAACAGAAATAAAGCCTTTATTTTTTTACAAGTTGTTATTATTTCTTTACTATTTATTAGCTTAACTTTATTTGTGCAAATTCTTTTAAATAATAGATTTAATCTATATGAGATTGATGTTAAGGCACAGGAGAATTTTCAAGATTATGATTTTTTAGATGAAATAATTAAGCAAGAATTTAAAAATATAGAAGAAAAAATCAATAATAGAGAAATTAAAGATGTTACAGAGTATATAGCTTTATCAGAAAATGGAGAAAAAATATTTTTAATAGAAGAATATAATAAAAGGATATCTTTTGGGGGATATAGATTATTGGAAGATGAGAAAGGAAAAAATTACTATAATTATTTAAAAGATAAGATAAAAGGAATGTACAAACCTAAGGTTAATGTACATTTTATAAAAAATATAAAGATTGCAGATAAAAACTATTCACTGTTTGCAACAGTAGAATATGAAATAGGAAGTTCAAGAGAACCTGACACTTTACACAATGGTATTTTGACAAGGATGTGGATTAAAGAAAATGTTTAAAAAGATTTTACCTTTAAGTCATATTGAAGATATTGAAAAAGGAGTAAAAAATACTGTTCTTAACTTAGAGAATAAATTTTTTAGTATTTTTAAAATTCAGGTTGAAAATATAATAAATGAAGAAGATAGAAAAGAGAAGATTGAAGATAGATTGGATGTTATTTTTCCAAGATATAATTCAGATGATTTTGTATTGAGATATGAAATCTTAAAAAAGGATAGGAAGAAAGAAAATATAGTTGTTTATTTGCTAGATTTAGCACTTTTTAATGACTATATTATTGATGATATGAAGGACTATGGTTTTGTTTCAATTATTCCTTCTTTTTTTGTATGTAGAGAAAAGAAAAATATAACTCATTATTTTAACTTTGATATTAGTGAAACTATGCTAGTTGTAACAGAGTATATGAACAATAATATTCTTGATATTTCAACTTTTAAATTATCAAAATCTTCTTTTGATAATGATGAAGAAGTTGACATTGAAGATAAATATAGTATTGCAAATAGTTACTTAGTAAATATTGAAGATGATATAGAGATTATTTTTACTGGGGATAAGATAAATTTTGATGAATTAGATTTAATGAATAAAAATTATTTGTATTTTGAAGTTGAAAGTTTAGATTTTACAAAATATCTTAATTTTTTACCAGATGATATAAAAAATAAATATTCTCTTTACTATGTAAATACTAAATATTTGTATACTCTTTTGATAATTTCAATAATAACAGTCTTATCAACAATAATACTTTATCATAATATTCATAAGTCAGAGGAGAAGTTGGAACAGCTAGAAGCTGAAAGTTCAACCCTTGAGGATGAAATAAATGAAGCAAGAAATGAAATGGAAGAAATTGAAAAGCAACATAAGGATTTATTGGAGTATATAGAGAAGAAAGAATATAAAGATTTTAAAATAAGTTCTCTTTTAGAAGAATTAAGTTATCTATGCCCAAGTGGAGTAAAGATTTCTTCAATAGAATATGATGAAAATAAAATTTTTAATATAGAGGGAAGCACAGGAAAAATTGATAATATAGTCAAGTTTTTAGAAAATATTACAAATTCTAAAAATTTTAAACTATATAACTATGACTATATTTTGAGAAAAGAAAATGAAATTGAATTTAAACTTGAAATTAAATACCAATAAATATATATGATTGAATAAAAAAATAAGTGAGTTACATTCCAGATTTTAAGATAAAAATTAAATAGAATGAGCCGAACAAATTTCGGCTTGTTTGAAGCTGACTTGTCAGCAAGTTTGCCGAATTTCTTAGAAACACTTAGCAATTTATTGCTTAGAGTTTCTTAGATGTGAACGTCAATTTTTATCTGTTAAGAAATCTGGCTAGTAACGAACTATTTTTATAGGATGGGTGATGGTATGGACTTAGATTTAAAAAATAAAAATTTAAAAATAATAGTTTTAATTTTCCTATATCTTTTAGTTTTTTATTTTCTTATTTTTAAAAATATTTTAAAACTTGCTGAAATAAAAGAATTGGTGGAACAGGAAGATATAAAAATAGGAAAGTTAAATTACGAAAAGAATGTTGTTTTAAAGGCACTTAATATAAAAAGGAAAGATTTTGAGAAGGATAGAGAAAAAATTGAAAATCAAGAAGAAAAATCTGATAAAGATGAATTTGATAATATTCCTAACTTATTCAACTATATAGAAGAAAAGATTTCTAAAAATAATATTATTTTTCAAAGTTTTGGAAGAAGTAGAAAAGATGGAGACAAGTTAAAAGTAGCTATGTCTTTTAATGGAAGTGAAAGAAATATAAAAAATTTTTTTAGAGAGATAGAAAATGAAAATTATGATATTAACTTTTCTTCTTCATATCTAAAAATCAGTGTAAATAATAATTTATTGGAAGTAAAGACAACCTTATCTACTAGTGTTTTAGATAAAACAGAAAAAATAGATAGTCTTATTGACAATAATATAAGTAATAAGGATATCTTTAAAAAAGCTAATAGAAACTCTGAGGGAGAAGAAGTTTCATATTCATATATGAGAATAGGAGATAAGACATATTATAGAGTTTCCAAGAAAAAAGAGATTGAAAATAAGACTACAACTGAAAATAAAGAGAATAAGAAAAATAATAAGAGCAAAGATAAAAAATCTAGTAAGAAGGAAGAAGATAAAGAAAGTGTAGATAATAAGAAAGAAAAACTTGAATAAATTTAAATATTAAATAAACAGACTTATATATAATTAAGAAAAGGTGAGAACAGATGAAAAAATTTACTTTAATCATATTTTTAATTTTAAATACCTTTATATTTCCTGCAGCTTTAAATCGTGATATAGATATTATTGATATGCCTTTACATGAAGTCTTGGCAATTTTATCTAAGGAAACAGGAAAGAATTTAATTTGTTCAAAAGAAGCCAAAGATATTGTTATAGATACCTATTTCAACAGAGGAGAAGATGTAAATTCAGTTTTACAGTTTCTTGCTGAAACTTATGATTTATCAATGAAAAAAGAAAATAATACCACAATTTTTATGCTACAAAGTGAGAAAAATAGTAAGAAAGCTAAAATTATTGGAAAAGTAACTTCAAATAATATGGCTCTAAAAAATGCAAAAGTAGAGTTAAAAGACTTGAATAAGATAGTTTATACAGATAGTAGCGGAAATTTTATTATTGATAATCTACCAAAAGATGTGTATGTTTGTAAAATTTCAAAAAAAGGTTATGAAGAAAGAGGAGAAATAATAGATACTGTTAAGTCAATTAATGTATTAAATGTTGATTTAAAGGAAAATCAAAATAATTATGAAAATAAAGAGACTTCTGATGAATTATCAAATTCAAACTTTTATGAAATAGATGGGAAATTTTATTATACAAAAACTTTTTCATTATTTAATGTCTCACCAGATGAAGTTTCAAAAATTTTACATGAAACCTTTGGAGATAATATAAAGGTAAGTACTTTAAATAAAGTAAATAAATTGGTAGTAAGTGCTGAAAGAGATATTTTAGAGAATGCTATATCTATAATAGAAGATATAGATAAAAACCCTAAACAAGTGAAAATAACTTCTCAAATCTTAGATATATCAAATAATTTATTTGAAGAATTGGGATTTGACTGGGTGTATAGGCAAAATGTTGAAAGCCAAGAAAGAAATAGTCTAACAGCAATAATTTTAGGTAAGGCAGGATTAAATGGTATAGGAAGCACTGTAAATATAGTAAGGCAATTTAATAATAAAAGTGATGTATTGAGTACAGGAATAAATTTATTGGAAGCAACAAATGATTTAGTTGTAAGTTCAGTTCCTACTCTTATGATAGCAAGTGGAGAAGAGGGAGAATTTAAAGTAACAGAAGAAGTCATTGTTGGAGTTAAAAGTCATAGGGATGATAAAAAAGATAGATATAGTGAACCTGTTTTTAAGGAAGCAGGATTAATAATGAAAGTTAAACCTATTATAAAAGACAATGATTATATAATTTTAGAAATTAGTTTAGAATTGAGTGACTTTAAGTTTAAGAGAAATGTTTTAAATTTAAAGGATATAAATTCTGGGACATATAATTCAGAGGGGGGTTCTAAGGTTGGTAGAGGACTTACAACAAAGGTTAGAGTGAAGAATGGAGATACTATTTTATTAGGGGGCTTGAAGAAATCTATTCAACAAAATATAGAAAGTAAAATTCCAATTTTAGGAGATATTCCTATAATAAGTTTCTTTTTTAAAAATACTACTAAAAAAAATGAGAACTCTGATATGTACATAAAGCTTAAGGTTGAGATAGATGAATAAAAATTTTTTTAAAAAATTTTAAAAAAAATTATAAATTCATTTTACATTCATTTTTCTACTATATACTTAAGGCATATAAGGGAACATAGATAAACCCCTCCCTAATAAAATGAATATGTAGATAGAAAAACCACAAGTCTCTCCCCTCATTTCTTGTGGTTTTTTGTGTTATTATATTTTTAAATATTTTTCCAATTCTTCAGCTACTTCTAAATCCACAAACTCATCTTGATGAAAGGGAATAGAATCTTTTAAAAGATGGGTAGCAAAATAATTTGCTTCTTCTTCATAAATATTTGTCTTAAAACTTGTACATTCTCTAAAAAATCTAATTTGTTCACAGTTATGTTCAAGTGCATGAAAAAGTTCATGTGCTATAACAAAAAGTTTGGCAAAATCTTCAAGTAGATTTTGAATAATAATAAGTTTTGAAGAAAAAATTTCAGTATACAAGCCCTTCATTTCAATATTAGCAGAAACAACTTCAATTCCTAAGCCTTTACAGAGGCGAAGTGGATTTTTAGTTCCAAACTCAAAATATAAATTATCAATCAATTTTAGAATTTCTTTTTTTCTTTTGTTTGTCATTTTCTTCATCAGCTCTCTTTTTAAGTAAGGCTTTAACAAAAAATTCTTTCAATACCCTCTCTAATTCTATTTTATCATTTTCAGAAGCAGGACGCCCATTGAACATTAAAGTTGAGGTAGTCATTTTAATATTTTCATATTCTTTTAATTCCTCAGGAGTCAACTCATACTCTTCTATAAGTGAATCATTATCATCAAATAGATTTGTTTCCATAGGGACATCATAACCTGTAAGCCAAGCCTCATTTACATTTAAAGTTGTAGCAAATAATTTTATCCTATCTCTTTTAGGTTCATATTCTTTTGATAAATATTGTGAGATAGTTGATTTATTTATTCCAGTCAATTCAGATAATTCAGTTGCCTTCATATTTTTAATTTCTAAGGCTATTCTCAATCTTTCAGCAAAATCACTTATTAATTTCATATTAATACCTCCATCTAAAATAATAATAGCATATAGTTTTGTAATTTACAAATAATTTTATAAAAAGTTTGTAAAAACTTAAAATAAAAATTGACAAATTTAAAATATAAGTTTATATTATATTTGTAAAATACAAACTATCATTAAAATAATTTGTAAAATAAAATATCAGTGGAGGTAAAAAATGAAAAATATACATACAAACTTTATGGCTGAATATATTTTAAAAATAACAGGTGAATATGCAAGTGCAAATAGAATTCATGATGTATTAAATTTAAGTCTTAGTTACACCTATACCTTGGCAAATAATAATAAAGTTAGAAATAGAGTAAAAAATGGTAGAACAGAATATAATATGGAAGATTTCATTAAAAATTTAGAATTATCATATAATAACAATATAATAGATAATCCATTGACAAAAGAAGATTTTGAAATAAATAATTTTCATAATTGGGAAGCTAGAAATGATATAGAAAAGTATTTAGAAAGATTATTATTGGATGAGTTAGGGCAGTTTACTTCAATTAAAGATTTGGTGGAGATGTTCAAAGTAAGTAAAACTATATGGTATGAAGCATTAGAAGAAGGAAAAATAATGTACTTTACTATTTCAACACGAAAAATAATTATAACTCGTTCATTATTACCGTTTTTAAGAGAAGCTATGTCTGAACAATACTAAACCAGTTATATTATTGTTATAAGTTCATTTTTATATTCTAAATCTTTGCTGTATTTGACAAAAGTATTCAGTTACGGTATAATAAAACACTATGTAAATAAAAATTTTTATAAATTTATAAAAGGGGGAAATATATTTAATGGGAAACAATAATCTAAGTAAAGTAGAAAGTAGTTTGCGTTCTATAGCTAAAAGATATAAGAGTGTAAAATATTCTTTAGGTTTAGCAATACTTTTCTTAATGATGGGGGTAAATGCATTTTCAGAAGAAGTGGTACAAGAAGTACCAACTAGTGAACAAATAGCATTATCAAGAGAGAATTTAAAAGGTTCAATAGGTAATTTGCAATCAAAAATTGATAGTGCTAGAGTAGAGAATGCAAAAAAACTAAAAGGTTTAAAATTAGAATTAATACAACTTATGGAGCAAGGGGATCAAGTTGTAAAATCACCTTGGACTTCATGGCAATTTGGTGCAGGTTATACATATAATCAATGGTCAGGAAAATATAAAGGTCTTGGTGATAGAGATGAAAAATATATTTACCAAGGTGTATATAGAAGTGGTAATTGGAAAGTAAAAAATGCAATGGATATTGCAGAAAATACTGGTACAAATAGAGGACCAATTACTCCAGGAAATGAGAATACTTCTAGTTGGAAAGCCTCTAGTAGTAGTGGAACAACAGGTGGAGTAAAAATCAAAAAAGATATGTCAATAGACTCTGCAACTAATGGGAATAGAGAATGGGGATTGGTAAAATTAAGAGACATTAAAGAGCCAACAAATGAAGTTGAAATACTTGCTAAGATTTCTCCAAAAGATGTAAAGAAAGATAAGTTGGATATACCTGTTACAGTGCAAGCTCCTGCTCAAATAGTTGCACCAGTGGTTAATCCCGATGTAACTAAACCAAAGGAAGCACCAGTGGTTAAGTTACCTAAGGCAAGTAGTCCGGAGATTCCAGGAGATCCAACTTTAAATCCTAACCCAACAATAAATATAATGAAGATAACTCAAGTTGGAAATATTACTGTAAATCCAGCTGCTGTAACACCAGTAGACTTTTTTATAAATCCACAATCATATGCTCCAGAATCAACTATGAGATATCAAAATAAAAATTATGCTGGAGCTCAAGATGGTACAACTTATAAAGCTACTAGTGGAAACTATTTCTTTACTTGGGGGGTTCCAAATGGAAATACTACAGTAAATAATTTTAATATAGAAGTAGTAAAAGATACAACAAGAGCAATAGTTGTAGATGAAGGAAGAAATACAAGTGGAGATACTTTTACCTATAATGGTGGAACTATAAAACTAAATGGTACTGGTAATGCAGGTATAGACGTTCAAGGTACACATATGGGTGGATATGAAAATATATATCCAATGACTGTATATAATAAGGGAACAATTATAGGGGTAGGTAGTACAGCTGCAACAAAACACGCTGCCTTTGCTTTTAATAACTTTGACTCATCAAGTGATTCAACTAGAGTACGTTTAGTAAATGATTCATCAGGTGGAAAGATAGAATTAAATACACCAGTCAGTGCTGGTATGATGCTTCGTCCTGAAATTACTCAAGCTGATAATAATTATCAGGGTGGATTAAACATGCAAATGGCTGAAAATAAAGGGGAAATTACTGTAAATGGAAAAAACAGTGTAGGAGTTACAATAGTAAAAAATACTTCTACAACTGCTCATTTAGCTAATAATGGATATTTGAAAGCTTCAACTAAGGTAATAATACCAGTTGGACAGTTACTTGCTAGCAGATCTGATGAGGCAAATAAAAGTGGTATTTTAAACACAGGAACAATAAATGTTCAAGGTGATGACTCTTCTGGAGTTGCTATCTTAAATATGATTCAAGATGTTAGAGTAAATGGAAATATAAATGTAGGGACAGTAGATCCAACAACTTTAAGTTCAAATGGAGCAAGCTCAACACTTGCAAATAGTGCAACAGGAACAGCTAATAAAGTTGAAGGTTCTGTTGGAGTGTATACAGAAGTAGCAACTAGACCTGTAAGAGGTAGAGTATATACTTATAATCCAGTGACTAAAACAGAAACTATAACAGATAGATATTATGATGATCATGGTCGTGAAAATACTAATAATGTAACTGCAGGAACATATGTAGATGCAAATGGAATAACACAAAACAGACATTCAGGAGTTACAATAGGTACTGAAACAGTTGAAGTTGGAGGAACTGTAACTTTAGGTGACTTTGCAGAAAATAGTTTTGGACTTAGAAATAATACAAGTACAATAACAACTAAAGATGCTGCAACTAATAAAACAACTACTTATAGAACAAGTGGAAGTATCACATTATTAAATGGTGGAAAGGTAATAGTAAAAGGTAAAAAGAACTATGGTGCTGTTTCTGCTGGAGATACTTATCAAAGAGAAGTAAAAAAAGGTTCAGCAGACTACCCAATTAGAGTTAATGAAATTGGAAAAATTGATATAAATAATGGTGCAGAAATAACTGTTACAGGTGAACAATCAATCGGTTATGCTATGTTATCAGGAGCAGGTACGAATGCAGGTAAGATAATAGTTACTGGTCATACAAATAATACAGCAAGTGCTTCAAATTATGATGGTAGCTTAGGTTTCTATGGTAAAAAAGGAACATTTACTAATGCAGTTTCAGGACTTATAAAAACAAGTGGTAAGTTAGCTCATGCTGTTGTTCTTAAACAAGCAAGTGCTACAGCTACTCCTGAAATGACTTTTAACCACTATGGGGAAATAAATGTTGCTTCACCATCAACTGATCCAGGAAATATGGGAGTATTCTCAGATGGATATGCACGTACAAATTTCTATAATGGCTCTAAAGTTTATGTAGGAGATGACTCTGTTGGTATACATACTTCTAGAATAGATGGATTTAACCACACTTTTAAAAATCTTGGAACTTTAGGTATAAAAATAGGAGCAAGATCAACATTTGCATATTTAGATGGAAATGCAATAACAACATTAAAAGAATTTTTTAATAATGGAAGTGCAAAGGTAAATATTGTAGCTCCTATGGGAACTGAATCTAGTTTAGTTTATGCAAATAATCAAGCAACGGCTAAATTAGATGCAGATTATACTATTACACAAGGAGCAGCTAACTCAACTATAGCTTTATTGGCAGCAAATAAATCAGAGGTTAATCTAACATCTGGAAAAACATTAACAACAAATACACAAGTTGCTTTAGCAGCAGTTAATGGAACTAGTCCAGTGGTATTAGGTAGTGGTTCAACAGCTCTAAATGAAGGTGCTATAGTATCTACAAGAGCACAAGATGCTATAGGTATATACACAAAAGATGAGGGAAGTAACAATACTGGTGGTGGAAGTAGTAATGGAATCAACAAGGGTTCTATAACTATGCAAGGTAAAAAAGCTGTAGGAATGTATGGACAAAATGTTACTAAACTTGAAAACTCTACTGCAACTTCTTCAATTAAATTAGAAGAAGAAGAATCAATAGGAATGTATGGAGAAATAGGAGCAATAAATACAGCAGTTCCACTTGTTGTAAAAAATAATGGAACTATAGAATTAGCTAAAAAGAAATCAGTGGGAATCTACTTGAAGAATGCTTCAACAAAGACACCTGATCCTAAAATTGATTTAACAGCAGAAAACAACAAAGAAATAAAAATAACAGGTGGAACAGAATCAATAGGTATCTATGCACCAAAATCTAAAGTTTCTAAAGTTGGAAAAGTAACAATGGCAAATGGAGTGAAAAAATCAATAGCTGCCTTTATTTCAGAAGGAACTACTATAGCTGATACAACAAGTTCAGATATTAATTTAGGAACTTCTGGAACAAATATTGCTTACTATGTAAAAAATAAAGATACATCTTTAGGAACAAGTGCAGATTTAGGAAAAGTTACTGGTTATGGAATAGGAGTATATTTAACAGGAACTAGCTCAACAGATAAGGCAGTTTTGGCTGCTACTGCACCTGAATTTAACTTTAAAAAAGGTGGAGCAACTGGTGACGGTATTATAGGGCTATATGTAAAAGGTGACACAGATATATCAGCATATACTAAGACAATAACAGTTGGAGATAGAATGGGTACTGAAACAAGCCCTATAAATGCAATAGGTGTTTATGTAGAGGCTCAAGGGACATCATCAACTCCTTATACTATTAAAGCTAAAATAAAATCAGGTAAAAATAGTGTTGGAATTTTCTCTAATCCTGGAGTTAATAAGAGTTATGTAAAATATTTAGGAACTCAAATGAATCTTGGTGAAGGAGCAACAGGTTTCTTTGTAAATGGAAAGACTGAGCTAGACACAGCTGCTGCAACAACAACTATTAATTTAGCAGGTGGAGTTGTAGCTTATGTTACAGAAAGCTCTGAATTTGTTGCTGGAAAAACTACTGTTAATTTATCAAAATCAGCTATTGGAGTCTATGGTGAAAGAGGAGCTCAAGTTGATGTAGGAAGTTGGACATTTAATAACAATGGTAATGCTGCTGAAGAAGTTAGACTTAAAGAAGGTCAAGCTAAAGTAACAACAAACAAGAACTTAAAACCTAAGATGGTATTAACTCATGTTATAAATGGAGAAACATACTTAGCTGCAAATAAAACAGTAACTTCTGTACATGATGGAAAATATAAGTCAGAAGAAAATATAGGACTTATGGCACAAGGATTAAAGAATCCAACAACTCCACCAGGAGTTACAGCATGGTATGATGCAAACTTTGAAATAGTAAATTCAGGAACTATTAATTTTACAACTGCTAAAAACTCTACTGCTATTTTTGCTGAATCAGCAAGAGCTAAAAACGATGGAGTTATAAAACTTGGACAAGGTTCAACAGGTATTTATGGAGTATATAAAGCAGATAGTCCAAAACTTAAAATAGGTGGAGTTGAAGTAGCTAATAAATTAGAAATAGAAACAACATCAAAATCTGATATAAACTTAGGTAAAAGCTCAACAGGTATGTACTTAATTAATGCTCAAAAATTAACAAGTGCAGCTGGTGGAAAAATTGAGTCTGCAGCAAGGGCAACTAATAATGTTGGTATCTATGCAATAAATGGTAAAGTTGATGTTAAAGGAAGTGCAACAGATAAGGCAGAAGCAAATGCTTATAATAGTAAAGCTGCAAACTTTAATATCTTAAATATGGATAACAAAGCAAATATCACTTTAGGTAATGGTTCAGTTGGAATCTATACTAGAGGAAAAGGAACTGCAATAGCAGATAGAAACATTGTAAAAAATGATGGAAACATTAAAGTAGGTAAGACTTTAACTGGAGCACCTGCAGTTGCAATCTATGCTGAAAATACACAACTAACTCATGGAGCTACAGCTACACCTAGTATTGTTGTGGGAGAAAAAGGTTTAGCTTTCTATGGAAAGAACAGTGAAATAACAGCAAAGGGTACAGTTAATTACAATAATAAAGGAATTTTAGCATTTTTAGAAAAATCTAAATTCACTTCTCATTATGGAGATTTGACTGCTCATCAAAATACTATACTTTTTGTTAAAAATAGTATAGCTAATATGAATGGAGCAGGAGCTAAGATAAAGATAACTGTTCCTGATAAAGCAGCAACAAGTGATATATTTGCAGGAGTGTATGTAGAAGGCACTTCTCAATTAAATGGAGTTAAGAAGATAGAAATAGGTAAAAATTCTAATGGTATCTTTATGAAAAATGCTGTCTTTACTTCTAGTGCAGATGATATAGTAAGTACAAAAGTAGGAGCAAAAGGATTACTTGCAATAGAATCTAATTTAATTAATAACAGTAAAATTACTTTGAGTGGAGATAAATCAATAGGAATTTACTCTGATGCAAATAATACTAAAACTGTTACAAATAATGGAAAATTAACTTTATCTGGAAAACAAACTTTAGGAGCATTCTTAAAGGGTAGCCAAACTTTTGTAAACACTGCAGATATAGATATAGCTGATACAACTTCATCAAATCCAGCTGAAAAGACAGTTGGTATTTACACTAAAGACGGAACATCTACTATCAAACATAACTCTGGAAATATAGAAGTTGGACATAAATCAATAGGAATTTTCTCAACTACTAATTCAGGTGTTGAAATGAATGGTGGTAAGATTCATGTAAAAGATGAAGCAATAGGTTTTTATAAGCAAAATGGAACATTACTTCTTAAAGGACAAATAAATGTTGATGCTCATACAGCAACAGCTAAAAATAGTGAGCCTGTTGGAGTGTATGCACTAAATGGAGCTAATGTAACTGATAGTGCTTCTAAGATAACTGTTGGAGCTAAATCTTATGGATTTATCTTTGATAATGATTCTACTTTAACAAATAGATATACAAGTACAGGAACAGGAAGAGTTACATTAGGAAATGACAGTGTGTTCCTATACTCTAATGGAAAAGCTATTTTAACTAATAATAGAAATATAACATCTGCTTCAGAACGTTTAATAGGTTTCTATATTAAAGGAAATTCAACAGCTAAAGGTGACTTTACAAATAATGCAACTATAGATTTCACTAATACAAAGGGAAGCATAGGAGTTTATGCACCAGGAGGAAAAGCAACAAATAGTGGAAGAATCTTAGTAGGAAAAACAGATGATATAGATCCTATAACAGGAAAAGCATATACTGACACTAGTAAGATTGTTTATGGAATAGGAATGGCTGCTGATAATGGTGGACATATCATAAATAATAGAGAAATTAGAGTTTTTGGAGAAAAATCTATTGGTATGTATGGTAAAGGTGTTGGAACTACTGTTACAAACAATGGAACAATTTACTTAGATGGAAGTAAAGCAACAGCTACTAATAAGATTCAAAGCATGACAGGAGTCTATGTTGATGAAGGAGCTACATTTATAAATAATGGTATAATCAGAACAGCTGATGCTTATGCAGGTAAAGATGTATCAGGAAAACATGTAGTAAATGAAAATGTAACAGGAATGACAGGAGTAGCTGTAATGAATGGGTCTACTCTTATAAATAATGCAAGTGGAAAAATATTAATAGATGCTAATAGTAGTACAGGAGTTGTTATAAGAGGAAAAGTTGATGCTAATGGTAATGTAGTAAGATATGCTGTAATTAAGAACTATGGAGAAATTAAAGTAAGAG
>ERZ773010.1536-NODE-1536-length-14356-cov-5.081533_pt1 | contig 14356 bp, 14 predicted proteins | sample MGYA00580842_ERZ773010 | MGnify/ENA primary metagenome ERZ773010 (study PRJEB29015, sample SAMEA2737982) | human oral metagenome | biome: human oral; feature: human-associated habitat; material: dental | place: China | collected 2107 ...
GACCAGCCCTACTCCAACATAGCCTAGGTTTAGGCTGCCGTTAGGGATGATTTCGGCGCCGTCCACGTAGGCGAAGGGCGTGAGCCATTTGAGGGCGCCCAGGCCAGGGGCAATATTGGCGACTAGGTTGGCTAGGTAGAAGCCAAGTACCAGACCGATGCCGGCGCCTAGGCCAGTGCCGCGACGTTTGCCGGACAAGGCCGACAGACTCAGACAGAGGGCGATGAACTCGAGGTGCAAGATCAGGTAAGCCAAGTGCAGGAGCAGGAGCTGTCCCACAGGAGCAGGCTCACCCATAAGGGTCAGACTTAAGAGAACAACTGCCAGGGTCACCGCGTTGAGAATCAGAAGCTGGCTGACCAGGGCTAAGGCCTTGCTGGTGACAACCGAAGCCCGACTCAGGGGATGGGTCAGCAGGAATTCAGCAGTGCCGGCTTGCTCTTCTTTGGCTAGGGAATTGCTGGCCACAATGGCGGCATAGAGGGCGCCGCCCAGGCCTAGGACGCTTTGACATTCAACGGTATAGAAGCCGATGAAGGTTCCCATGTTGAGCTTGCCCAGGCCGAAGGCATCGGAGAAGGCGCCCATGGTGCTGATCAGGCCGTTGATGCTGGCCATCTGGTCCTTGACTTGAGGGAAAAGCAGGGAAATCAGGCCCATAAAACCCGCGATGGCCGCCGTCCACAGGATTAGGCTACGCCAACCTTGGCGTAATTCGTGGCGGAATAGAATCATGACAAATCGCCTCCTTCTTGGTAGTAGTGGCGGAAGATTTCTTCCAGACTTGGCTCGGCCAGACTGAAGTCGCGGACTTGGCCGCCTGCCAAACAGGCTAGTAAGGCATTGAGGTCTCCTTGGTAGAGGAAGCTGGCTTGGTCTTTGCCCATGGCTTGCCAGTTGGAGACACCCGCTAGGTCTGCCAGGCCAGGAACTTGGCCGGTCAGGCTGACACGTTTGGCTTGGTGTTTCATGAGGCTGGCGACATCTTCGGTGGCCACGATTTGACCTTGGCGGATAATGGCGGCGCGATCGCAGTGGTTTTGGACTTCGGACAGGACATGGCTGGATAGGAAGACGGTCCCGCCGGCTTGGCGGCGTTCCTCTAGGAGGGCGAAGAATTCTTCTTGGATCAGGGGGTCCAAGCCACTGGTAGGCTCGTCCAGAATCAAGAGGTCAGGTTGGTGCTGGAGGGCAGCTACAATGCCCACCTTTTTGCGGTTACCCAGAGATAGTTGGTCTGCCGCCATCCCTAGGTCAAGCTGCAGCCGGTCGCTGAGGCGGCGGCATTCGGCCTGGCAGTCCAGGCCTCTCAGATCAGCAGATAGTTTGAGTAGGTCGCGGGCAGTCATACCGGCATAGAATTGGGTTTCGGACGGCAGGTAGCCCACCCGGCGCAGGATTTGGCCTTGTTGGCGGCCGACTTCTAAGCCTAGGACCTGGGCACTGCCGCTGGTAGGCTTAATCAGCCCCAGCAGGGTACGGATAGTGGTGGATTTGCCGGCTCCGTTAGGCCCGATAAAGCCAAAGAGCTCGCCCTGCTGAACGGTCAAGTTAAGCTTGTCGATGCCTCGGTGCTTGCCGTAGGATTTGGTTAGTTGATGCGTTTGAATAGCGTACATGGGATCACTCCTTTCTAAGATAGAGAGACTTCCAGAAGTCAATCAGTTGGTTGAATTCCGCCTCGATGGTTTCGGGATCAACGGCCCCTCGCTGGACATGCTCCCAGAGATAACCCTGGGCGGCCCAGGTCATATCCTTATACATGAGCTGAAAGTCGATATCGGGCCGAAAGCAGCTCATATCTAGCTTGTCCATGAGCTGGACCTGTTTCGCCTTGACTTGTTTCATGCGTTGGGCCAATTCTGGCATAATCTCGGGATCCTGCTCGTAGTAGGTCTTAAGACTAAAGGCCAGCCAATCGGGATTGAGCCGGGCTAGTTGCACCTTAGTCTGGGTCACGCTCTTGAAGAGCTCGAAGAAATCCAAGGTCTCATAGCAGCCTCCTTCTTTTAGGACGTTTTCGGTCTGCTGGACTAAGAGGTCGAAGAGGAAGAAGTAAAGTTCCTTCTTATTATGGAAATAATGGAAAAGCAAGGGTTTGGAAATTCCCGCCGCGTCAGCAATGGCGCTCATGGGCGCCTTCTTATAGGTGTGCTGGCCGAAGACGCGGAAGCCGGCTTGAATAATGGCCTCCTGCTTGGCTTGGGGCAGGTCATAAAACTTAGGATTCATTGCTTTCTTGGCTCCTTTCATTAAGAAGTTATCTTCATTATAGACCCGTTGACCGTTTTTGAGAAGGGGTCAGAAACTTGTGTACCCTATCTACTAGTTCTACTAGTAGATAGGGTGCAAGGCAGGCAAAATTACGTGGTGAGATGATAACAAAATGAAGGAAATCTTGATATATAGGGGATTTAGCTGTTGAAAGCGATTTTCCCATTATATCATATATGATATAATGGGAAAAAGGAGGTGCGTGTTATGGACGCACATTACAAGATTCCAGAAGACATTCTGGCCCTGGTAGAAGGCCTGCCCTACCAGCAAGCAGTCAAGGCAGTGGCGGCCTTAGAAATCATTGAGCGGGAGGGGTTGACACCCGCTGTGATTGAAAAATGGGGCCGAGGCAAAGGTCAGGCCAAGACACTGGTCATTCCTTTGGGAGAGACCAAAACAAGAAAGGAAGGTGAAGAGCATGTCACTCGAGTCCTTAAAGAATCGCTTAGCATCCCAATATCCTGATTTTATTTTGGATTTGGCGGAGGAAGCTGCCCGCCAGGAAGTTGCCCTGAAGTTAGTTGAGTTACGCCTAGAGCGAGGCTTAAGCCAAGCTCAAATGGCAGAAAAACTAGGTCTGCGCCAAGCCAACCTATCAAGGCTAGAGAGCGGCCAAGCCAATCCGACAGTGGGGATCTTGGGGAGGATAGTCGAGTCATTAAATTATGAATGGAATGTGGTGTTGACTAAGAAGGGCTAAGCTTGCAAAGGAGATGATTCAGTTGGAAGAAATTAAACTTGCTAGATCTAGGAAGTACGAAGACAAAATCAAGGAATACAATCTTCAGGATATTGAAAGGCATGAGCAAGAGATTGTAGGGAAGGCTAGGAAGTATCAGGAATATAAGGATGAGCTGAGTCGGAAAAATCTAATTATAAGACTTTGGCATAGAATACTGCAAGCTCTGCGTATCAAGCATCCTGAAAGGAATTTCATCAATTCTTCATGGCATACAATCCAAGAGACTGAAAGTGATAAGTGGGAAATAGTGTATTTTTATAATCATAGGAAGAAGACGTTGAATTTCGATAATATCTTTCATTTACAATCATGCGTTGCGAAAAGAGAATCGAAGGATAGATTTTTAAATGTTACCAATAAAGAGCTTGATGTTCTTGATAAAATTGTGTTTTTGATGTCGTTTATGTATGCTTGTCTACTCCCTATTGTATCTACCTGGGAATTTATTCAAGAGCTTAACAGTGGAACAGGTATATCTAAAGAGACTTGGTGGACTTATCTTTTTGTAATGTTGCTAACTGTTGCGCTAGATTTTTGCTTTTTCTATTTATCAGTCAGGATTAGTAGGAAAGAAAACATAACACTGTGGAAAGTAGCAAAAGAAACAAAATGGAATGAAAAGCTATCGATATTTTCAGAAAGCTCCACTAAACAGGCGCGCCAGATTATTTATGAATTTTTGTATTTCGTTGTATTATGGCTGAGTGTCGGTCTTGTTTTTCATGTGGAAGTAATAAAATATGCACCATTTGAAGTACTAAAAGATGTGCATATGGAATATTTTATGCTATTCATCAATATCTATTGTGGCATTTCGCTGATATTCATTGTTCTGCGCTTGTTTATAAGTCCATTTGGATTTTTCGTTTGTTCAGTCGTTATAACTGCTTTTTTAATGAACGTCAATCTGTGGACCGGCATTACCTTGTTTGTTACTTTGTGGACCGCGCTACTTACTAAAAAGTTTTGGATGCTGAATCCCTCTAGTGAAGTGCCAGAATACATTATTAACCCTACAGATAAAAGTTCGAGGATAATGGAAGCAAATTTATTGAAGATAAAGGTGTATACTTCTATAGGTGTACTCGTCACTTATTATTTGATAGCTCTAGTTGACAAATACCGACCATATTATCATACGCTTTTATTTCTTGGACGTTTGTCGGAGGAAGAATTGAATCCTTTCTATTATCAGATCTTCACGTATTTGATAGATAGGCTTATGGTGTTTGGATTTGTAATTATAATTATGTTCTTTGTAAAAGAATCATATACTGCTCGTATGAAAGGGGCTATCCATGACATTATAGATTCGTCGATTTCTAGTCTACATAATTTAATCTATCGTAACGTTAAGGAAGTAGAGGTACCTAAAATTAAAGAAAAGGTTGGCCTTAGCATAGCCTATCTAGATAAAATCAAGCCAATCCAGCTATTAGAAAATAGTGAGGCGCTTCCGAAGGGTATACAAGTCTTAGTTGAAGGGACTGATGACCCTCATAAACGCAAGGTCGTCGTTATCATGCCGGATTTAACTGTTCACAGTGGTATTGTAGAATTTGAACCCTAATAGCACCCTAGATTTCTCGCCCCACAATTCTAGGACTCCCACCTTTCTTTTAGGCTATACTCAACTTGTCAGGAGGTCATACACATGAATATGATGGAAGCTTTTAACCGGACGCTGGACTATCTGGAGTCTACCCTGGACGGGGAGCTAGATGAGTTGCGGGTGGCGCGATTGTCAGGTTATCCTTATGCCATGTTCAGCCGGCTCTTCTCCATGCTGACAGGGACGTCACTGTCAGAGTATTTGCGGGAACGTCGCTTAACAGAGGCAGCGCTGGCCCTGCGCCAATCTGAGGCCCGAATCATCGACATTGCCATCCAATATGGCTATGAATCAGCCGATGCCTTCGGGGCAGCTTTCAAGAAATTCCATGGGGCAACTCCGACACAAATTAGACAGGGTGCGCCCTTGCGCCTAGTCGGGCGACTACAGCTACGGCTGACCCTGCAAGGAGGAGATAGTATGAAAATCAATATCCAACAGAAGCCTGCCTTGACTGTGGCGGGGCTCAATGCCAACCATATCCCCAACAGCCAGTGCCCTCAGGTCTGGCAAGACCTCTACAGCAAATTCTCCCATGAGGACTTAGCCAGTCTAGGTAGGGGCCAAAGCTTAGGTGTCTGCCATGACATTGACACGCCAGAGCGTCTCAACTATATGGCCGGTTATGAGGTGACTGACCGGGATAAGGCTCAAGAACTGGGGCTCGATATCTTGGAGGTGGCAGCCGCTGAATATGCGGTGGTTGAGTTGAATGGGCCAGTGCCAGACTGTATCCACGCAGGTTGGCGCTATCTCATGGAAGTCTTCTTCCCTGAGCAAGGTTTCCAACATTCGGGCGCACCTGACTTCGAGGTTTATGGTGAAGGCAATATGGGGGCGCAAGACTACCGTATGGAACTCTGGGTGCCGATTGTCAAAGTCGATTAAGCCAGGACAGATTGTAACAGACGGGCGGACTGTTAGCAGGCGCCCGTTTTTTTACGACTTATTTTGTGAGCACCTGTGCATTTTGGACAGGGGCCGGCAAGTGGACTATAATAGGAAACATCATTAAAATAGAGAGGTGATCCCCTATGGATAGACTGAAGAATATGTTTCAATCCCTCAACCGTGACTGGTTAATCCGCCATTATTTATTTGGTTTTGCTTTTTACGCCTTCTTCGTCTTTACATCCGTCAGCCAAGTCGGGAGATTCGATGCTAAACTGCTGATTTTACTGCCTTGTGCCTTGCTTTATCCCTTTGCCATGTTTGTCTATGAGAGTCTAGTCGACTTCATTGTCGGCGACAATGTCTTCTTCATCAGTGGCCTCTTAATGATAGCCTGGAAGATTTTCCGTTTTATCATTATCTGGTTCTTGGCCGTGCCAATTGGCTTGATTGGTTTTATCTATCTTTATTTTGTTTACGGACGTCAATCCTAAACTGCAAAAAAATTGAATTGGAAGAGGGAAGCAAGTGCGCTCCCTCTTTCTTTTTTTAACAATCGTGGTATACTATTCATGTTGACATTTCAAGATAGAAGGGAGCATTATAATGTCTAACTTATTACGCAAAATCGGCGCCGGGATCGCGGCCTTAGGCTTAGCTTTCACAAGCTTATCTGCGACACCTGTGCATGCCCAAAATGAATTCGAAGGCAAGACCGTCAAAATAGGGGTTGTCGGTTCAACCATGAAGGATATCATGACTTATGTAGCTGAGAAAGCTGCCAAGGAAGGGATTACCTTAGAGGTCACTGAATTGAACGACTACAACACGCCTAACACGGCTTTATTGGATGGCGATATTGACATGAACGCCTTCCAACACCAAGTATTCCTAGATGACTGGAACAAGGCTCACAATGCTGAACTCCAAAACATTGGCTACACTTTCGCGGTGCCATTACGTCTATACTCTAGCAAGTACAAGTCCTTGGACGAACTGCCAGAAAAAGCTAAGATTGCCATCTCATCTGACCCAGTGGGTTCAGCTTACGCTATCAAAGTCTTAGCGACTGACGCTAAACTCTTCACCCTGAAGGATCCAGATATGGAAAGTCCTACCAAGGATGACATTGCTGACAATCCTAAAGGCATTGAGTTAGTAGAATTAGACGCAGCGCAAATTCCAACTTCTATGCCGGATGTGGATGCCGGGATTATCCAAGATTCCTTCCTCAAGGCCACAGAATTTAAGCCAACAGATGCCATCTACATCTACGGCGACAAGGCCGACACCTTGAACCTCAAACGGACCAACATTTTCGCGGTGCGTAAGGAAGACAAGGACAACAAGCTCTACCAACGCATCGTGCAACTCTTTCAAGAAGAAGACGTGGCGAAGAAAATTACAGAAATCTCTGAGGGTGGCTTAATTCCAGCTTGGGATTTAGTTAAGGAATACCTTGAGAAACATCCAGATGCAGAATTGCCAGGCATGCAAGCCGCTTCCAGCTCTGCTTCTTCAGGCGAGGAAAGTAGCGCACCAGAAGCAGCACCAGCAGACGCAGCTTCAGAAGGGGCTCCTGCCGCTAATCCAATGCCTCAAACTGAACAAACCATGCCACAATAAGCATGACTCATTGAAGTCACTACCAGACTAGGTAGTGGCTTTTTTCATGGACTTAGCACTGATGCCAACAAAAGTCTTCAGCCAATCATTTGCTATGTATATTTGGGGCGACTTATGGTAAACTATAAGTGATACACAATGAATCAATAGAGACTGAAATTAGGGAGTTTTATATAATGAAGAAATTAGTTATCCGCGGAGGAAAGCCCCTCACAGGTGAAATTACCATTAATGGGGCTAAAAATTCCACAGTTGCCTTAATTCCAGCCGCCATTCTAGCGGATTCGGAAGTCGTCTTAGAGGGTGTACCTGATATTGCAGACGTCTATTCCTTAATCGAGATTTTAGAAGATTTCAATGTTAAGGCTACTTTCAAGGATAATGTCTTAACCATCGATCCAACAGAAATTAAATCCATCCCAATGCCGAGTGGGAAAATTCAGAGCCTACGTGCTTCTTATTACTTTATGGGGGCGACTTTGTCGCGCTTTGGCGAAGGGGTTATCGGCTTGCCAGGGGGCTGCTTCTTAGGCCCTCGCCCAATCGACCAACACCTCAAGGCCTTCCGTTCCTTAGGGGCTAAGGTAGAAGACGACTTCGGTGTTGTGACTCTGACGACCGACCAAGAAGGCCTTGTTGGGGCACGTATCTACATGGACGTGGTCAGTGTTGGGGCAACCATCAACTGTATCCTGGCGGCCGTTAAGGCCAAGGGCAAGACCATTATTGAGAATGCCGCTCGCGAACCGGAAATTATTGATGTCGTTAACCTCCTCAACAAGATGGGGGCTAAGATTCGCGGTGCCGGGACTAGCGTCATCCGGGTTGAGGGTGTGGAGCACCTGCATGGCTGTACCCACACCATCATTCCGGACCGGATTGAAGCCGGGACCTATATTACGGCTGCTGTGGCAGCTGGCCAAGGGGTCCGCGTCAATAACGTCATTTTCGAACATATCGAAGGCTTCATTGCTAAGATTGAAGAAATGGGCGCTCAATTGGAGATTGGCGAAGATTCCATCTACGTACATCCAAGTCCTAATCTCCGCATGGTTAGTGTCAAGACCCAGCCTTATCCAGGCTTTGCCACTGACTTGCAACAACCGCTGACGCCGCTTTTGGCTATTGCGGCAGGTAACGGAACCATCATTGACACCATCTACCCAGCCCGTGTCAAACATATTCCTGAACTCAACCGCATGGGGGCTGATATCAAAGTCGAAGGGGCCATGATTCGGGTCAATGGACCAGCTCAGCTGAGTGGGGCGCAAGTTAAGGCCAGCGACCTGCGGGCAGGTGCCTGCCTAGTCATTGCCGGCTTGGTGGCGGATGGCGTAACCGAGATTACAGGCGTTGACCATATCTTACGTGGCTACTCTAATATCGTAGGCAAGCTGCGCGATTTAGGTGCCGATATTGAAATGATTGAAGTAAGCGAGATGCAAGAGGCCTAAGGGCCTTTTGCTGTTTAGAGGAGGCTATTCGCCATGAAAATACATAAAACCAATGCCATGCGGCTACTCGACCAACACAAGGTGACCTATCGAGTACGGGATTACAGTTCGACCGGCGCCTTATCGGGCTTGGAAGTAGCAGAGGCCTTGGGCCAGAAGCCTGATCAGGTCTTCAAAACCCTGGTGACGGTGGGGAAATCAGGTGGCCATTATGTCTTTGTCATTCCGGTGGTAGCTAGCCTGGATTTGAAGAAGGCCGCGCGTGCCGTAGGCGAGAAGCATGTCGCCATGATTAAGGAACGCGACCTCCTGCCCCTAACGGGTTATGTTCACGGTGGTTGCTCGCCCTTAGGTATGAAGAAGACCTTCCCGACCCATGTTCATGTTAGCGCCTGGGATTATCCTTCTATCATGGTTTCGGCCGGCAAGATTGGCCTGCAGTTAGAGCTGGATGTTCGGGATCTGGCTTCTGTCCTAGCTCTGAGCGCGGATGATTTAATTGAATAAGATATGGTAAGCAGCTAGTCCTCAGGGGCTGGCTGCTTTTGATTTTCAAAAAAAGGTTCTTTAGCATAGACGCAAGGGGCGTCTTGCGCTATAATAGAATTAAGAAAACGTATACATAGCAGGAGGGGTCAACATGTCAGACTTAAACAAGCAACAACACGTGGTGACCGTCATTCAAGCTAATGGGCAAAGCGAATTTGAAAGTATTCCTATTGAAACCATTGAAGGGGATAGTCAATTGTGGCAGATGCTCGGCTTGAGTGCGGCCCAACTTACTTATTTCCTAGAAGATGAAATTCTAGAAAATCCCTTCATTGAACTAGACTATCCTAAGACCAAGCCCCAGCAAGCATCGGTTACCCTACAAGAACACAGTGCCATTATTGGGGTGGATCCGCAGATGCCGGAAGCGCCGCGTAATCTGCCTATGTTTCTCTTCGAACAGATTATGATGTACCGCCATACCATCATTCGGGATGCCATGGTGCGCCTGATTGATTTATTAAATCCTCAAGGCTATCTGCCATACAGCTACCAGGAAGTGGCCAAGCAATTAGGTATTGAACCCATTATTGTCTTAGATGCTATTACCCTCTTCCAACAATTAGAACCTGCTGGTATTGGGGCCTATGACTTGCGCGAATGCTTGATGTTGCAGACCGAGCAAGATGCTCATGCTCCTAATGTGGCTTACTACCTCTTAGAAGAATATTTTGACCAACTCAAGGCAGAAGATTATCAAGCCATCGTGACCGCTACTGGCCTGCCACTAGCAGATGTCTTGGCCTGCGTCAGCTACTATCAAACCTTGCGGACCAGTCCAGCCGACCTCTTCCAAGTGGAAGAAGAGGAAGGTCTCCTAGATGACGTGACCGTTCTTCAAGACCAGGAAGGCATGAAGGTACGCTATAACGCCCACTATTATCCAAAAATAATCTTCAATGAACCCTACTATCAAGAGATGTTAGCGACCCAAGATCCTGAGGTCCTAGCCTTCTCCAAGCCGCAGAAGCTTATGTATGATCGACTGGCACGTAACTTGCGGGTGCGGGAGCAATTGATTCTGAAAGTCGCGCAAGCCATTGCGGCGGTTCAACACGACTACTTTAGCCAACTTTCAGATTCTAAGGTGCCACTCTTGCTCAAGCAGGTGGCGGAGATTACGGGCTTGCCTGAACCAGTCGTCAACCTCTTGGTGTCTAACAAGAACATGGGCTTTGGCCAATATGTTCTGCCAATGACGGACTTTATCACAGTGGCGACAAGGGAAGATCGAGATGGCTTCTCTGCTGAGAAGATTAAGCAAATCATTCATGAGATTCTACATGATGCGCCCGCTGACTTAAGTGATGAGGAGCTGGTGGAACGCTTAGAAGAACGTAAGATTATGATTAGTCCTTTCATGGTGCGTAACTACCGCCAAGCACTGGGCCATTAAAAGTAAATACCCGCTCTAGACTTGACGCTGGAGCGGGTGTTTTATATTAAATTGAAAAGCAAGATTTTAGGGCGAGTTCGGGTTAACCACAAGTCACCCCAAAATCCTGATGCAACAAGAAAGTGATAGTTCATCTTATAATCGCTGGCACAATAAGATAGACACTTAATTTTATGTCTGAAAACGTGATTTTGAGAATATGGTCTTTCTAGACAAAGCTATCCCCCGACTTCCATCAAGGAGTCCGGGGGATTTTTACGAAGCTACTATTTAACTTCGGCGCGGTTGAATAGTTTGACCGCAATCCAGAAGAAGAGAAGGAAGTAGGCCGAGGCCACGACTGGTGTCAAGTCCAAGTTTAGGTTGCCCCAGGTCAGCGGCTTGCCTACTTTTAGGAAGGTGAAGAAGAAGGCAAAAGCCTCATTCGCACTCATGAATTTCTGAACCACATTCCCCATGCTATCGCGATTAGTGGTTAAGAAGGTATAGGCTCCGCTTAAGATTGGGTTAATGAAGCTGAGCAGAAGATAAGTGAAAATCAGTGGTCCTTGGCCAGCGAAGAGGAAGGCAGGAATGCTTAAGAGGGCGATGTAGCCTAGGAAGAGGGGGATGCTAGGAATCAAATAGTTAGTGAAAAATTCGAGGATTTCATTACCCTTGAAAGTAGCACCCGACATGCTGCCCCCGATTAAGAGCCCAACCAGGCTCAAGCATGAAGCTAGTAAGAGGTAGAAGAGTCCTACCAGGATCTTGCTGAGGACGACAGAGCGACGGCGGTGGCCATAGCTGATGGTGTTAATCAAGGTCCGGTTCTTAGTCTCGTTGTTAAAGGTCAGAATCTGAGCCACGAAACAAAGAAGCAGAGGGATTTCCTTAAGGCCAAGGATATAGAGGCTCAAAACTTGGCTACCCACAAACTCCTTTTGCTGTACAGTGATTTCCTCAGTCCTTAGTCCGGCGAAAAGCATGATGGTAGCCAGATAGGCAATACCGAGTGCCGCCAAAAAGCTGAGCAGCAGCATAGTAAAAGGCGCCACCCGATGACGGATTTGATAGAATTCTGCGCGTAATAGCTGGAACATCTTAGTTGCCTCCTTCTGTAAGATTCAAGAAGACGGATTCGAGGTCATTCTTGTGGCTACCCAGGAAGAGAAGTTCGAAGCCTTCATTTACTAGGCGTTTGGCAATTTCAGGTAGGGGCACTTCTAAGTCATAGATGGCAATTAGATCTTTGCCATCTGCTGCCACCTTATCTTGGCCCAGCCATTGGCTGAGGAAGACCAGTGCCTTGGCATTGTCGGTTGTTTGAACCTGATAATAGGTGCTAGCTTGATGAGCGAGTTCTTGAGAGCTAATGTCGGCCACCTTGCGGCCCTTGTTAACGAAGACAAAGCGACTTGCCAAGTGCTCCAATTCCGACAGGATATGGGAAGAAATTAAGATGGTCATGTTCTTTTCCCGATTGAGTTTCAAGAGTAGCTCCCGCACATGGATAATCCCAGCAGGGTCCAAGCCGTTAATGGGCTCGTCTAGAATTAAGAGGTCGGGATCATGTAAGAGGGTTAAGGCAATGGCCAAACGTTGCTTCATCCCCAGGGAAAAGTTCTTGACTTTCTTATTGCCGGTCTTGTCTAAGCCAACCAAGGCCAAAACTTCGTTGATACGGGCGCTGCGGTCTTTGACCTTGCGTTGCAGGGCATAATGAATCATATTCTCCTTAGCGCTCATGTTATCGACAAAGGCAGGAGCCTCAATCAAGGCGCCGACGAAGTGGCGGTTGGTTAAGAGGGCCTCGTAGTCCACCGAGCCAAAGAGCTGAATGTTCTTCTCAGATGCAGGGGTTAAGCCCACGATGCTACGTAGCAGGGTGGATTTACCAGCCCCGTTGGGTCCGATGATGCCGACGATTTCACCGCGCGAGACGGAGAGGTCGAAGGAATCTAGGGCCCGTTGCTTCTTATAAATCTTAGTCAGCTGGCTTACTTCCAAGACAGACTCTAAGACGGATTCGGTCATGTAAATCTTCCTTTCTTAAAGGGAATCGCTATCTATAGTATAGCAAGGATGCCTGTTGATTCCAAGCCAGACGGGTAGTAGGCGGGTGTGGCTGAAGAAAAAAGATAAAGATTACGGTTGACATCCAGTCAGAAAGGCGTATAATAAATTATGGAAAAAGTAACCATTACATATTTTCATAGGAGGAAGATTTAATGAAACGTAAATTATCTGCACTTTTAGCAAGCCTAGTATTAGTACTTGGCTTATTGGCACCATTGGCTTCTACTGTCTCTGCCGCTGGCAAGAAGAAGGTCATGACCACCTTCTATCCAGTTTACTATTTAGCTCAACGTATTGCCGGGGATAAGGCGGAAGTTTCCATGCTCTTAGAAGGCAACCAAGACGCCCATGACTACGAAATGAGTGCTCGCGACGCAGCCAAGGTTCAAACTAGTGACCTCTTTATCTACCAAGATGATGAGATGGAGCACTTTGTTGAAGACTTAACCAAACTCTTGGATACTGACAAGACCAAGGTTCAAAAGACAACGGAAGGCATTGAGCTCCTCAAGGGTGATGCCGACCACGAAGATCATGAAGACCACGACCACGATCACGAAGCGGAATCTGGTCAATCTGGGGAAGAGCATCATGAAGAGGGCGAAGAAGGCCATCACCATGAATTTGACCCACACACTTGGATGGACCCAATGACTTATGCCAAGCAAGCTGAAAATGTCAAGAAGGCCTTGGTTGCCTTAGACCCTGAAAATGCGTCCACCTATGAAGCCAACGCCGCTAGCTTAACCGAAGACCTTAAGAAATTAGACCAAGAATTTAAAGAAGGCACCGCTAAGCTCAGCGACAAGAACTTTGTGGTGCAACATGCTGCCTTTGGCTACCTAGCCCACGCTTATGGCTTAGAGCAACATGCCATTACGGGCATCTCTTCTACGGCAGAACCAAGTGCGGCTGCCCTAGCTAAGATGCAAGAATTTGTTAAGGAACACAAGACCAAGGTCATCTTCGTCGACCCATCATTGGATGATGCCATTGCCAAGACCGTAGCATCTGCTACAGGTGCTGAGCTCCGTCCATTGCGTACCTTGGAAACTGTCAGCGCAGAAGAAATTGCAGCTGGTGCTGACTACTTCAGCCTCATGCGCGAAAACCTAGCTAACTTGACCAAGTAAGGCTAGTTAAGATTAAGACACCTCAAGCAAGCGGTGGCACTGGCCACTGCTTGCATTTTTTGTCCTGAGTGGTCTATAATAGGAGAAGCCAAGTGTAGCAATTACTATCCAATTAATTGCTAACTCTTCAATTTTCGTCCCGCCTAGCAGGAGGGACCTTTTTAGCCAGCAAATTATCTGCCAAGGAGGCCAGTCATGACCCTAGTCAGTGTCAAAAACCTCTCCTTCTACTATGATCGGGAGAAGGTCCTTAATGAAGTAAACTTTGAAGTCAACCCCGGCGAGTTCGTTATTCTGACCGGGGAAAATGGGGCGGCCAAGTCCACCCTCTTGAAGAATATCCTAGGCCTACTTAAGCCAGCGTCAGGCACGGTCACCATTGCCAAGACTAATGCCCTAGGCAAGCCCTTGTCTATTGGCTATGTGCCACAGAACGTCAACTCTTTTAATGCTGGCTTTCCTAGCCGAGTTCAGGAGTTTGTCGAGTCCGGTCGCTATCCAAAAGGGCGTTGGTTCAAACGCCTAGACGCCCATGACAAGGAACATGTGGATCGTGCCCTATCGGCTGTCGGTATGAGCCATTTGCGCCATAAGAAAATTGGAGAATTGTCAGGCGGT
>ERZ773010.1543-NODE-1543-length-14297-cov-10.969105_pt1 | contig 14297 bp, 5 predicted proteins | sample MGYA00580842_ERZ773010 | MGnify/ENA primary metagenome ERZ773010 (study PRJEB29015, sample SAMEA2737982) | human oral metagenome | biome: human oral; feature: human-associated habitat; material: dental | place: China | collected 2107 ...
ACCATGCAGTCATCTGTGACCACTGTGCAAGCATCGTAGAAGAAAACTTTGCGGATGCGGTCGCAGAAGGATTTGAAGCGAAATAATCAGATTAGAAATATGTCTTCTCATAGTTTAAGATGAGATGAAAAGGAAAAAGAGAGGAAGTCATTTCTCTCTTTTTTGCTGGATTCTAGTCTTCTTATATCTGAAATAAAATTACATAAAATACGATTTTTGAGTATATTTTTGGAATTTTTTATAAGAATCATGAAAATCTTTAGTGCTTGATAAAAATGCTTTTAGAAGCATTGGTTTCCTTAAAAATTGTGACAAATAAATTGAATAATCTAGTAAATTTCGGTAGAATAGAGGGGATTCAAATCATGATAAAGGAAAGATTAGGAATGAAAAGAAGTTATTTAGGAGAAAAGCATCAGCGTTTTTCATTTAGAAAAGTTTCGGTTGGTTTGGTTTCTGCTCTGGTAGGGGTTTTCTACCTTTTTATTGGAGGAGGTTCTATTGCAAATGTAGCAGCTAGTGAACAGACGTCATCCGTCACAAAACAGATTCACTATAAGTACGTGACAGAGAGTGAACTCACGGACCAAGAGAAGCAATTGGTAGTCAAAGAGTTGCCACAGTTTGTTGAGGAAACAGACGATACGTACTATTTGATTTATCGTCCGACGAGACAGTTGCCTGCAACTGGTCACAGTCAACTCATTAGCTCAATTGCAGCAGGGGCAGGCATAGTGCTACTGGTCGTAGCGATTAAACTGGGCAGAGATGATCGCAAGAAACTCGCTTCATTCATGCTTTTGACCAGTCTAGGAAGTCAGCTGATTGCGCCAACTTCCTTGGCTTTAACAAATCAAATGCTGGCAGACTATAATCAGGAATTGACTTTACAGGTTGGAGAAGCATTGCAATCACCTCTTGCGATTGAAGGTTACCAATATGTAGGGTATTTGAAATCTCAAAAAGCAGTAAAATCTCCAGTTGATGGCAAGAAAGAGTTGAATCATTCGGCTCCTATTGATACTCCAGTTCAAACTTCAAACAGAAGCCAAGCGCAGGAAGAGTATCGTGCTCAGAAACCAAGTGATGCTCCTGTATTTGAACAACCAGAGCTAAAAGTTGATAGTAAAGATACGAGTCGTACAGAGATCATTCCTTTCCAAGTGGAGGAAGTAGAGGCAGCTGATTTGCCACAAGGTCAAACTGAGGTGATTCAGGCAGGGAAAAATGGTAGTCGTACCATTGTGACCCGCAGCTACATTTTAAATGGTCAGGTGATCCATACAGAGGAGGTTTCCAATCAGGTAACGACTGAGCCGACTTCTGAGATTAGAAAAGTTGGAAGCAAGGTCCTTTCTCCTACAAAACCAAACCCAGGGGAGTCCATTAGTGAAAAACCAACAGATGCTCCTATAAATGAAGTTCCAAGCCTAAAGGTCGAAGAGAAGGATTTTACCACAACGGTAGCAGAACCTTACACTCGAGAACGAGTAGAGAGTGATAGCTTGCCAGTTGGCCAGACCAAGATAACACAAGCTGGACAAGATGGTGTGCGCACGATCGTCACCCGTCAGTACATGGTAGATGGAAAAGTAGAGAGAAGCCAGGAAATCTCCAACGAAGTGACAACTCCAGCAGTCTCAGAGATCGTAACAGTCGGAACAGGTCCTGTTAGCGAGAAACCAACAGACGCTCCTGTAAATGAAGTTCCAAGCTTAAACGTTGAAGAAAAGGACGTTACCACAACAGTGGCCGAACCCTATCCAACTAAAGAAGTTGAAAGTGCAGACCTGCCTTTGGGACAAAGGGAAGTTAGCCAAGCTGGACAAAATGGCGTCCGTACGATTGTGACTCGTCAGTACATGGTAGATGGAAAAATTGAAAATACAGAGGAAATCTCTAACACTATCACAAAAGAAGCAGTTCCTCAGATTATCAAAGTCGGTACAAAACCAATTTCTACAAATGCGGATCATGCTCCTGTAGAGCCAGAAAAAGGAACCCTCGACCTCGAACCCTTGCACCAATTAGTGGAAGAGGTCGATAGCATCCAGAAAATGCATCAGTATTTCAATGATACCACTGCAGATCAAGAGTCTTATAAACAGGCAGTCGCAAATGCTCAAGCTCTCTTTGAGACATCTCATGCCAGTCAAGAACAAGTTGATTCCTTGAAAAAAGCCCTTGAAACTGCTAAGAAAAACCTAGACGGCCAACCTGTTGATAAGAAAACTCTTGGAGTTGAATTTGACATGAAGGATGTGACTCAGTCTACAGTTGCTTACCAGTATGCTGATGAACAAACCAAACTCCGCTATCGCCGTGCTCTAGATCAGGCCAAGCTCGTTTTGGACAATCCTTTCGCCAATCAAGCCTTGGTCGATCAAGTTCGGACGGATCTCGAGGCAGCTCGTCAAGCTCTGGATGGTGTCAAGAGAAAACCAACCCTCTCTCTAGTCCGTGTCGAGAAGGAAGAAGATCAACGCCAAGTTTCTCTAAGCTATCACTTGACGGATGCTACAGCTAGCTATCAATCATCCAAAGTGCAACTATACAAGGGTGAAACGTTAATTAAGGAAGTTGACCTTGTGGACCTCACTCAAAAATTGACACTTGGTGACTTGGACTACTATACTCCTTATACCCTCAAAACTGTCATGAAATATGACCTGGGTCAAGGGGAACAAACTAGTATAGAGGATCAACGTCCAGTTCAGCTAGATTATAAGAAGGTTGAAATCAAAGACATCGACCGCATCGAGCTGTACGGTAAAGATGGTAGTCATTACCGACGTTACCTATCCTTGTCAGAAGTGCCGACTGATTTGAACAACTACTATGTCCGAATTCAGTCAGACAAGTTCAAGGATATGCTCTTACCAGTTTCTAAGATTACAGACAAGGGCAATGCCTACTCCGTAACAGTATCAGCTAATCAGCTCGTCGAGGGAGAAGGGGACCATTATCGTCCAGATTACTCCTTTGAACTGCCGAAAACGCCTCTTAGCCAAGAAGGAGTCTATACGTCCTTCAAAACGCTCGTAGAGGCCATGAAGTCAAATCCAACTGGAAACTTCACATTAGGAGCTGATGTTTCAGCAGATGAGATTGAGTTGGAACATTCTGCGACAAGCTATGTACCAGAAGAATTTTCAGGTAGCTTAACGAGTCGAGTGGATGGCAAAGATTATGCTATCTACAATTTAGCAAAACCACTCTTTTCAACCTTGAAAAATGCCACCATCCAGCAACTGACCTTGAAATCGGCTGCGGTTTCAGGTAAGGAATCTATTGGGGCCTTGGCTAGCAACGCTCAGAATGCAACGATTACGGATGTTTCTGTAAGTGGTAGTCTATCTGGTAACAAGCATATCGGTGGACTAGTAGGAGTTGCCCAAAACACCAAACTAACTAATGTTACCTTTAAAGGGGCCATCACCAGCATCCAAGATGGAGGTCAGGAATACAATATTGGTGGCCTAGTCGGTAATTTCCACGGGAACCAATCACTGGCGCAGAAGAGTCAGGCGGATGTATCTATCCAAGTAACGGGTCGAAATGGAGACCAGCGTGTTGGTGGCTTGATCGGTCGTTTGCAGAATGGAGCTATCTTAGAAACGTCTTATGTGACCGGTTCTATCCAAAATGGAGGCCATTCTGGCCAAGTCGGTGGAGCAATCGGGTCTACTTGGAACAATGGACAGGTCCGAAATGTCTTGACCAGTGTCAAGGTTCAAAATGGACATGCGATGACAGGAGACCCGTATCCTGAGGCTTCTGTTCGGGACTCTTATGTTCTTGAAGGAACTACAGCAAATCGAAAAGATGAGCGTTTTGTCCGTTCTATCTCAGAGGTAGATGGACAAGCCAAACGTCAGTCTTTTGGAATCACTTCGAACTTGACGGACCAGGACCCATTGCAGCAAGCTTACCAGCATCAAACAGACTATAGTCGAGTGAGGGGAGCCCAAGAGTCCAGAAAGCAAGCCTATGAAAATGTAGAAAAACTATTACCATTCTACAATAAAGACTTTATCGTTCATACAGCAAATCAATTAGCTGAAGATGATAAACTCAACAAAGTAGCCCTGCTAGATGTGGTTCCGATGAAAGACGAGACGCTGATAACGGATGTCAACAGCCATAAGGGTGAAATCAATAGACTGATGCTGCATTATGCAGATAAGACGATCGCTTATCTTGATCTGACCTACAAGGGTGATTTTGCCAATGGCCAGATTGCTGAATATAGCATCGCTGATAAGAATTTGCTCTATACACCAGAGGCCTTCCTATCTGACTATCAGACCATTAAAGAGAGTGTCTTGGATGAACTCAAAGATGTGACTTATGATTCAACTGCAGTGCGTAAGGTACTGGGAATTGGTGAAACTGCTTCCTTGGATGATCTTTATCTGGAAAAAGCTTTTGAACAAATCAAAGCTGAACTAGGTCAGGAGCTCCTCAAGGTACTTTCAGTTGATAAGTCGATTAACACTCTAGGTTCTGCCGTAGCGGATGCGATTAGCCAAAAGATTCTGAAGAACAAAGAGGCCTTCATGCTTGGTCTAACCTATCTCAATCGTTGGTACAATGTCAACTATGGAACCTTCAACACCAAGGACCTTAATGCCTATAAGTTTGATTTCTTCGGCAATCAAGCAGCTTCGACACTTGATACGATCATTGCTCTCGGGAACTCTAGAATGGGTAACCTTCGAGCACAAAACAACTTCAATGCCTACCGACAATCCCTAGCCAAGGAAAAAGGCAAAGGAGACCTCTTTGCTTATTTAGAAAGTCTGCGCGAACTCTTCTTGCCAAATAAAACCAACAGTGAGTGGTTCAAGGAAAATACCAAGGCTTATATCGTAGAAGCTCGTTCAAGTCTGCCAGAAATTCAGGCTAAACAGGACAATGCAGATCGTAAGAGTAAGTATACAATCAAGGTCTATGACAGACTGACTCAGGGAGATTGGGGCTTCAAGCAAATGGTCCTCCAACTTCTGACCTTACCTGAAAGAGATGTCTTTATCATCAGCAATATGTCGACCATTGCCTTTGGTAGCTTTGGAAGCTACAGGAAAGAAGGTGGCAGAGTTCTCTCAGGCGAGGAACTCCATCGACACGTTGAAAAACTTGTGGATCAATCAGCTGAATGGCAACGAAACCACTATGATATGTGGTACAACATTCTAAGTCCAAACAGGAAAGACACTCTATTCAGACGGGTGATCGTTACAGACGGTTTCTTTGTTTACAATGATAAAGGCCAGCAATATTGGGCTCCGCGTAATGATAAGGCATCTGTTGCTATGTACAATTTCTTTGGCCCTGCTGGAAAGTATCACGGAGACAATGGACTAGGGGCCTTTGCTAATGGTTATGAAGTCTTTTACGTCTATGACCAGATGCTGGGAGCTTCTGGAACCATGGTCTATACCCATGAAATGACCCACAACTCGGATGGTTCTGTCTATTTTGAAGGACATGGTCGTCGTGAGGGTGAAGGACCTGAGAGCTTTGCTACAGGAATGTTAGAGTCTGTAACCAATGTTAGCGAAAAAGGTCTCGTGCTTAATAGCTTCTATCAGGGAGATAAAGATTCGACCACACGTTACCATACCTATGATCCTGTTGCTCGATTCTCCTCAGCAGATGCTCTTCGCGACTACATGCATGGAGTTTTTGACGTACTGAACCTTCTGGATTATGTAGAAGGGGATATTGTTACTGGAGTTCTAACTGATCAACAGAAAATGAAATGGTACCGTAAGGCTGAAAATTATAACTTTGAGAATACGTCTTATGGTAAGAAAGCCCATGCTGATGATCGAATCGTTCCAATAACAGCTGAAGAAGCAGCCAAACTAAAGTCTGTCGATGCTCTGGTTGATCATAATATCATTGGTCGTCGCGATGGTTGGGATACCGCTAGCTTTGGACGAAATGGCTACTACATCGTCAATATGTTTGCTTCCTTCTATGCAGCTCTGGACAATCCAACTGGTGCTCCTGGGGGACTTATGTTCCGCCGTAGAGCCTACGAATTGCTAGGAGACAAGGGCTACCAACAAGGATTTGTCCCATATGTATCTGGTCAATACTCTGGCCAAGCGCTTAAAGAAGGTAATAAGACCTACTCAATCTGGAACAGAGGAGATGTCGGTGTAGTTGGAGATGATCTAATCCTTAGAAACCTCTATGGTAGCCAGTATGAATCATGGAAGGATTTGAAGAAAGCTATGTTGAATGAGCGATACAACAAGGCTCAAAACTTCCTTCGTCCTATCACCATCGAGTTTGAAGCCGGAAAACTAGATAGCAAACGACAAATTACGATTTCTTCTTATGAGGAATTGCAAGATTATATGTACTTAGCAGTACAAGCGGATGCTTCAGCTAAGAACATCGATCGGGCCTTATCAGACAGCTCTAAGAGTAGTGTCGCCCAGCTCAAGTATCGTATTTTCAACGCTTATCTTCGCGCTACAGATGACTTCAGACAGTCCATCTTTGAAAAATAAACTTCTTACAAAGATAGATACGAAAAAAGAAGATCCAAGTGATCTTCTTTTTTTAGGGAAACAGCTTACTTAGTGGAGAAGACGAATGAACTTACAAATAAATTGATACATGACCTATTTCTTACTCTAAATGTCTGGAGAGAAATTTGAAATCATTCACCATCTAGTATACTCGTTTTAAAATTTCTTTTGTTTTTCATGAAAATATGATAAAATGATAGCTGTAAAAAATTTTAAGGAGATTCAGATGAAAACAAATACACTTGCTCGCGTAAATGCGATTTTTGGTCTTATCTCAGGTATTGTTTTACTGTTGGCGCCTGTTGTTATGTTTATGATAGCTGTCGGTGCTGCTGCGGCAACGGAGGACTCAGATGCAACAGTTGGGCTATTGACGATTTTTTCAATTATTTTATCATTGGTAAAAATTGCAATCTTGGTTTTAGGAATTGTAGCTATTGTTTATTACAAGGACGATGAGCGTGTAACTCCTACACCGTCTGTCTTGTTTATCGTAGGTGGTGCTGTTGGATTGATCCCATTCTTGGGCTGGGTAGGAGGAATTTTGACAATCATTGGTGGCTCCCTCTACTTTGGACTTTTGAAAAAATTCGATGTTCAAGAATAATGACTTTTTGTTAGGAATATTTTTAAATAAGAGAAGGCGATTAGCCTTCTTTTTTCTTACCAAGTAAGGGATAAATTTAACAGGATAAAGAAACTTTCAAATTCGCAAAATCAAATCATTTATTTGGGACAAGTAACTCTTTTTATAGTATAATGATGAATGTAAATTACCTATATCAAAATATAATTCTAGTTATTTTCTTGATAGAGGTTAAAAAGCGAGAGGATTTAGAATGAAAAAGATTTTTGGAGAGAAGCAACATCGTTTTTCCTTACGAAAATTAGCAATTGGTCTTGTATCAGCTTCGATTTCAAGCCTATTTTTTGTGTCCGTTGCTAGCAGTGGAACCGTATTTGCTCAAGAAAATGTAGCTGTTCACTACAAATATGTGACGGATACGGAGTTGAGTGGGCAAGAGAAAGATTTGATTGTAAAGGACATTCCTAAAATTGCTGAAGATAGTGAGAGCACCTATTATCTAGTCTACCGTATGGATGAGAAAGCACAGCTAGGTCAGTTGCCCAATACAGGTGGGCAGCATAGCCTTACTAGCGTTTTATCAGGTGGAGCCCTGGCTTCAATTGGCCTTCTTATTTTTGTTGTATCCAAAAAGAAAGGCAAGAAGAAAGCTCTCTTGAATGTGATTTTGGTAACAGGGATGGGCAGTGGTTTGGCTTCTTCGGTTCAGGCTATTGAAAATCAACTTTTGCTCCAATACAATCAGGAATACCAATTATCCCAAGGAGATAGTCTGCCTTTGCCACGCACCCTATCGGGTTATACTTACCTAGGCTATATTAAGCAAGACAAGGACGCTAGTCTGCAAGAAACTGCTGCTAGGGATCAGAAATTTGACTACACGGTTCAACATCATTTTCAGACCAATGAAGGTGGGCAAAAGGTAGGAGATGAGCAGAAAGCTCCGTCTCCAACAAGCCCTGCTGACAAGCCAATCCCATCTCAAGATTCATCCAATCAAAAGCCGTCCGGTATTGCTAGTGTGGATCCTCAGGATGAAGTCTTGGCTGGTCGTGTGAACAAACCAGAGCTCCTATACAAAGACCAAGAAATTGTAACCAAACTAGACTTTTCAGAAGTGGTTCAAGAAAATCCAGAACTAGCAGAGGGAACCATTCGTGTCAAACAAGAAGGTCATGTTGGGAAGAAGGTTGAAGTCGTTCGCATTTTCACTGTTGAAAACCAAGAAATTTCCCGAGAAGTTCTCTCGACCAAGGTAGAAGAAGCCTTGCCACGTATAGTAGAAAAAGGGACTAAGAAGGCAGTTGCTGCAAGTGAGGCACCTCAGTCTGCAAGAAAAGGAGAGCCTGAGACGCAGGCTCCATTACCAGAATACAATGGGAATCAAGCGGGAGCGATTGTAGCCCCAGAGACAGCTGAAAAACCAGAATATACTGGCACCCAAGCTGGAGCAGTCGTTGAACCCGAGCAAGTATCTCCATTACCTGAGTATCAGGGGACTCAAGCTGGTGCTATCGTCGAGCCAGAACAAGTTGAGCCAGAGGTTGGGGGTGTCCAGTCTGGTGCTTTGGTGGAACCAGAAACGGCTGAGAAACCAGAATATACAGGCGAGCAGTCTGGAGCAATCGTAGAGCCTGAACAGGTGCCACCGACACCAGAGTATACAGGAACTCAAGCGGGAGCGATTGTTGCCCCTGAAACAGCTGAAAAACCAGAATATACAGATACTCAATCAGGTGCCATAGTGGAACCAGAGCAAGTCGCTCCACAAGCTGAGTATCAGGGCACCCAGGCTGGTGCTATCGTTGAACCAGAAATCCAGTCTTCCCTTCCAGAGTATAAAGGCACCCAATCTGGAGCCATTGTTGAACCCGAACAAATTGCTCCTCTTCCAGAGTATACGGGTAATACCGAGCAAGTAAAACCGGAAACTCCAACAGAAAAACCAAAAGAAAAAGATCCAGAGAAGACGCTTGAGCTAAGAAATGTTTCGGATCTGGAGTTGTATAGTCAGATCAATGGTACTTACAAACAACATGTTTCTTTAGACAGTGTGCCAAAGAATACAGAAACTTACTTTGTCAAAGTCAAATCTTCGTCATTTAAAGATGTCTATCTACCAGTTTCTTCAATAACGGCTGAAACGAAAGATGGTCAGACAGTTTATAAAATTACAGCCAAGGCTGAGAAACTCCAGCAAGAGCTAGAAAATAAATATGCTGACAATTTCACCTTCTACCTAGCTAAGAAGGCTACAGAGGAAACGACAACCTTTACTTCCTTTAGCAACCTGGTCAATGCTATCAAGCAGAATCTCTCTGGAACCTATCATTTAGCATCTAGCTTGAACGCCAACGAAGTAGAGTTGGGTCCTGATGAAAGATCCTATATCAAGGGCACCTTTACTGGTCAGTTGATCGGTGAAAAAGATGGCAAGCAGTATGCTATTTACAACTTGAAAAAACCACTGTTTGAAACTTTGAGTAGTGCCACAGTAGAAAAATTGAGTCTGAAAAATGTCTCCATTTCAGGGAAAGATGATATCGGTTCACTGGCCTATGAAGCCCAGAATGGCACAAAGATTAAGCAAGTTCACGTTGATGGTGTTCTAGCAGGTGAACGCGGTATCGGTGGTTTGCTAGCTAAGGCGGAGCAATCAAGCATCACAGAGAGCAGTTTCAAGGGAAGAATTATCAACACTTATGAAACGACTGCTGCCTACAATATTGGTGGTCTGGTCGGTCATTTGACAGGTGACAAGGCTTTACTTACCAAGTCAAAAGCGACAGTAGCCATTTCATCCAACACAAATAGTTCAGATCAGACAGTGGGTGGTCTTGCAGGTCTAGTAGATCAGGATGCACAAATCCAAGATAGCTATGCTGAAGGCGATATTAACAATGCCAAGCACTTTGGTAGAGTCGCGGGAGTAGCAGGCTATTTGTGGGATCGAAAAACTAATGAGGAACAGCATGCTGGAAAATTGACCAATGTTCTCAGTGATGTCAATGTAACCAACGGAAATGCCATTACCGGTTACCACTATAATGGAATGAAGGTGAAGGACACATTCAGCAGTAAGGCCAACAGAGTCTACAATGTCACTTTAGTCAAGGATGAGGTCGTCAGCAAGGAATCCTTTGAAGAAAGGGGAACCATGCTAGATGCTTCTCAAATTGCAAGCAAGAAAGCAGCCATCAATCCTCTCACTCTACCAACAGTGGAGCCCCTCTCAACAAGTGGCAAAAAAGACAGTGATTTTTCTAAGGTGGCTCATTATCAAGCTAAGCGCGCCTTGGCTTATAAAAATATTGAAAAATTGCTACCTTTCTACAACAAGGCAACCATCGTCAAATACGGAAATCTGGTCAATGAGAACAGTCTTTTATATCAAAAAGAACTCTTGTCAGCAGTCATGATGAAGGACAACCAAGTCATCACAGACATTGTTTCTAACAAAGAGACTGCAAACAAACTCTTGCTTCACTACAAGGACCATTCATCTGAGAAACTCAATCTCAAATACCAGGATGATTTTGCCAAATTAGCAGAATATAGTCTAGGAGATACTGGACTTCTCTATACGCCAAACCAATTCCTGTATGACCAATCTTCTATCATCAAGCAAGTCTTACCTGACTTACAAAAGGTTGATTACCACTCAGAAGCCATCAGAAAGACACTCGGTATTTCTCCAAACGTTAAGCAAACAGAGCTCTATCTAGAAGACCAGTTCGCCAAAACAAAACAACATCTGGAAGACAGTTTGAAAAAACTTTTGTCAGCTGATGCTGGACTTGCCGGTGATAACCCAGTTACCAAGGGCTATCTTGTAGATAAAATCAAGCACAACAAGGAAGCCTTGCTACTTGGCTTGACCTATCTGGAACGTTGGTATAACTTTAGCTATGGTCAAGTAAACGTCAAAGATCTTGTTCTGTACCATCTGGACTTCTTTGGTAAGGGAAATGCTTCACCACTAGATGCCCTGATTGAGTTGGGTAAATCTGGCTTTAACAATCTTCTAGCTAAGAATAATGTCGATACTTATGGTATCAGTCTTGCCAGTCAGCATGGAACGACAGATTTGTTTAGCACGTTAGAACATTACCGAAAAGTCTTTTTACCAGAGAAAAGCAACAATGACTGGTTTAAATCAGAGACTAATGCTTACATTGTCGAAGAAAAATCCACTATCGAAGAGGTGAAAACAAAGCAAGGACAAGTTGGGACCAAGTATTCTATCGGTGTCTATGACCGCATCACGAGTGCCACATGGAAATACCGCAATATGGTCTTGCCTCTCCTAACCTTGCCAGAGAGATCCGTCTTTGTTATCTCAACTATGTCTAGTTTAGGATTTGGAGCCTATGATCGCTACCGCAATAGTGAGCATAAAGCGGGCAAGGCTCTCAATGACTTTGTTGAAGAAAATGCGCGTGAAACTGCCAAACGTCAGCGAGATCACTACGATTATTGGTATCGTATTTTAGATGAACAATCACGTGAAAAACTCTATCGTACCATCCTCCTTTATGATGCTTATAAGTTTGGGGATGACACAACCTCTGGAAAAGCTACAGTGGAGGCTAAGTTTGATAGCTCCAATCCAGCTATGAAGAACTTCTTTGGACCAGTTGGCAATAAGGTAGTACACAACCAGCATGGAGCCTACGCAACAGGGGATGGCGTCTACTATATGTCTTACCGTATGCTAGACAAGGATGGAGCCATTACCTATACCCATGAGATGACCCATGATTCGGATCAGGATATTTACCTTGGCGGCTATGGTCGAAGAAGTGGCTTGGGACCAGAGTTCTTTGCAAAAGGATTATTGCAAGCCCCTGACCAACCAAGTGACGCAACCATTACCATCAACTCCATCTTGAAACACTCAACATCAGATAGTACAGAAGGATCTCGTCTGCAAGTCCTGGATCCGACAGAAAGATTCCAAAATGCAGCAGATCTTCAAAACTATGTTCACAACATGTTTGACCTCATCTACATGCTGGAATATCTCGAAGGGCAGTCAATCGTTAAGAAACTGAATGTTTACCAGAAAATGGCGGCTCTCAGAAAAATTGAGAACAAGTATGTGAAAGATCCAGCAGATGGAAATGAGGTTTATGCCACTAACGTAGTCAAAGAATTGACAGCAGAAGAGGCCCAAAAATTGACCAGCTTTGAGAGTTTGATTGACCATAACATCTTGTCAGCTCGTGAGTACCAGTCTGGCGACTATGAACGAAATGGCTACTATACCATTAAACTCTTTGCCCCAATCTTTTCAGCTCTCAGCAGTGAGAAAGGCACGCCAGGGGACCTTATGGGACGTCGGATCGCTTACGAACTTCTGGCTGCCAAAGGCTTTAAGGATGGAATGGTACCTTATATCTCAAATCAATACGAAGAAGCTGCCAAACAAAAAGGTAAAACCATCAATCTCTATGGTAAAGAACGCGGATTGGTGACAGATGATCTTGTACTGGACAAGGTATTTGAAGGGAAGTATTCATCTTGGGCTGCCTTTAAGAAAGCCATGTATAAAGAACGTGTGGATCAGTTTGGAAACTTGAAGCAGGTGACCTTTAAAGATCCGACAAAACCATGGCCAAGTTATGCGACAAAGACCATCAATAGTGTGACTGAATTGCAAGCCCTCATGGACCAAGCTGTGCTACAGGATGCAGTGGCTCCTCGTTGGAGTGACTATAAGCCAGAGATTGACAGTGCAGTTCATAAGTTGAAGAGAGCAATCTTTAAGGCTTATCTTGACCAAACAAACGACTTCAGAACCTCTATTTTTAAGAAATAAGGGTTAGAAAATGAAAAGGGAGGATCGACAGATCTTCTCTTTTTATGTCCGGCTGTCTGAAAGCTGGTAGGCGATTCGTTTATGCTAGAGAAGTCCTTTCGTTTCTGGGGCAAATGTGGTAGAATGATAGCTACGAGAGAAGGAGGTTTTTATGGAGAGAGATAGATTGGTTCGACTCAATTGGAGACTGGGCATGGTGGCAGGAGCGACCTTACTTTTGGGACCTGTCCTACGATTTTTGCTATCCTATACTGGGGCTCTCATCTATAAAGATCCTTCAAAGGTGCTGGTCGTCACGGTTGCCTTTTCCTTGCTCCTGACATTTTTTAAAATTCTGGTAATCGCATTAGGCACTTTTATGCTAATCTATTTCGAAGAAGATCAACAACTTCGAAAGTTGCCTTCTATTTTATATATCCTTGGTGGCGTGATGGGATTTCTTTCAGCGACCGAGTGGATAGGAGGATTTCTAATCATTAAAGGAGCTGTTTCTTTTGCTAAATTTTTGAAAGAAGTCCGTGGCCTTGTCTGATAATTTAGTGAAACAATCCGTTGGAGGGTTGTTTTTTTCATTTAAAGAATTATCTGGCGAAAGAATATGTTAGCAAAATGCTTTTTTTATAAGAAAACATGATGTAATACAACTTGAAAAAATAAAAGGAGAATATTATGAAACAATCTTTCATTACATCGTATTTAACATTCTATTTAAAAGCTTCCATTACTTTAGAGGGAGTCTTTATAAAAACTTCTAGCTCTAATACTATTTTAAAAGTTATTTCACTGGGTTCTCAAAATAAAACAATTCCTGTTGATCATGTTGCAAGTGTAGATAGTTCATTTCGTCTTGATTTCAAATCATTTGCTTGGGGTATAATTTTCGCTCTTATTGGCCTTTCAATGATGCAAAATTCATTTATCGGGGGATTGATATTAGCGGCTTATGGTGTATTAACAGTGCTAAGTGCTTTTCAAACTCTACTAGTTTTGCATCTTACTTCTGGTGGAACACATGTTGTCAGTGTGGTAGTATTTGAAAAAGCTAATCTTGAAAATTGCAAAGAAACAATTGAAGGTCTAATTCATAATCGTTACAATGATACTAATGTAACTAAGAATACTGATCGTTTAATTGATGCTTTAAATAACAAATAATTGCAATCGTTTCTTGATTGAATATCACGAATTAATAATAACTAGTTGAGAGGACACTGTTCTCTCTTTTTAGTTGATTTTAACTAGCTTTTTTGTGAAAAATTGTGTAAAATAGAATAGATAAACGAGGGAAACCTCGAAAAATTAAAGGAGAATCCATCTAATGGTAAAATTGGTTTTTGCTCGC
>ERZ773010.1548-NODE-1548-length-14248-cov-19.163179_pt1 | contig 14248 bp, 9 predicted proteins | sample MGYA00580842_ERZ773010 | MGnify/ENA primary metagenome ERZ773010 (study PRJEB29015, sample SAMEA2737982) | human oral metagenome | biome: human oral; feature: human-associated habitat; material: dental | place: China | collected 2107 ...
CCGACGACAACGGCTTCTTCACCCAGTGGTCCAAGCAGGCCACCGACAAGGGCGTCAAGGCCATCGACGGCACCGAGGACAACCTCGCCCAGACGGTCGCGGGCAGCAACCCCGACCTCATCATCGTGGCCAAGACGGGACAGGACTCGGCTGTCAAGGTCGTCGAGAGCCTGCGCCAGCTCGAGGTGCCCGTCCTCGTCATCGACTACGGCTCGCACTCCTGGCAGGACGTCACCAAGACCCTGGGGCAGGCCACCGGCCGCCAGGCCAAGGCCGACGCCGTCGTCAAGGACTACACCACCAAGGCCGAGAAGGCCAAGAGCGCCATCTCCGTCCCGAAGGGGGCGACCTCGGTCTTCACCGTCCCGGGGGACGGCACCAAGGGCGCCAACGCCTTCACTGAGGAGGCCCCGCAGGCCCAGCTTCTCAAGGACCTGGGCTTCACCATTGCCGCCGTCCCCGACAGCGTCAAGGGCGACCAGTCCATGGGTGAGCGCAAGGACATCGTCAAGCTCTCGCCCGAGAACGTCCAGGCGGGACTGACCGGTGAGAACTGGGTGGTCATTGCCGCCGACGAGACCGCGAAGAACGCCGTCACCACCAACGAGACCTTCAGCTCGGCGGCCCCGGTGACCGGCGGCAAGGTGCAGTACATGCCGCCCTCGTCCTTCCGGCTGGACTACTACTCGGCCCTCGAGATGCTCGAGGCCGTCCAGAAGGCCTACCCCAAGGCCTCGTGAAACACTGATGGCAACACTGACGACCTCAGTGTCAACGCGATGGTGCCCCGGGCTCTCGGCCCGGGGCACCACGTATATCGACGACATCGACCCTCGCGGTCGCGCACTGCTCGGGGACGGGCCCCTCAGCCCCAGGCAACCGAGTAGTACTGAGTCTCCTGGAACTCACGGATCCCTTCACGCGCGCCCTCACGCCCGATACCGGACTGCTTGACACCCCCGAAGGGGGCGGCGGGATCGGATACGAGCCCACGGTTGACACCGACCATCCCAACCTCCATGCGCTCGGCCAGGCGCAGCGCCCACCCGAGGTCGCGGGAGAAGACGTAGCCCGACAGCCCGTAGTCCGTATCGTTGATCCACGTCAGCAGCTCGTCCTCGTCGTCCCAGGTGACGATCGGGGCGACGGGGCCGAAGATCTCGGTGCGCACGATCTCCGCGTCGGGGGCGACATTCGTCAGGACCCGCACTGGGACGAACGACCCCGGAGACTCCTGGGGCCAGGAGGACTCGGCGTGGACGACGGCGCCCCCGGCCACCGCCCCGTCCACCAGGGCGTTGATCTTGTCGCGGGCAGCCGGTGTCACCAGGGGGCCGATCTGGTTCGCCTCGTCCGCCAGGGCCGGCCCCACCCTCAGGTCGCGGACGACGGCGGAGAACTTCTCGGTGAACTCCTGGGCGACGTCGCGGTGGACGTAGAAGCGGTTGGCGGCCGTGCAGGCTTCGCCCCCGCCTCGGAGCTTGGCCTGAACGGCACCCGTCACCGCGGCGTCGATATCGGCGTCGGCCGCCACCACGAAGGGTGCGTTGCCCCCGAGCTCCATGGACGACACCAGGACCTTCTCCGCCGCCTGCTTCATGAGCACACGACCGACCTGGGTGGAACCGGTGAAGGAGACGGCTCGGACCCGGGAGTCCTCGAGCCACGTCGTCGAGACCTCCACGGAACGGCTCGAGGGCACGATGTTCACCACGCCCGCGGGCACGCCGGCCTGCTGGATCAGATGTCCCAGTGCCACCGCTGTCAGGGGCGTGAGGGACGCGGGACGGAGCACCACCGTGCACCCGGCGGCCAGGGCCGGGGCGATCTTGCGGGTCCCCATCGCCGCCGGGAAGTTCCAGGGGGTGATCATGGCGACCACCCCGATCGGGCGGTGCGTGACGATCGTCCGGGTCCCGCCTGCCGGGGAGGAGCCGAAACCGCCCTCGGTGCGCACGGCTTCCTCGGAGAACCATCGGAAGAACTCCGCCGCGTAGAGGACCTCCGCCCTGGCGTCGTCCAGGGACTTGCCGTTCTCGGCGCTGATGAGCACCGCGAGCTCCTCGACCTGTCCCACCATGAGGTCGAACAGGGTCCGCAGCAGCTCTGCGCGCTGCCGGGGCGGGGTGGCGCTCCAGGCAGGCAGCGCCTCGGAGGCCGCGTCGACGGCGCGTGCGGCATCCGCCGGAGTCGCATCCGTGCAGCGTGCGAATACGGCGTTGCTGGCGGGGTCGACGACGTCGAAGGTTCCGCCGTCGGAGGCTGCCGTCATCCGCCCGCCCAGGAGCATCCCCTCCTCGGGGCGGATCCTGTGCAGGTAGTCGGCCAGAGCCGGGTGGGCTCCGAGGGTGGTGTACGCCGCTGTGTCAGTTGCCGCGCCGGGTCGTGTGTCAGCCATGGTTGTGCTCCCTGAGTATCGACTGTCGCCTGCCACGCATCACGGGTAGAGACCGCGGGAGACGTGGGCCTCGGCGACGCGCTTGACGGCCATCGTCGTCGCGGCGGTGCGCAGCGAGAGTCCGTGCTCCCTGGAGAAGTCTGTGACCTCGTTCCAGGCCTTGTCCATCCTGGTGCGCAGGCGCTCATTGACCTCCTTCTCGGTCCACCAGTAGGACTGGTTGGCCTGTACCCACTCGAAGTAGGACACGATGACGCCACCGGCGTTGGCGAGGATATCCGGTACGACCAGGATCCCCTTGTCGGCCAGGATCGCGTCGGCCGTGGGTGTCGTCGGGCCGTTGGCGCCCTCAACGACCAGCTTGGCGTCGATCAATGGCGCGGTCTGCTCGGTGATGACCCCTTCGACCGCTGCAGGAACAACGACGTCGCAGGCGACGGCGAACAGCTCGCTCGCAGGGATCGGGTCCGCGCCGGGGAACCCGTCGACGGTGCCGGTCTCATCCACGAAGGCCTCGAGTGCGGGGATGTCGATGCCCTTGTCGTTGCGAATCGTGCTGTAGACGTCCGCCACGGCCAGAACCTTCACGCCCGCCTCGTGGAGGAAGCGGGCAGCGCCGCGACCGACTTTGCCGAAGCCCTGAACGATCGCGGTGGCCTGCGAGGGATTCACTCCGATGCTCTCCATCGCGTTGAGGACGGAGTAGACGACGCCGCGGGAGGTGGCGGCGGCCCGCCCCTGTGACCCGCCGAGGTTGACCGGCTTGCCCGTGACGGTTCCCAGAACCGTGTGCCCGGTGGCCACCGAGTAGGTGTCCATCATCCAGGCCATGGTCTGCTCGTCGGTCCCCATATCGGGAGCCGGGATGTCCTTGTCGGGGCCGATCAGGGGGATCAGCTCCGAGGTGTAGCGGCGGGTCAGTCGCTCGAGCTCTCGTTCCGAGTGGGTCCGCGGGTCCACCTGGACCCCTCCCTTCGCTCCGCCGTAGGGCAGATCGAGAAGAGAGCACTTCCATGTCATCCACATGGCCAGCGCTCGGACCTCGTCGAGGTCCACGTTGGGGGAGTAACGGATCCCTCCCTTCGCGGGGCCGCGAGAGATGTTGTGCTGGACGCGGTGGCCGATATGCAGCTCCATCGTGCCGTCGTCGCGTCGCAGTGGGATGGCGACCGTCACCTCTTTACGGGCGGTCTCAAGCATGCGGCGCATTCCGTCGTCGAAGCCGAGGAACTGGATCGCCTCGGCGAGCTGCGCCCGTGCATCGGTGAGGGGGTTAGGGGTCGAGGGCATGGAGCTACCTCCTGGGTCGGTCGGGTGGATCAGCGTGATCCGGGGCCGGTGCGGCCTTAAGACGTGGGTGGAAGAGGGGATCAGGGCTGGTCTCGGAGCGCCTGCTCGAGGATCTCCATGCCTTCGGCGAACAGCTCGTCCGGCATGGTCACCGGTGGCAGGAGGCGGATGACATTGCCGTAGGTGCCGCAGGTGAGCAGGATCAGACCGCGTGAGCGCGCGGCCTGCGCGACGGCGGCGGTCAGTGCGGCATCGGGCTTCTGCGAGTCGGGGTCGACGAGCTCGAGAGCCATCATGGCGCCCTTGCCCCGGACCTCGCCGATGCGGGGGTCCTTCGCCTTCCACTGCTCCATCAGGCGGATGCCGGTCTCGCCGATCGTGCGGGCCCGTCCCAGGAGATCGTGCTCCTCGATCATGTCCAGGGTCGCCAGGGCGGCGGCACAGGCCAGGGGGTTACCGCAGTAGGTGCCGCCAAGGGCGCCCGGTTCGGCGGAGTCCATGATCTCGGCCGAACCGGTGACCGCCGACAAGGGGGTGCCTCCGGCCAGGCCCTTGGCGGTCGTCACCAGGTCGGGAACGACTCCCTCGTGGTCGCAGGCGAACCACGCCCCGGTGCGGGCGATTCCCGACTGGATCTCATCGGCGATGAAGACCGCGCCGTTGTCATGGCACCAGCGCTGGAGCGCGGTGAGGAAGCCGGGCGCCGGCACGATGAACCCGCCTTCGCCCTGAATGGGCTCGATGATGACGGCGGCGACGGAGGATGCCCCCACCTGCTTCTCGATCTGACTGATCGTGCGCTCGGCGGCGGCCTCGCCGTCCAGTCCGTCGCGGTACGGGTAGGAGCCGGGGACCCGGTAGAGCTCAGGGGAGAAGGGGCCGAAGCCGCCCTTGTAGGGGGCGACCTTGGCCGTCAGTCCCATGGTCAGGGAGGTGCGTCCGTGGAAGGCGTGGTCGAAGCAGACCACTGCCTGGCGGCCGGTGTGCTTGCGTGCGAGCTTGATGGCGTTCTCGACGGCCTCCGCCCCGGAGTTGAACAGCGCGGTCTTCTTCGGGAAGCTGCCCGGGGTCAGGGCGTTCAGGCGTTCGGCGACCTCGACGTATCCGGCGTACCTCGTGACGGCGAAGGAGGTGTGCGTCAGGTTCTCGGCCTGCTCCTGGATTGCAGCGACGACGGGCGCCGCCGCACCGCCCACGGTTGTCACCGCGATGCCGGATCCGAAGTCGATGAGACGGTTGCCGTCCACGTCCTCCAGGACGCCTCGGTCCGTACGCCGTGCGAATGTCGGCATGGCGGCGGTCAGGGCGCGTGGGAGTGCGGTACCTGCGCGTTCGTCGAGGGCGCGGGCCTCGGGACCGGGCAGAGGAGTGGCGAGATGAATGGTCTGGGGCAGCGTTGCCATATGGACCTCACAGTGTGTCGTGACGGGCGGAGATCTGCAGCGGAACAGGGCGCTCCGGGTAGTCGTAGAAACGTGCTCGGCTATGAGTTCCGTCTCAGGTTATGCCCGCCTCTAGGTCTGAGCACCTAAGCCCAATGCACAAAATCTCGCGAATCCTGTGCGTGATGCATAGAACAGTGTTTGAATCCAGGCATGGTGTTGGTGTCGGATCTCATCGATGGAGCGGACCTGGGAGTTCGCGCGGTGCTTCTGCCCGCACCGCACGCCGCGGTCACCTGGGTCGTCGCGACCGAGCTCCTCCAACCGGCCTCCTACCTCGAGGGCGGCGAGCTCGTTCTCACCACGGGTCTCGTCATGGCCGATGCGGAGGCGGCCACGTGGCGGGAGTACGTGGCATCACTGGTCGAGGCGGGAGTCGCGGCTCTCGGACTGGGGACCGGCATCGCCTTCGACACCGTGCCCGAGGACCTGCGCGAGGCCTGCAGGGCCGGGCGTCTCAATCTCATCGAGGTCCCCCTCGAGGTCTCCTTCGCCTCCATCAGCCGCGAGGTCGGGGCCATGCTTCAGGCCACCGAGCCTGAGATCGGTGCCGAGGGGGCGGGAGACGAGGAGACCCTGGTCCTGCAACAGCTGACGCGTGCAGCCGCCAAGGACAACCAGAGCGCGATCATGCGCGCCCTGGCCTCGATCCTCCGGGGCGAGGTGTCCCTGCGGGATGCCACGGGACGCACCGTGGTCGGTCCCTTCGGGCCGGAGGCGACGGGAATCGACGACGAGGTCGCCGAGTGCATCGACAGGATCCGTCCGGGAGGGATGCGAGGAGCCGGGGCGGTCGGCCTCGGCGACATGCGGCTGGTCGTCCGCCCGGTCGGCATCACCGGCGAGCCCGAGCGCTACCTGGCGACCGTTCAGCGCGAGACGCTCACGCGCGCTCAGACCCTGGGGGTCGATCTCGCCTGGTCGTTTCTGAATCTCATCGCCGAGTCCTCCAAGGCCTTCACCGGATGGCTCCTCCAGCTCGTGGGGGCCTCCACCCGGCATCTCCTGGCGGGTGACATCGCGCAGGGGCTGGCGCTGGCGGACCAGGTTCAGGAGCTCGTCCTCACACGCCTGCCGTCTCCGGAGCGGCGATCGGTGCCCGCTACCGGTGGTGGTCATCAGTGGCGGGTTGTCTGCCTCGAGGGTGGCAGTGCTGACGTTGCCGGGCTCTCCACAGTGCTGGCCCGCCTGCTCGTCGAGAGTCGGGGGGCTCCGGTGGGGGAGCAGCTTCTGTGGCGCACGGACCGGGGCGGGACCCGCCTGATGATCCTCGGTGAGGTCGAGCGCGTTCCCTCCCTTCTTGAGGACGGCAGTGTCACGCCCTGGACGGAGCGGATGCGGATCGGCGTCAGCGGTCCTGTCGGCGTCACTGATCTGCCGCGGGGCGCACAGCAGGCGCTGTCCGTCTGCACCGGAACTCGGCAGCTCGGACAGGCGGTGCGCTGGGAGACCTCGGGACTGCCGTCGGTCACGGACCTCCTGGACGATGAGCGGGCCCAAGCCTTCGCCCGCGCTCGCCTCGGGGGCGTCGCCGATCAGCCCGAGCTGCTCGAGCTGTTGAAGATCTACCTCAGTGAGGCCGGGGCGGTGCAGCGCATCGCCGAGCGTCTGGGGGTGCACCGAAACTCCGTCCCCGCACGTCTTGCGCGCCTGAGGAGGGCGCTCGGCGTCGACATCGAGGATGCCGAGCAGCGGGCGAATTTGTGGTTTGCGTTACATTTTTGGGCGGAGTGACGGCTTGTCATCTCGCACAAGGGTGACTTTTCCGCGTTTTGATGCGATTCCTTGAAGTGTGGAACGTGATGTTCGACATACTTGGTGGTGTGTGTTTACTATTACGCCGTCACCTAGGACCTTAGCCCGCGTTGTTGTCACAGGACTTGTGGCGCGTCGGGCGCTAGCGGCGATGTGGCCTGCGCCGGTCCTGCGTGAGCTTGGGCAGTAGAGGCCCGAGTCGTCTCATTTCTTTCGACTCTCGAAACTTCTCATCTCGACACCGACGTCCCGCCGAAGCCAAGAAACAGAGTGATTCACATGAGCCTTCCTCTCCTCCAGAACTTTATCAACGGAAAATTTATTCCGGCAGCCACCGATGCCACGTTCGACGTCGTGGATCCTCGAACGGAACAGGTCGTAGCTCAGTGCCCGGTCTCGGGTTCCGCCGATGTCGACGCCGCCTACGACGCCGCCCTCAAGGCCTTCGAGAGCTGGCGGCTGACAACGCCGGCGGAACGGCAGATGCTCCTGCTCCGGCTCGCCGACGCCCTGGAGGCCAACGCCGACCGTCTCGTCGAGGCTCAGCGCCGCAACACCGGTCAGCTCGCCGAGATGATCCGGGCGGAGGAAGTCGTGACAGGGGCCTCTCAGCTGCGGTTCTTCGCCGGGGCCGCCCGTCTCCAGTCGGGTGTCGCCTCGGGGGAGTACGCCGAGGGGCTGAACTCGCAGATTCGCCGCGAGCCCATCGGCGTCGTCGGGCAGATCGTTCCGTGGAACTACCCCTTCATGATGCTCATCTGGAAGGTCGGGCCCGCTCTGGCCGCAGGCAACACGGTGGTGCTCAAGCCGAGTGAGAACACGCCCGAGAGCGCTATCGTCTTCGCTGAGATCGCCAGTGAGATCCTCCCTCCCGGGGTCTTCAACCTGGTGCTCGGCACCGGCGAGACCGGGCGCCTCATGAGCGCTCATCCGGTGCCCGGGCTGGTTGCGCTCACGGGATCTGTGCGCGCAGGCTCGGATCTCGCCGAGCAGGCGGCCGGCAACGTGACCCGCGTTCACCTCGAGCTGGGAGGCAAGGCCCCCGCCGTCGTCTTCGCCGATGCCGACATCGAGGCGGCTGCCGAGGGCATCGCCGCCGCAGGGATATTCAACTCCGGGCAGGACTGCACCGCTGCCACCCGCGTCCTGGTCGAGGCCTCGGTGGCCAAGGAGTTCACCGACGCGCTGGTGCGTCACGCCGAGTCCCTGCGAACCGGCCCGATTCCCGAGGAGGAGGCGTTCTACGGACCCCTGAACAATGCCCGCCACTTCGCCTCCGTGCAGAAGATCGTCGAGGAGCGGCCCGCGCACTCCCACCTGCTGACCGGCGGCCACCGCGTCGGCGAGAGCGGCTACTACTACGCGCCCACCGTCATCTCAGGGCTCAAGCAGGACGACGCGCTCGTGCAGCAGGAGATCTTCGGGCCGGTCCTGACCGTTCAGGAGTTCTCCTCCGACGACGACGCCCTGGCCATGGCCAACGGCGTGGACTACGCCCTGTCCTCGTCCATCTGGACGACCGACCACCAGCGTGTCCTGCGATTCAGCAGGGACCTGGACTTCGGCTGCGTCTGGGTGAACTGCCACATCCCCCTCGTCGCGGAGATGCCGCACGGCGGCTTCAAACGGTCCGGCTACGGCAAGGACCTCTCCGTCTACGGCGTGGAGGACTACACACGTATCAAGCACGTCATGAGTGCCCTGTGACGCCCCGGAAGCGAACAGGAGGTCACCCCCATGCGCATTCTGACGGCCTTCACCAACTCGCTCGGCGGTCGAGACTCCTACCACCTAGGGGTGTCTCTCGCTGAAGCGTTCTCGTGCCCACTCGATCTCGTCACCGTCGTCAAGGGCGGCGGGGGACGCTACGTCCTTGACGTCACCGATCACGCCTTCCAGGACGTCGTCGCCACGCAGGTCGACGACTGGATGTCGGAGATCATGGAGGAGCATCGGCCCCGTGTGCCGGTGAACAAGTACCTGCGGTACAGCCTCTCCTTCCCCGAGGGCATCATCGCCTCGGCCGAGGAGCTCAAGGCCGACCTGCTCGTAGCCGGCGGAGGCCGTCACGGGGTCCTGGGGCGGGTGTCCCTCGGCTCCGTGGGGCAGACGCTGCTCAACTCCTCGACTGTTCCGGTCGCCCTGTCCCCGCGCGGCATGAGGCACGCCCCTCTCGACGGGCTCTCCCGCATCACGGTCATGCTGGGTGAGTCCGGCAGGTGGAGGGGAGTGCTCAGTAAGGCCAGGACCTTCGCTGACAGAGCCGGTGTCCCGTTGCGTCTCATCACGGTGGCCACCGGCGACTCGCAGAACACCGCGGAGATCGGGGAGAGGACCGAGGCCCTGCTCGCCGAGGTACGCCTGGATCTCAAGGGGCTGGATGACCAGCGTGTCCAGATCGTCCACGCTCACAGTATGAGCGCCGCCGTGCTGGCCATGGAGTGGAACAGGAATGAGCTGGCCTTCCTGGGATCGGCGCGACTGGCCCAGAGCGGGCGCCTGTTCCTGGGGCCGGACGCCAACAAGATCCTGCGTGTCCTGCCCGTGCCTCTGGTCGCGGTCCCAGCCGACGCGGCCGACGTCGGGGGTGCAACATGAGCGCGGCTACCACGAGCTCCGGAGGCGGGCTGTCGAAGAAGGGACTGGCCGAGGGCTCTGTCGGTCTGCTCGGCGCCATCATCATCGGGGTGTCCTGCATCGCGCCCCCGTACACCCTCACCGGCGCGCTGGGGCCGACCGCCTCAGAGGTGGGCGAGCAGGTACCGGCGATCTTCCTCGTCGGATTCATCCCGATGCTCCTGGTCGCCTTCGGGTACCGAGAGCTCAATGCGGCGATGCCCGACTCGGGCACATCCTTCACCTGGGGGACGCGTGCCTTCGGTCCGTGGATCGGGTGGATGAACGGATGGGGGCTGATTGTGGCGACCGTCGTCGTCCTGTCGAACCTTGCGGCCATCGCCGTCGACTTCTTCTATCTGTTGCTCGCACAGGTGACTCGCAACTCCGCCATTGCGGATCTCTCCGACAACGTATGGGTCAATACCCTCACCTGCCTGGTCTTCATCACGCTGGCGACCTGGATCGCGTACCGTGATATGCAGACCACCCAGAAGCTCCAGTACTGGTTGGTGGGGTTTCAGCTGACGGTGTTCCTCGGCTTCGGCGCGGTGGCCATTTACCGCTACTTCACCGGAACCGCCGTCAATCCGACACCCGTGAAGCTCGAATGGTTCAATCCGTTCGCCGTCGACTCGCTGGGGACTTTCGTGGCGGGCGTGTCCCTGTCCTTGTTCATCTACTGGGGCTGGGACGTGTCGCTGACGGTCAATGAGGAGGCCGACGACGCCAGCTCCACCCCGGGGCGCGCCGCCGTGCTCACCGTCATGACCATCGTCTCGGTGTACATGTTCGTCACGATCGGATCCATGATGTTCGCCGGTCTGGGGAAGGACGGGATAGGGCTGGGCAATCCTGCGATCCAGGACAATGTCTTCTTCGCCTTGGCCAGACCGGTTCTGGGGCCGTTCGCGATCCTCCTGTCGACGGCGGTGCTGGTCTCGTCCGCGGCGTCCTTGCAGTCCACCTTCGTCTCTCCCGCCCGCACCCTCTTGTCGATGGGGTATTACGGAGCAATGCCGGAGAAGCTCGGCAAGATCTCTCCGCGCTTCCTCACTCCCGGGTGCGCAACAGTCGTCTCGGCGGTCGCCGCCTCGACCTTTTATACCCTGCTGCGATTCGTATCCACCTCCGTCCTGTGGGACACGGTTCAGACCCTGGGGGCGATGATCGCCTTCTATTACGGTCTCACCGCCTTCGCCGCGGTATGGTACTTTCGAGGGAAATGGTTCTCCTCAGTGAGGAACTTCTTCTTCACGCTGGTCTCACCGGGACTGGGAGGTCTTATCCTCTTCTTGCTGCTCGGCCTGACCCTGAAGGACTCCCTCAACCCCGAGTACGGGTCGGGATCGCAGGTCTTCGGCGTCGGTCTCGTCTTCGTCCTCACCCTCGCCCTCATTCTCCTGGGCGTGGTGCTGATGCTCGTACAGTACGTCCGAGCACCGGCCTTCTTCCGCGGGGAGGTGATCGCACGATCCGACGCTGTCACCGAGGAGTTGAAGGTGGCAACTGTCTTAGAGGAGGACGATGGTGAAGCCTCCCAGCTCCGTGCTGCGTCGTGACCGCTGGTGAACCGGAGCGAACGCGCACACATGAAAACAGCTCCCTCCGCGCCAGGCCGGCGGAAGGAACTGAGAGGAAACACATTGTCATCGCATCGACGGACACAGCTGATCGATGCGCCGGTAATCAAACACACGATATGTGGACGCCAGGCCGGACCACGAAGGAGTGAGCAATGAGCATCAACATGGAGCGAGTCGCTGAGCTGACGGAGATCGAGTCCAAGCGCCTCAATGAACGGACCAAGGGATCCGGCGACATGTACAACCGCGCGAGGAACAGTCTCTCCGGCGGAGTCGCCTCCTCGTACCAGCTGCGCGAGCCCTGGCCCATTTACCTCGAACGGGGGCAGGGGCCGAAGGTCTGGGATGTTGACGGCAACGAGATGTGGGACTTCCACAACGGCTTCGGATCGATGCTTCAGGGGCATGCCCACCCGGTGATCGGAGAAGCCATTCAGGAGCGGTACGGCAAGGGCACCCACTTCGCCGCCCCGACCGAGGACGCCCTGGCGGTGGCGGAGAACCTCTCGAGCAGGTGGGGGCTGCCGAAGTGGCGCTACACGAACTCGGGCTCGGAGTCCACGATGGACGCGATCCGTATTGCACGCGCCTACACCGGTCGCGACACGGTCATGAAGATCTTCGGCTCCTACCACGGGCACCACGACACCGTCATGGTCTCGATCGGCGTCGAGTACGACAAGATCGGTGACCGTGACAACCTGGCCTCGCTGCCCTACGGAGGCGGCATTCCCGACGCCACCGTCCAGATGACGGTGCCGGTTCCCTTCAACGATGCCGAGGCCATGGAGCGCCGCATCATCCGGCTGACCGATGAGGGGCGTAAGCCCGCCTGCGTCATCATGGAGCCGGCCATGATGAACCTGGGCGTCGTGCTGCCGGAACCGGGATATCTGGAGCAGGTCCGCGAGATCACCCGGCGACACGGCGTCGTCCTGATCTTCGATGAGGTCAAGACCGGCCTGTGCATCGGTCCGGGCGGCGCCACCCAGCGCTTCGGAGTGACTCCCGACCTGGTGACCATGGCCAAGGCCCTGGGTGGCGGTCTGCCCTCGGGCGCCATCGGAGGCACCGAGGAAGTCATGTCCGTGGTGGAGGACCACACCGTCTTCCAGGTCGGCACCTACAACGGCAACCCCCTGGTGATGGCCGCAGTGCGGGCCAACCTCGAGAAGGTCCTCAACCCGGAGGCATACGCCCACCTCGACCACCTCAACGATCGCATTCTCGCGGGTTGCACGGAGGTCATTGAGCGCTACAACCTTCCGGGCTACGCGGTGGGCGTCGGCGGCAAGGGGTGCGTCACCTTCTCCCCCAAGAAGGTCGTCGACTACGAGTCCTTCAAGGAGCACCAGAACGCGGAGCTGTCCGAGCTCGCGTGGCTGTTCAACATGAACCGGGGGATCTTCATGACTCCGGGCCGCGAGGAGGAGTGGACCCTGTCAGTGACCCACACGGACGAGGCGATCGACGCCTACGTCAGCTGCTTCGAGGAGCTTGCTGAGGCGATCACCTCCAAGTGACGTCAGCACTCTCTGATCTCATGGGGGCCACCGAAGACGTCGGTGGCCCCCATGAATCGTGTCCTACCCGCGGTGGCGCTCGGTGGCACTCAGTGGCGTTTCCAGGCGCGGATCCTCGTGCGGAAGGAGGTGAAGGGCGCCACCGTGTTGATATGCACCCACGTGGCCACCGGCCAGGCCGACGGCGTCGAGGAGGCCCACGCCCGCTGCCCGGAAGTGAAGAGCTCCTCCCGGCTCAGCGATGCCACGAGGGCGACGACGTCGTCGCCCCGGTTCCGAAAGGCCTCCTGAAGCCGGGGCAGGGAGGCGTCACGCCACTGCTCGTAGAAGGCGCTGTAGAGATCGCCGAGTCGGTTCCACCGGTACCCGGGAGCGGGCGTGACCACCTCGCGTCCGGCCTGCTCATCGCGCTCCCAGCCCAGCAGCAGGTCCATCCACCCCAGCTGGTAGGCGAGCATCTGCGCCGGCGTGCGGTCCACCCCGTCCTTGAGCGTGTGGAGTTCGGAGGCGGGGACGTCGTCGAACTCGGCGATGAACAGCTCAGCGCGCTTGCGGATCTCCGCGATGAGCTCCTCACCGGAGGCGTAGTCCTTCACGGCGGTCTCCTTCTTCGTCCTCGCTGGCCCGCCGGTGGCAGTCGGAGGCGTGCGATCGTAGGTTAACCCTCGCGGTCGTGCCCTGAACCTGCTGTGTTGTCTCATGGCTTCTGAGAGTTTCGGATGTCATGACATCTCACGACACCGGTTAGGTGCGTCTGCTAGATGGGAGAGCTGTTGCTTCGGTCTGCCGGAGGGGGCTGGCCCGGTCACTGTGGTGGCTGCCGGCATCGTCTGGATGCACTGCACGAGAGTGGGGTGCTATTGGACGAGGGTTGGGTGCACTTTGGGTAGGTGGGGCTTTCGTGCAGTACGCACAACCCTTGGCCAGTGGAGCCCGACCCTCGTGGAGCAGGCCGACTCGGGGCGAGACTCAAAGTGGGGCCGGTGTCGAACCCTGACCACCGGGCCCCAGCTCAGATGGCGGGCAGGGAGCGGCGGGGGCAGACCTGTGACGGAGACTCCGGGCTGCGCCGCAAGAACCCCGGACTCGCTCCTGCGCGGCCCGGTGTCCACAGTGCTGACATCAACGAGCCCGGCGCCAGTGCGCCCAGTGGGGATCGTTGGAATCCTGCGGTTCTCCTTCAGTGTGCGGCGCCGGTGCGCCTGTGATGTCAGCACCATGGACACCAGCGACCTGCTAGGACCCGCCAGTGCCTGCCAGACTTCTTCCCTCCGCGCATTGTCACCTCCAGGACCACCAGCCTGCCCAAGGCTCCCGCCCGAGCGAGTGCCTCAGACGTCATGACACCCACCTGTCTCAGAAGTGAGGAGACGGCACAGGGTCCTCAACCTACGAACTCGCGGCGCCCCAACCGCGTCTAGTCCTGCGCCGTGACTCCGACATCGGCCATCTTCCGCTCCGTCCATGGGGCGACGATGAACAGGATGATGGCCACGGCGACCGTCACGGCCCCCAGGCCGTAGTAGTAGGTGGAGTTCGCGATGTTCTCCGTCCTGGAGATGATGAAGCCGGCCAGCCCCTGACCGGTGGCCGTCGTCAGCAGCCACAGGCTCATCGTCTGGGAGGCGAAGTTCTTGG
>ERZ773010.1553-NODE-1553-length-14219-cov-4.901864_pt1 | contig 14219 bp, 10 predicted proteins | sample MGYA00580842_ERZ773010 | MGnify/ENA primary metagenome ERZ773010 (study PRJEB29015, sample SAMEA2737982) | human oral metagenome | biome: human oral; feature: human-associated habitat; material: dental | place: China | collected 2107 ...
CTTCCCTCGCTCGTCGAAGAGATAGACTTGATCTGTCGGGGTGATGTAGCGCAGGAGCTCCTCGCCCTCTGCCCGCTTCTGATCTTCGGCGGAGAGCTTGCTCCCTCGGCGCACATCGGGGATTACCCGAAGCTCAAAGGGGAGGTAATGCTTCAGACGGCTCTCATATCGCTTGATCTCTGTCTCTATCTGCGCCGAATCTGTCTTACCGATGACGAGGAGGGATAGCTGCATCTGTGCTCCGTGTGAATATACACATATATGTATTAGTAGAGGGAATGCTCCGATGGGTCTCTCTGGGGCATTCCCTCTATGATGACTTAGCGTCCTGAGGACGAGCCTTGATTAGAAGGGTAGGTCATCAGCTGCCGTAGGGGCAGCTACTGGGGTGGGCTGAGCAGGAGCCGCCTGGGGAGCAGGCTGTGCTGGAGCAGAGGCGAAGCCGGGGGCGGGGGCTGCGGGCTGAGCGGGAGCTGCAGCAAAGCCTGGAGCAGGAGCACCTGCTAGCTGGACACCATTCAGCACATTCCATGCACGAACACTTGTATACCAACGTCCATTGAACTCTCGGCTCTCAATATCAATTGACGCTGTCACATCCTGACCAACCTGTAGGGGGAACTTATCTACATTGTCCCCAAAGAGCTCTACACAGACCTTGCGGGGATATTGCGTACCTAGGGTCTCGAGGATGTACTCCTGGAGCTTCCATGGATTTCCTGCCTTTGATACGCCTTCCTTTAGGGGAAGGATTTGAATAACCTTTCCTATTAGTTCCATTCTCTTATCTATAATTATGGTGTTATTGTCGTTCTCGTTTAGCGGTGGCGGAAGCCGATGATCTGTCGCACCTCCTCCAGCGTCTTGGCTGCACTCTCCCGAGCCTTCTCTGCCCCGATACTGGCGACTCGTCTGAGGTATGCCTCGTCGGCACTTATCTCTAGGATGCGCTCACGGATGGGGGTGGAGAAGGCACAGATGTCCTCTGCCAGCTGCTTCTTCATATCGCCGTAGCGGATGGAGCAGTCGTTGTAGGCGTCGTTGAAGTGCTTGTAGACCTCCTCGCTGGAGACGATCTCCATGAGCGTAAAGAGGTTCTCGATTGGCTCTGGCTTAGGGCTATTGGGCTCCGTAGGTCCTGCATCGGTGACCGCTCGCATGACCTTCTTGGAGATCGTCTTGGCATCGTCTATGAGGTAGATAGCATTGCCTTCACTCTTACCCATCTTGCCTGACCCGTCGAGGCCTGGCACCTTCAGAGCCCGAGCACCGAGGGAGTAAGACTGGGGCTCGACGAAGAAGTCCACACCGTAGATCGTGTTGAAGCGACGGGCGAACTTACGAGCCATCTCCATATTCTGCTCCTGATCCTTGCCGACGGGCACTTTAATGGCCTTGTGCATCAGGATGTCTGCCGCCATGAGGGTGGGATAGGTCAGTAGGCCGGCATTCACATTGTCGGGCTGCTGACGAGCCTTCTCCTTGAAGGAAGTGGTACGCTCCAGCTCCCCGAGGTAGGCATTCATATTGAGGTATAGGTACAGCTCCAAGACCTCCCGCACATCGCTCTGTATGTAGATGGTAGCACGCTCGGGATCGATCCCACAGGCAAGGTATTCTGCTAGGATGGTGTTGGTGCTACGGACGATGTTGTCGGGGTGTGGGTGGGTCGTCAGCGAATGCCAGTCCGCAATGAAGAAGAAGCAATTGTACTCGTTCTGCATCTGGGTAAAGGCACGTACTGCGCCGAAGTAATTCCCCAGATGGAGGTTACCTGTGGGGCGTATTCCGCTGACTACTGTATCCATTTCTATTCTTTCTGTTTATTGGTTAGGTGGGCGAAGGGCTGGCACACAGCGCCATCACCCATTATTAACCTACGAAGATAGCTAATAATCAGCAAATACCATCTCTCATCCTCCGCCCTCCACACTCTACCACTAGCCTACCCCACCCCTCTACACACCCTATTCCCCTCCGACCTCACTCCTAGTCGGCACCTATACAGCACCCAGCTAGCCCCCATATCACTCTTAGCTCCCACCCTTCGCAGTCCTCCTTATTAGACCTATTGCACCTATTTGACCTAAGACCTACTGCCCCCTCCGAAAAAGAGCTAGGCTACCTCCCTGGGGGCGGTAGCCTAGCTGATGAGAATGAGGGAGAGCTCTAGCGGGCGAGGTCCTCGAAGCGGCGTGTGCGGGCGAGCATACATGCTCCGATGAGCCCAGAGCGATCACCGAGAGTAGCTGTCTCGATGCGGGTGTCACGGGTGACGACACTCATTGAATAGGTACGCACCGAGGCCTCGACATGCTGGGTGAGGAAGCCATTGGAGTCAGCTAGACTCCCCCCGACGATGACGAGCTCGGGGTTGAAGATATTGATGAGGTTGGCGATCTGCTTACCCAGCTGTAGTCCCATCTCACTGAGCACCTCTAGGCAGAGCATATCTTCCTGCTGGCAGGCCTCGATGAGGTGGGAGAGCTTGAGATCACCACCCTTGGCGACAATCGGCGAGAGGATGGAGTTCTCTCCCGCACGGATGCGAGCCTGCACCTTGCGACACATCGCCTGCCCACTGACCTCGGTCTCGAGGCAACCCTTCTTACCGCAGTGGCAGAGGATCTGATTGTTGTATATGGAGATATGCCCCAGCTCACCAGAGAAGCCTGACTTACCGAAGTAGATCTGCCCGTCGAGGATAAGTCCGAGACCAAGCCCCCAGCTGACATTGACATAGAGGGCAGAGTTCACACCGAGGTCCTTAGCACAGCCCTGAGTAAACTCCCCGAAGGCCATTCCACGAGTGTCATTGTCGATAGACACTCGTATGCCGATACGCTCACTGATCGTCTGTGAGAGGGGACGGTCGGGGAAGAAGTTGAAGAGGTTGTAGCTATATCCCGTGACGGGGTTGATACGGCCTGGGATATTGATATTGACGTTGAGGATCTCCTCCTGACGTAGACCATGCCGCTCGATGAAAAGGTGAATCTCCTCGCAGATGGTCTCGAGTGCCTCGGGGGTGTTTTCTAGGCTGTAGGGGATGTTGTAGTCCTCGTGAGAGATCCGCCCCTGCAGGTCGATGAGTCCGAGGTTCAGATAGCTACGCTTGACGTCTACGCCAATGAAGTAGCCTCCAGTAGGGTTCAGCCCGAAGAGGACAGGGAAACGCCCTACTCCTATCTCTAGCTTACCCTGAAGCTCGATACTGCCTGCATCCTGGAGCTCCTGTAGGATCTTAGCCGCCGTGGGGACACTAACATATAGTTCCTTGGCGATCTCATTCATCGTCGCCGTCTGGTGCACAAGCAGGTAGTTGATGACACGTAGCTTGTGTTGTCCCTTCTTGGTCTTCTGCGTGATGTCTTCGAGTAACTGCGATGTCATGTACGGATAGTCTGTAGTAGAGTTAGTGTATATGCTATGGTGTTCGTAGGTGCTACAAATAGGTCGTTACTTGGGCTGGGTGCTCTTGGAGCGTACTCCTCGAGACCTCTGAGGGCGACGACCGCCCTGTCCCTGCCCTTCGCCCTTGCCCTTGGGGCGGTGTGCGGAGGTGCTCTTTCCTCTAGGTCGGTCAGAGCGTACCCGTGCCTCGGGGCGGTAGTCGGGGGTAGGGCCAAAGGCTGGATCTACGGGGATCTTATAGATCACACGACCGAGGAAGTCCTCGATACGGCCAAAGCCCGGCTGCTCCTTCTCACTGACGAAGGTGATGGCCAGCCCCTCATCGTTACCTCCACGAGCCGTACGACCGATGCGGTGCACATAGTCCTCGGGATCGTGGGGGATATCGTAGTTGATGACCATACGGATATTGTCGATGTCGATCCCTCGGGCGACGACATCGGTGGCGACGAGCAGGTCTACGTTGCCTGCCTTGAACTGGCGCATGACCTCCTCGCGCTTCTCCTGCGCTAGGTCAGAGTGCATCTGCTCCACACGTATCGAGAGGCGGCTCATAGCGGCTGCGAGCTCCTTGACCTTCATCTTAGACGAAGAGAAGATAATGGTACGTGTAGGAGGGGTCTCCTCGAAGAGGTGTGTCAGGATACGTAGCTTCTGTGCTTCGTAGCATACATAGGCCGACTGGATGATACTCTCGGGTGGTCGTGAGATAGCGAGCTCCACCTCAGCTGGATCATGGAGGATCGTGCGGGCGAACTTCTTGATCTTGGGGGGCATCGTCGCCGAGAACATCACACGCTGTGAGCTACTCGGGATCTCCTTATTGATAAGGAGTATATCCTCCTGGAAGCCCATGTCCAGCATGCGGTCTGCCTCATCGAGGACGAAGTAGCTCACCCCAGACAGGTCTGCGTGCTGGAGATTGATCAGGGAGAGGAGACGCCCTGGAGTAGCGATGATGATATCGGCACCCTGCGCTAGGCCTCGCCGCTGTTGCTCCCACGTGATGCCGTCCGTACCCCCATAGATAGCCACGGAGGAGATAGGCAGGAAGTAGGAGAAGCCCTCCACCTGCTGCTCGATCTGGATCGCCAGCTCACGTGTGGGAGCCATGATCACGGCGTTCACCTTCTCGGGATCGCCTTCGCCTCGGCTGAGGCGGTTGATGATCGGCAGGAGATAGGCGGCGGTCTTCCCCGTACCCGTCTGGGCACAACCGATCATATCACGCCCCTCGAGGAGCAGTGGGATCGTCGCTTCCTGTACGGGCGTCGTCTCGTAGAAGTTCATCGCCTCGAGGCCATCAAGGACCTCGTCCTCCAGATCTAGTTCATCAAAATACATATTCCAGCAACTGTTTTATGGGCAAATGTACCGCTTTTTCACGAACCACCCTTAGGCACTAGGCAGCTTTCCCTGCCAAATGAACAGACCCGAGCCCTCTAGCCCCCCGAGCGGTAGGGGCTCTCTCGAGAGTGCATACAGCGCTGCTCCCGAGCCAGTGAGTAGGGCAAAGGTCGCTCCTAGATCGTAGAGCTGAGCCTTCAGTCGCTCCAGCTCTGGGTAGAGCGGGAAGAGGCTTTCCTCGAAGGCATTGGTTAGCCCCCCTCGCCACTGCTCTATGGGCAGTGCCAAGGTCTGCTCTATGGGTACCTCCCTCGGCCCGATCGCCCGAAGGCCACGGAAGGCCTCTCGGGTCACGACATGTAGCTCGGGCTTGACCACTGTGAGGTAGAGCCCGCCGAGGTGCTCCACTGCGAGGGGACTAAGCACCTCACCTATCCCACGGCCTACGGCAGGGGCATTGCGCACGAAGATCGGGCAGTCAGCCCCTAGGGTCAGCGCCACCGCCTCCAGCTCCTCGCTCGTTAGCCCTAGGGCAAAGAGCTCATTCAGGGCACAGAGCGTAAAGGTAGCATCTGCCGAGCCTCCGCCGAGACCTGCGCCCGAAGGGATCACCTTCGTCAGTCGTATACGTAGTGGGGGGAGGGGGTATTGGGCTCTCAGAGCACGAACGGCACGCAGTACGAGGTTGTCCTCGGTGGCACCCGTCTCGATACCACCCTCTACCACCAGCTCATCGGCCAGCCCTTGGCTAGGCTCGATCTCTAGGGTATCGCATAGGGGAATAGGCAGAAAGCCCGTCTCCAGTAGGTGGTAGCCATCGGGACGCTTGCCTACGACGTAGAGACCTAGGTTAATCTTTGCGTTCGGATAGACGATCATATTGGGTCTAGTAATAGGAAGAGGGAGGGAGGGAGGGAGCTAGCAACACGAGGCTCAAGGGGTCTAATAATACAAGGAGCGAGACTCGATAAGATTTCTCTTAATGAGTCTCGCTCCACTGTTGTACGCGGGATGAGATTTGAACTCACACGCCGTAACCGGCACTACCCCCTCAAAGTAGCGTGTCTACCAATTTCACCACCCGCGTATTTGAAGTCTTTTGCAAACCTAAGACGCTTTTGCTGTCAAGTCCAGTGCCCAGGACAGGAATCGAACCTGCACGTCTTTTGAACACTCGCACCTGAAACGAGCGCGTCTACCAATTCCGCCACCTGGGCTGACCCGTTTGCACTGCAAAGGTACAACAAATTTCGATACCGCCAAATCTCCCCCTCTCGACAGCCCCTTTACCCTCATCGTCTACCTCCATCCAGCGACCTTAGTCAGGCCTTCGCAGACTACATATTAGACCTATTGCACCTATCCCACATATTCGACCGATCCCACCCATCACCTAGGTCGAATAGGTGCAATAGGTCGAATAAGTCTAATGCCCTCCACCCTAGCCCCACCCTACACCTAGCCTACCCCAACAGCTATACCCACTCCGCACCTCTACTGCTACGCCCCATCTACCGCCCCACCGATCTACGACTATACAGACTACCCCAGCTCTACACCTAGCCCATCTATCTACCATGCATACCATATCCACCCAGCCCTACACCTAGCCCACCCGCCAGCTATACCCGCTCGACACCTGTGCTAGTACGCCCCCTCTACCGCCCTCTCACCTATCTACGACTATACAGACTATCCCAGCCTACACCTAGCTACGACTGCACAGACTGCCCCAGCCCTACACCTAGGCCACCCTATCTACCATATATACTATATCCACCTAGCTCTACCTAGCCCACCCTACCCATCAGCAGAGCTATCGCACCTACCCACATCCACCCAGCGACCTTAGTCAGGCCTTCGCAGACTACCTATTAGACCTATTGGACCTATTAGACCTATCGCACCTATTAGACCTATACTCCTATCAGACCTATCGCCCTCTACTCCTATCCTACACTACCCCCACTCTAGGTGCGGTAGCCAGTATGGTCTAGCACTCTCCGTCAGACACATAGCTACAGGGTGATATAGTCCATGCTGAGATAGGGTGGAGCGGACTCGGTATGACCTGTGTAATCACCTATGTAAGGTGACGACTGCGCTCTCGGTATGTTCGCATCCATCACCTTACATAGGTGATTACACAGGTCATACCGAGAGCACTCCTTCCCCCTCTCTGTAGCCCTGCTGGTGGGGCTCTCGAGAGCTTTGCCAAAGAGCACTCGTGGGGGGAGATTTACGGAGGGGGAGGCCTTCGCAGGTGTCGAGGGTAGGCTATTGTGCTGGGGGGCTTTAGCCTTCGGCTGGCTCATTTTGCACTATCTTTGTGGGCTAAATGAATGTTTATCACTAATGAATAGGAACGAATATGAAATCATGGCTCCCGTCGGGTCATACGAGTCGCTCATGGCGGCGATCAATGCGGGGGCTGACTCTGTATACTTCGGCATCGAGGGGCTGAACATGCGCTCCAAGAGTGCCAATAACTTCACCACCGAAGACCTTTACCGCATAGCTGCTATATGCTGTGAGCACGGCGTCAAGAGCTACCTCACCGTCAATACGATCATCTATGACGAAGACCTCGAGCTCATGCGTCGTATCATCGATGCCGCTAAGGATGCTGGGGTCTCCTCCATCATCGCTGCCGATGTCGCCCCGATGCTCTACGCACGTAGTATCGGTGTGGAGGTACACCTCTCTACCCAGCTCAATATCACTAATGTCGAGGCTCTACGCTTCTATGCCCAGTTCGCCGACGTCGTAGTACTAGCCCGTGAGCTGAACATGGATCAGGTGGCAGCTATCCACCGAGCTATCCTCGAGGAACCCATCCTGGGGCCTGGAGGGCAACCCATACGTATCGAGATGTTCGCCCACGGTGCCCTCTGCATGGCGGTCTCGGGTAAGTGCTACCTAAGCCTACACGAGCACGGCAAGAGTGCCAACCGTGGCTCCTGCTCACAGGTCTGCCGTCGCTCCTACGAGGTGCGGGACAAGGAGACCGGTATCGAGCTGGCGGTAGACAACGAATACATCATGTCCCCCAAGGACCTCAAGACCATCCACTTCCTCAACAAGATGCTGGACTCAGGCGTGCGGGTACTCAAGATCGAGGGTCGAGCACGTGGTCCCGAGTACGTCGATGCTGTCGTGCGTGCCTACCGAGAGGCAGTAGACAGTTACCTCGCTGGGACGTTCGATGAGGCACGTGTGGAGCAGTGGGACAAGCACCTCGGCGAGGTCTTCAACCGTGGCTTCTGGGATGGCTACTATCTAGGTCAAAGGCTCGGGGAATGGACTTCGAGCTACGGCTCCTCCGCCACGAAGCAGAAGGTCTATGTAGCCAAGACCAACAAGTACTTCTCCAAGATCGGTGTTGGGGAGTTTGCCGTAGAGAGCGGGGAACTCAAGGTAGGGGACGAGATCCTCATCACGGGTCAGACCACGGGGCTGGTACGCTTCACCATCGAGGAGATCCGTGTCGAGATGGACTCCGTAGAGCGTGCTGTCAAGGGACAAGTCTGCTCCATCGCTGTACCCGAAAAGGTCCGCCCCGGTGACCGAGTCTACATATTCACCAACCGCAAGGTAGCGCAGTAGCCACTGCCTACCCCTGTCACACAAAGTAAAAGCGACACACTGAGTCCCAGCTCAGTGTGTCGCTTCTATTTATTCCCTACCTCTGTCCTTTGCGTGGACGAGGGTGGAGCGTCTTGTTAGTCTTCGTCTACGAAGGCCTCGGTGATGGGATGACCGATACAGCCACTGGGGTACTGGGTCTTCAGTAGCGCAGCTAGCGTGGCGGCGATGTCCGTGATGTTCGTCTCTCGGTAGAGATGTCCCTGACGGATACCCTTACCCATGAAGATGAGGGGAATATGGGTATCGTAGGGCGACCAGACACCGTGCGTAGTGCCACGTGGGGTCTCCGCACTCCCCTTAGAGTACCATCCTGGATCGGGGATGACGAAGATATCGCCACTACGCCCCTTGCGGTAGCCATTGATGATACGTGTCTTGATCGCCTCGGGGATAGGGGCACTTACGACTTCGTCGGCAGGGATGGCATAGGCGACACCGGGGAGCTTATCCTTGAGGGCCTGACAGATGGTGCGCTGTAGGGCGCTGCGGTTGATGCCGAGGGAGTCGATACGGGCATCGTTGAAGAACACCTGATAGTTGAAGTACGCACGTACCACACGGGCATTCGCTCCGAGGGTTTTATTTACCACGGAGTCGATGATCTGACGTGCGATGTCGGAACGTAGCGCCTCACCGGGGATCTTGTGATCCTTGTCGAAGGTGAGGTTGTGCGCTGCAGCGTGGTCGGCGGTGAGGATGAAGAGGTATTCGCCCTCCCCGACCTTCTTATCTAGGTAGCTAAGGAAGTCTGCTAGCTCTCGGTCTAGGCGCAGGTAGGTGTCCTCCGTCTCCACAGCGAACGTCCCGTAGCGGTGTCCCACATAGTCCGTCGCCGAGTGGCTCATGGCGAGGAAGTCGGTATCCTCACCTTCGCCTAGATGCTCGCCCTCGATAGCCGCCTTGGCGATCTCAAAGGTCAGCGTGTTGCCGAAGGGCGTCGTGCGGATTACCCCAAGCCCATTGGTCTTCATCAAGGCCTTGGTGTCGAGAGGTAGGGTAGCGGGGATCTCACCCTTCTTGCCCCAGGGCTGCTCGTAGTCGTTCTTATCGGCAGTGCTCTCCCGATAGGTCTTGAGGTCGTAGAGGGGCTTCCAGCCTTGGCTTAGGAGCTCTTTGACTCGACCACGTGCATTGAACTTCTTGACCCAATCGGGCAGGTCTGTGCGGTAGTAAGTACTCGTGATGAAGTGCCCCGAGGTATCATCGAGCCAATAGGCGCCGTTGGTCGTGTGCCCAGCGGGAAGGATAGAGGCTCTGTCCTTGATGGCGACGCCGATGGTCTTAGAGCGGAAGTTGGTGGCTATACGCAGCTCATCGGCGATGGTGGTCGTCAGGAGGTTACGTGGAGACATCTGCCCGCTCTTACCATTGGGCACTCCTACGGAGGCCACGAGGGAGTCCTGCGTGCAGTAGATGGGCTTGCCGTCCTTGAAGAAGTCGTTGCCTGCTATGCCGTGGATAGCGGGTACGCTACCCGTGTGTACGGAGCTATGACCGATGGCGGTGTAGGCAGGGATGTAGTTGATGCGTGTATTCTCGCAGTTGAAGCCCTTAGAGAGTAGCCTCTTGAAGCCTCCCTCGACAAAGCGGGATTGGTAGCGATAGAGATAGTCCCAGGTCATCTGGTCTACCATCATCGTGACCACTAGTCGTGGGCGACCATGCTGTGTCGCCTCTGAGCGGGGCGCCGAGACGAGCGCCGTGAGGGCAAGGGCTAGGAGCCGAAGGATAGTCGTTCGTGTCATTGGTCTATACTATGTATGAGTTGATGAGTAGGGTCGGTGAGGTTAGGGCTTGAGGAGCTCGACGAGCGACCAGCGGTGGCGCGAAGTGCTCGAGACGAGTTCCAGGCCGAGCTCCGTACCCCGATCCACGAGGAGCGGTATATCCTCCTCGTAGAAGCCACTGAGGAGGAGCCTACTGCCCGAGTGCATGACGGCTACGTAGCGAGGCATATCCTCGAGGAGGATGTTGCGGGTGATATTCGCTAGGATCAGGTCATAGGGAGCCTTGCCCTCTAGGGCGGAGGCATCACCGCAGATGATCTCATCGACAGAGACGGCATTGAGGGCAGCGTTCTCGTGGACATTCTCATAGGCCCAGGGGTCTATGTCTATGGCGGTGAGCGAGGAAGCTCCACGCCTTAGGGCTATGATACCGAGGATCCCCGTACCACAGCCCATATCTAGCACACGTAGTCCCCCGAGGTCGTGCCCGAGGAGCCAGGAGCAGATGAGAGAGGTCGTCTCGTGGTTGCCGGTACCGAAGGCCATCTTGGGGCTAATGATGATCTCCATCGGTAGCTCGGGACGGGGCTCATGGAAGGGGGCACGTATAAGGCACTGCCCTTCGCCGAGGAGGATGGGCTGGAAGTAGTTCTTCTCCCACTCCTCATTCCAATTAACCTCGGGGAGGATCTCAGTAGCGAACTCGCAGGTAAAGCCCTCGAGGGGGAAGGCGGTGAGGAGCTCACGTGTCGCCTCCTCACGATAGTCCTGCTCGGGGATGAAGGCCTTCACCATCCCCTCACCCTGCTCGAAGCTCTCGAAGCCTATGGTGCCCAGCTCGGAGATCAGCCAGTCGCTGAGGTCTTCGTCAGAGATAGAGGTCTCGCTGGTGGGATAGTGGTAGTGTAGTGTCAGCTGTAGATAGGGCATGGGAAAGGGATGTTATTGGGGTGTCGTCAGTAGGCGCTGTATCTCACTCAGTTTGTTCAGTGCCTCCAGAGGGGTTAGGCTATTGATGTCCACCTGCAGGAGACGCTCACGTATGTCAGAGAGGACGGGATCATCGAGCTGGAAGAAGCTCATCTGTATCCCCTGCACCCCTTCGCTAGGTGTGCTGGTGGGCTTGCTTGCCCTCGTGATCTTGATCTCTGAGCCGAGCCCTGTCACCTCGTGTAGGTGTGCCTGCTCGAGCTGCTCGAGGATTTCCGTAGCACGCTGGGTGATACACTGGGGCATACCGCCTAGGCGGGCGACCTGAATACCGAAGCTATGCTCACTGCCACCAGCGATGAGCTTGCGCAGGAAGAGCATCTTGCCCTCCACCTCTCGGGCGGAGACATTGTAGTTCTTCACTCGCTCCAGCCTACTCTCTAGGTCGTTGAGCTCGTGGTAGTGGGTAGCGAAGAGGGTCTTGGGGCGACCAAAGGGGTTGTCATGAAGGTACTCAATGATCGCCCAAGCGATGGAGATACCGTCGTAGGTACTCGTACCTCGCCCGAGTTCGTCGAAGAGGATGAGTGATCGGTCGGATAGGCTATTGAGGATACTCGCTGCCTCCTGCATCTCGACCATGAAGGTCGATTCACCCCGAGAGATATTGTCCGAAGCACCCACTCGGGTGAAGATCCCATCAATGAGTCCTATATGTGCCGCCTCGGCAGGGACGAAGGAGCCGATCTGTGCCAGTAGGGTAATGAGTGCTGTCTGACGAAGGAGTGCGGACTTACCGCTCATGTTAGGCCCCGTGATGACCATGATCTGGGTATCGTCAGAGCCGAGCCGCACATCATTAGGTACGTAGCTCTCGCCGAAGGGGAGCTGTCGCTCGATCACGGGGTGACGACCAGCCTTGATGTCTATGACTCGCCCTTCGTCCACCACGGGACAAACGTAGCGGTTCGTCTCGGCCGTTAGGGCAAGCGAGGTCAAGCAGTCCAGCTGGGCTATCGTACGAGCATTGCGCTGCAGGGGCTGTATGTAGCGAGCTATGCGCAGGACGAGCTCCTGATAGAGACGTCCCTCCAGCACCGCTATGCGCTCCTCTGCACCGAGTATCTTCTCCTCGTACTCCTTGAGCTCGGGGAAGATATACCGCTCTGCTCCGACTAGAGTCTGCTTGCGTGTCCAGCTCTCGGGGACATCCTTGGTATGGGTCGAGCGTACCTCGACATAGTAGCCGAAGACGTTGTTGAAGGCGATCTTTAGCGGTATGCCCGCCTGCTTGCTCTCTCTGTCCTGTAGCTGTACGAGGTAGTCCTTGCCGTGGGCAGAGAGGTCACGGAGTTCATCTAGCTCACTATTGATCCCCGAGGCGATCACCGCACCACGTCCTAGGGCGGCAGGGGGCTCCTCAGTCAAGCTCTGCTCGATATCCTCCACGAGGGACTCGCAGAGCTCCAGATGGTCTACCAACTGACGTAGCTCCTGACAGCTCTCCTCTGGGGTGGATTGTGCTAGCTGGGCAACCTCACCCACTGCACGCAGGGCCTGCGCCAAGGCACGAGCCTCTCGGGGGGAGATACGCCCCATGGCGACCTTGCTCGTCATACGCTCTAGGTCACCGATGCCAGCGAAGCATTCGCCGAGCTCGCGACGTAGCTCGCTATCACGCACCAGTGTAGCCACAATGCGCTGTCGTCTATGGATCTCCTCGAGGTCAATCAGAGGGAAGGAGAGCCAGCGTCTGAGCAGTCGCCCTCCCATAGGTGTCGCCGTAGCGTCTACTACGTCCAGCAGGCTATGTCCCGCCTCGGGGCTCATCGACTGGAGTATCTCTAGGCTACGGAAGGTAAAGCTGTCGAGCCGCATCATCCCCAGTCGGTCTATACTGCGCAGGGTGGTGATGTGGCTGAGTTCGTTATGGCTGGTGAGCTCTAGGTAATTAAGGATAGCACCTGCGGAGGCTATGGATAGGGGCTTCTGCTCTAGGCCTAGCCCCTTGAGGCTCTTCACCCCAAGTTGGTTCTGTAGCTTCTGGCGGTTGTTCTCTACGGCAAACGTCCAGTCCTCCACCTCGAAGACGAAGCCCCGCCAAGCGAAGGTTCGATCAAAGGCCGCACGAGCCTTCCGCTCCACGAGCACCTCCTTCGGCTGGTAGGAGGATAGGAGCTTATCGAGGTGCTCGATCGTACCCTCGGAGACGAGGAACTCCCCCGTAGAGATGTCCAGCAGAGACAGGCTCCCCTGCCCTCCCTCGGGGTGGTAGAGGGCAGCGAGGTAGTTATTCTCCTTGTTGTGCAGGACGTTGTCCCCCGTGACGACCCCCGGAGTGACGAGCTCGGTGATCCCACGCTTGACGAGCTTCTTCGTTAGCTTGGGATCCTCCAGCTGGTCACAGATGGCGACCCGTCTACCAGCTCTGACGAGCTTGGGAAGGTAGGTATCCAGAGCATGATGGGGGAAGCCCGCTAGCTCGATGTGCATCGCCGAGCCATTGGCACGGCGGGTCAGCGTGATCCCGAGGATCTCTGCTGCGGCGATGGCATCCTCGCTGAAGGTCTCATAGAAGTCCCCGACACGGAAGAGCAGGATAGCATCTGGGTGCTTAGCCTTGATCTCCATGTATTGCTTCATCAGGGGGGTCTCTACGATCTTCTTTGCCATTGTCTAGGGGGTAATGGATGGGGAGAGGTTGTACCTCTTGGAGTTGGGGGGAGGGTAGGTTTTGGGAGGCTTAGCTCAAGACGTCCTTGAGGAGGTCGGCGAAGAACTCCCCACGGGTGAGTTGCCCATCACGTACCAGCACACACTCGACCTCACCACGAGCGGCTAGACTGCCGTCGGTATGGAGGATATCTTGGTAGAACGTAAGCTTAGGGCCACGCATCTGGCAGGTGAGCGCAGAGCGGAAGAAGTCACCACTCCTAAGGCTTTTCTTATAGGCGATGGTGACCTTAGAGACGAAGGCGTCCAGCCCATCTTCGTGCATCTTCCCGAAGTTCACCCCGAGGCTCTCGAGGAACTCATGTCGGGTATGCTCCATGTAGTGTTGGTAGTTGGCGTTATTGACGACGCCTTGCAGGTCGCACTCGTAGTCGCGCACCTTCATCTCCAGCGAAAAAACGTATTCCAATCTGATTGTCT
>ERZ773010.1555-NODE-1555-length-14215-cov-2.920692_pt1 | contig 14215 bp, 9 predicted proteins | sample MGYA00580842_ERZ773010 | MGnify/ENA primary metagenome ERZ773010 (study PRJEB29015, sample SAMEA2737982) | human oral metagenome | biome: human oral; feature: human-associated habitat; material: dental | place: China | collected 2107 ...
ATTGCCAAAGAAAACGGCAAGTCCGTTGATGAGCTCCATGCGATTTTCAAGAAAGTCATGGAAGGCACAGGCAAGTGCAGCGGCAGAAAGCAGTAATCCTTTACCGGAAGCAGAAGATATGACATGAAATTTGTGTCATATCTTTTTTCATGCTAAAAATCCCGGTGATCTCTTACGAAAGAAGACCGGCAGGTATTTTTGTACATTTCCCAGGAAAAAACAGGAGCGCCACTCCCGTTTTTTTACAAAAAGTTCTGCCTTTCTCCGGTAGGATATTTTACAGAATTATTTCTTTTGTTTTTCCATTTCTTTCAGGCAGTCGATGGCAAATTTTGCGTAAATCGCCGCCCCGTCCGGAAATACATCTTCGTCCACGTCAAAGGCCGGGTGATGATGAACGCAGCAAATTCCCTTTTCCATATTTCTCCCGCCGAGGAATCCAAACACGCCGAGAATGGTTTCCATATAAACGGCGAAATCTTCCGCCCCCATTTCCTTTTCCATGGGAACCAGTGCCTTTTCGCCCATGACAGCTGCCGCTGCTCTCCGCGCGATACGGTTCAGAGAAATATGTTCATTTACTAAGGGAGCCGGGCCGAAGAAGTATGTGCTTTCCGCTTCGCAGCCGTAGCCTTCGGCGATACCTTCCGCCGCTGCCTTGATCATATCAGGGAGCCCTTTACGGAATTTCTTGTTGAAAGTACGGGTCGTACCGACGAGTTCCACTTCTTCCGCGATAATATTGCTTTGTGTTCCGCCATTCATCATCCCCACGGTCAGGACGAAAGTATTCTGCGGATCCGTACGCCGGCTTACCAGTGTCTGCAGCCCCATGACCACCGCAGCGGCAGCCACGACGGCATCGGCGCCTTTATCCGGCTCGCTTCCGTGAGCGGCTTTCCCTTTGATTTTCACAGTAAAACGGTCACTGCACGCCATCCGTTCCCCATCTTCGAAATTGACCTTGCCCGCGTCAAGAGTCGCCCAGATATGCATACCGAATATGGCATCCACATCGCTTAAAGAACCGTTTTCCACGTAATGGCGGGATTCCGTCCCTATTTCTTCCGCCATCTGGAAAAGAAGTTTCACGGTACCATGGATTTCTTCCCGATGGGCGCTTAATATTTTCGCCGCCCCAAGGAGCATGGCGGTATGGCAGTCATGGCCGCAGGCATGCATGACTCCCGCATTTTGCGATGCATACTCTTTCGTAAGATCTGCCTCCTGTATGGGAAGCGCGTCTATATCGGCACGAAGAGCCACCGTACCGCCGTCATGCCCGCCGCGGATAACGCCGATACAGCCTGTAATATCGCTGAACGTCATCACCTCGATCCCCATCTTTTCCAATTCTTCTGTGATACGCTTTGTTGTTTCCACCTCATGACGGCCCAGTTCGGGATGGGCATGGAAATGGCGGCGCAATGCCGTAATATATTCTTTTTCTCCATAAGCAAGCGCTTTGATATCCATCATGGCCGCGCCTCCTTTTCCAGATAATCATAAGCAAACTTTGCAAACAGTGCCGCGCCCTTATCCAATATTTCATCATTTACACGGAAATCTTTGGAATGGAGCGGATAAACAGTTCCTTTTTCTTCGTTATGGTAGCCGAGGAAACAAAGAACGGAAGGCACTTTTTCCATAATGACGGCAAAATCTTCCGAACCCATCTTTTGTTTCATCGATGCGAAGCAGTCCCCGTAGAGCGTTTCCACCGCATTATGAGCCGCCAGCCTGATGGATTCATAGTCATTGATGGCTGCCGGTTCACTCGTATCAACAGCCACAGAAACATGGCACCCCATGGCTTCTGCCGTTCCTTTTGCCATGGCTTCCAGCCGTTTCGGCATCGACGCGAATAAATCCCTGTCAAAGGTACGTATTGTCCCTTTCATGACGACTTCATCCGCCACGATATTGAACTGCGAACCGGCACGGACGGAACCGATGGAAACGACAAGCGGACGGAGCGGAGAGTGCTGCCGGCTTACAAGGGTCTGCAGATTCATAATGACCGCGCTCGCCGCCACAATCGCATCATGTCCCAGATGAGGCATCGAACCGTGAGTCGCCGTACCATGAACGGTAAGGGTAAAATCCGTGCATGATGCCATACGGGGACCCGCTTCGATACTGAACGTTCCCTCCGGTATTTCATTCATCATGTGTATCGCCATCGCCGCATCCACGCCGTCAAGACACCCGTGATCCACATAGTAATTCGCGCCATGCCCCGACTCTTCTGCTGACTGGAAAAGAAATTTCACGGTTCCTTTCAGTGCATCACGATAGGCAGACAGAATTTTCGCCGCCCCCAGGAGCATGGCGCTGTGGCAGTCATGACCGCAGGCATGCATGACACCCGCATGGACGGAACAAAAATCAAGCTCATTTTCTTCCCGGATCCCAAGGGCATCGATATCCGCACGGAGGAGGACAGTCTTCCCTGCCCGGCCGCCTTTCAGGACACCGATCAATCCGTAGTAATCAGAAAAACGGATCACTTCGATGCCCATACTTTCCAATTCTTTTTGGATATATTCCGTCGTTTCTTTTTCCCGGAATGAAAGTTCGGGATACTGATGGATATGACGGCGGTGATTTTGTATATACGGCAGAAGTTCCGCCGCTTCACGGGCAAAATCCATAATATTTTCCTTTCTTTAAAACAAAGGCAGGCAGAGAAGCCCCGCCTGCGCTGAAAATCAATTACGGCAGATAGATGCCGCCGCCCGGCCCCAGCGGCAGGTCAAGCATGACCCATACTGCCAGCAGAACAATCCACGCGGCAGTGAAAGCAATGGAATAAGGCAGCATGTTCGCGATAATCGTTCCCATGCCCGTATCTTTTTCATAACGGCGGACAAAGCCGAGAATAAGGGGAAAATAGTAGAACAGCGGTGACAGCGGGTTCGTAATGGAATCACCGATACGGTACGCCACCTGGGTCACCGCAGGATCATAGCCGAGAATCATCATCATCGGTACCATGACCGGTGCAAGGATTGCCCACTTGGCCGAAGCAGAGCCGATGAAAATATTCACAATGCAGGACACGATAACCAATCCGATAATCAGCGGGATACCTGTAAAATTCATCGCCTGCAGAAGCCCCGCCCCTTTGATGGCAAGAACCGCCCCTAAATTGGACCATGCAAAATAACTGGTAAACTGCGCGCAGAAGAAGCACAGAAGGATATAGGATGAAATATCTTTGAAGGCCTGGGAAATATCGGTAAACATATCCTTATCATTTTTATATTTCCCTGAAGCGAATCCGTAAACGGCGCCCGGGATAAAGAGTACCAGTGTTACCGTAAGAATGATGCCTGTCATAAAGGGAGATTTCCCGTCCATGACAGAGCCTGTCTGGGGATCGCCGAGAATCGGATTATCGCCGATGCAAAGGAGCACCAGAACGATAATGCCGATAACGGTGGCAATGACAGCTTTTGTCACAGCCGCACTTTTCTTTGGTGTGAGATTGAGTGTATCCGCATCAAGTTCATATTTTGACAAATCCGCACCTGCGAAACGGGGCGCCATGAACTTTTCCGTAACGAACGTTCCTACAAGGGAAAGAACGATGCAGGAAGCAACAAGGAAGTAATAATTAATGGCTGGCGACTCCGCATAGTTCGGATCAATCATCTGCGCCGCCGCTTCGGTAAAACCGTAAGCAAGGGAATCAGACATACCGATCATCAGGTTGGCGCAGAACCCAGCTGCCACGCTGGCATAACCGCAGAATACACCAAGGAGCGGATGGCGCCCCATACCAAGGAAAATAACGCCCGCCACAGGAGGCAATACGACAAATGCCGCATCCCCCGCCACGTTACCGTTGATTCCGATAAGAATAATGGTAAAAGTAACGATGGCAGGTGCCGCGCTGCCTAGTACTTTCTGCATAAAAGCCGCAAGGAAACCGCTCTTTTCAGCTACACCTGCGCCGATGACGCAGACGAGTACCATACCCAGCGGAGCAAATCCGGAGAAGTTGGACACCGCCTTGGACCAGATCATCCGGAACCCGTCAACAGTCAGTAAATTCACGACCTTAATGACCTTGTGTGTTCCGGGATGGACGGCAGACGCCCCCATCGCGCCGAATACCGCTGACAGGACAAGCACCAAAACCGCCAGCAGGATAAATAATGTAGCCGGATCAGGAAGTTTATTTCCCGCGGCTTCGACAGTATTTAAGAATCTGTCCATCAATGACTTCTTCACTACAGGCTCCGCCATTTTGAATCCTCCTTTATAAACTGCTGCCTTTCTCCCAATAAAAAAAGACTCCATGCACAGGCAAGACAACCGTCCCGTGTACAGAATCCCCATCGATTACAGACAGCCCATATGAACTTGATTAGAGTATACCATATATAAAATCCCTTATCAAACCGCTTTTCATTTTCCCCTGCCGCAAAAAAAAGAAGCAGCAGTGCCGCTTCAAAAAGGGGGAGGCACCATCGCGCCTCAAATGAGAACTATATAATAACATCATGTCGATGCTATTACCAAAGAGGGGGGGGAGAACGATGATGGTATTTCCCTGTTACCACCATCGTTCCAAGGAGGGTGAACCATGGCCGGCCAAGCCGGCAGTAATCATCCATAGTTCAAGCACGAATATATGTCTGCTCCGTTTCCGGAGTTACCGTAAAAAGGGGGAACGATGACTTTTCCCTGCCGCCATCGTTCGGAGAAAGTGAACCTTGCAAGTTATCCCTGCAAGTATATGTAAAGCCGTTTCCGGCATTACAACGAATATACAGAAACGCCTCTCGGGCTGTTTCTGAAAGGATGAACGATCGTATTTCCCTTTACCATCGTTCTTGAGAGAACCTACAAAAAAATCCATCCCTGCTGATGTAAGGATGGATACTTTGCGCGTTAAAATCAATACACGCTACCTCCCCATCACTCGCAGGTCAAACAGTAGTAAAAACAGGCAGTTCTCCTGACTCTGCTTCATCGCTTGTCCGGTCTTCCCAATTCCTCAGTGACTTTCATCAGACTTGCTCGGCATTACAGTGGCGGGACCGTGTCGGCATCGCACCGATCTTCCCTATTAAGCCTTCACAGGCACCTGTTTTTCCTATTCGGTTGTCCTAATGATATCACTCTATAAAGCTTCTGTCAATGATAAAATGATTGTTCCGAACGCATGATCAGCGCAAACCAATTCATATCGTTTCAGGTGAGGATTTCCAGTGTTCCCGCCTTTTCTAAAAGTTTTATATCGATAGGAGAATAGGTATCTGGATATTTCCTGAGAAAATATTGTTCTTCTTCCGGTGCGGCATAGAAGTTTTCCAGGCGTCTGGCTTCTGTGCGGATCGGCGGCCGTATATTTTTCTCATTTTCATACTCATTGAAAACAAGACAGGATTCGCTCACGGGCCTCGAGTTGCCCCTGTTCTGGTAATAGGCCATATAGTAGGTAATCTGCGGCGTATCTTCTCCTGATACGTAATAGATGCCTGTCCTGTAATGGGGTCCGGTGCATTTCCCCTGGATGCCGTCGGTGTAGGGATTGACTATGGTAAAAAACACAGAGAGCAATGTCCCTATATCTATTTTTTTCGGGTTATAGGTTACTTTTACACATTCTACCGCCTGTACTTTTCCATTTTCCACGTCTTCTTTCCGCGGATTCGGTACAGAGCTGTTGGCAAATCCCGCGGTTGTCTCCACAACGCCTTTTATACGGGAAAATACTTCCTGCACTCCATAGTAGGGACCGCCCGCAAGATACAAGTCTTTCACGGCAATTCCTCCTTTTCTGCTGTCTTCGTTTCTGACAAATTCATGTCGTATTTCATGGTAAAAATGAAGAATCCCCCCGAGGTCCTCCCCCGGGGTTTTTCTCCACACTTATTATTTCTTTAATGTTTTGTTTCTTCCAGGTGGCGCGCGGCAGCCCTATCCATATCAAAGACACGGATAAGTTCCGTAACCGCCTGGCTGGGTGACACGACACCGGTCAATACCGCCGCACGGACTTCCGGCAGGCGGCTCTTGATGATCGGATCTTCAAAGAACAAATTATGAAGATGCTCCTCAATCATACTGCGTACCCAGGAAAGAGTCTGACGCTGGCGCCGGTTCTCAAAGACGCCTGATTTTTTGGTGACTTTCTCAAACTCGCGCATAACTGCCCAAAGCTCAAGCAGTCCCGTTTTCTTCAAGGCCGAGCAGCGATAAGCATGGGTCTGCCAGCCTTCTGTGGCGGGACGGATAAATTCTACCATCCGTTCATATTCCCCCTGGGTGACTTTCGCCCGTTCCAGGTTGTCGCCATCGGCCTTGTTGACCACAATGGCGTCCGCCAATTCCATAATCCCCTTTTTGATGCCCTGCAGATCGTCCCCTGCGCCTGTCAATACGACAAGCATAAAGAAGTCGACCATATCGCGTACTGTCGTTTCCGACTGCCCGACCCCGACAGTTTCCACAAGGATGACATCGTAGCCTGCCGCTTCACAAAGCAGCATAGTCTCACGGCTCTTGCGGGTCACACCGCCCAGCGTCCCCTTAGAAGGAGAAGGACGTATGAAACAGTTCGGTTCTCTGGAGAGATTCTGCATACGTGTCTTGTCCCCTAAGATGGATCCGCCGGTAATGGTGCTTGTCGGGTCGACTGCCAGCGCCGCCACTTTGTAGCCTTGCTGGCAAAGCATTGTACCAAAAGATTCGATGAAACTACTCTTGCCTGCCCCGGGCACACCGGTGATCCCGATACGAAGCGCATGACCCGTTCGGGGCAGAAGAGCCTGGAGCACGCGCTGTGCCTTGTCGAAATCCTTGGGAGCATTACTTTCGATAAGGGTGATGGCTTTGGAGAGGATCATGCGATCCCCCTTTGCCACACCTTCGACGTATTCTTCGATAGACATTTTCTTACGAAGCGGCACTTTTCTCAAATGCACGGCATCCGGATATTCTTTGGCACCGGTCACACTGTTTACGGCACTGTCAATCCCCCGCACGACGGAACATGCAAATTCCGGGTTCGGTTCTTCAGGCACCCAGCTGGGTCTCAAGTCATCATCGTTCTTGGACATAATACTTACCTTAACCTTCCTTGGCTTCCGCCTCAGCGCGGTCTACGAGCATGTGAAGCAGCTTAATGCAGCATTCCGGAATGTTTGTGCCCGGTCCGAAGATCGCCTGTGCGCCATGATCGTAGAGGTATTGATAATCCTGTGCAGGAATAACACCGCCGATGCAGACAAGGATATCTTCACGGCCGCGTTTTTTCAGTTCTTCCACGATAGCCGGCAAGAGGGTCTTGTGACCTGCCGCAAGAGAGGAAAAGCCAACCATATGGACGTCGTTATCCACAGCATCCTGTGCCGCTTCTTCCGGCGTCTGGAACAGCGGTCCTACGTCGACGTCCCAGCCCATATCGGCAAAGGATGTCGCGAGAACCTTCTGGCCTCTGTCGTGTCCGTCCTGCCCCATCTTAGCCAGGAAAATACGGGGACGGCGGCCTTCCAATGCTTCAAATCTGTCGGCCAGTTTCTTTGCTTCTTCCAGTTTCGCGGAACCGTCAAATTCGCTGGAATATACACCGGAAATAGTATGGATGGTAGCGTTGAAACGGCCGGATACTTTTTCAACCGCATCGGAAATTTCACCGAGGGACGCACGGTCATGAGCCGCCTGTACCGCAAGTTCAAGCAGGTTACCGTTTTCACGGCTTTCTGCCGCTTTGGTGATTGCTTCCAGATCGCGGGCAACAGCCTCAGGATCACGGATGCTTCTCAGTTTTTCCAGACGTTTAATCTGCGCATTACGAACAGCGGTATTGTCGATGGACAGTACGTTCAGCGGATCTTCCTTCGCCAGACGGTACTTGTTCAAGCCGACAATGGTTTCCTTACCGCTGTCGATATCTGCCTGACGGCGGGCAGCGCATTCTTCGATACGCATCTTCGGCAGGCCGGTAGAAATAGCTTTTGCCATACCGCCCAAAGCTTCGACTTCCTGTATATGCGCCCAAGCACGGCGGATGATTTCATTTGTCAGATATTCTACATAGTAGGAACCACCCCACGGATCAATAATCTTGCAGGCTTTCGTTTCATCCTGGATATAAAGCTGTGTATTACGTGCCAGACGTGCGGAAAAGTCGGTCGGCAGCGCGATGGCTTCGTCAAGTGCGTTGGTATGGAGAGACTGGGTATGGCCCAGAGCCGCAGACATGGCTTCCATACAAGTACGGGCGATATTATTGAAAGGATCCTGTTCCGTCAGCGACCAGCCGGAAGTCTGGGAATGGGTACGTAGTGCCATGGATTTCGGATTCTTCGCACCGAACTGTTTCAGAATCTTTGCCCAGAGAACGCGGGCCGCTCTCATCTTTGCGATTTCCATAAAATAGTTCTTGCCCTGATCCCAGAAGAAGGACAGACGTTTAGCGAAGGCATCGACCGGAAGACCCGCCTTTTCACCGCAGCGGATGTATTCCATGCCGTCTGCCAGCGTATAACCGATTTCAAGGTCACAGGTAGCGCCGCATTCCTGGATATGGTAACCGGAAATGGAGATACTGTTGAACTTCGGCATATAGTTGGTGGTATATTCGAAAATATCACCGATGATACGCATGGACATGGCAGGCGGATAAATGTAAGTATTACGAACCATGAACTCTTTCAGGATATCATTCTGGATCGTGCCTGCCAGAATCTTCTTGTCTACGCCCTGTTCGATACCGGCACTTATGAAGAATGCCAGAATCGGAAGAACGGCACCGTTCATTGTCATGGATACGGACATCTGGTCCAGCGGAATGCCTGCGAAGAGGATATTCATATCAAGCATGGAGCAGACGGATACGCCTGCTTTGCCGACGTCACCGATAACACGGGGGTTATCCGCATCATAGCCGCGGTGGGTCGGAAGGTCAAATGCGATAGACAGCCCTTTCTGGCCTGCCGCCAGGTTTCTGCGGTAGAACGCATTAGATTCTTCAGCAGTGGAGAACCCTGCGTACTGGCGTACCGTCCATGGGCGGAATACATACATCGTGGAGTAAGGTCCGCGGAGGAACGGAGGGATACCGCTCATGTAATCCAAGTGGTTGCACTGGTCATACACATCTTTGCCGTAGAGCGGACCTACAGGAATACGTTCCATCGTATTTTCATAGAGAGCATCATAATTTTTGCCCGTCGTTTTTTCCAGTTCCGCTTTCCATTCGTCATAAGAACAATGGGGATGTTCTTCAAGGTTTAATTTTGTAAAATCGGGGTTCATTGCCATCTTATTTTACCTCCTCTTCCGTAATCTTCATGCCTTTTTTCTGCTGGAGCATACGGAGGATATCGTAGCAGTTTGCTTTTACGCTGATAAATTCATCAACGCCGGCGTCACGATATACCGCTTCCATATCTTTCGGAGCAGCGCCTGCAAGGAAAAGCGTTCCTTCTCCCAGAACTTCCTTCAAACGCGGCGCCAGCGCCGGTACATCTTCCGGATAAGTAGCGTCAGTGGAGCAGATGACTGCACAGTCATAAGGAGTCCCCTGATCATCACAGCCTGCCTTCAGTGCTTCCACACACTTATCCCAGCGTGAACCCGGCTTATCTTCATCATCCTGGAAACCGTTATTCAGATGAACGCTGAATTCGCCTACCTGCAGGAAGCTGGTAGAGAAATCGGCTCTCGCCTTATGCTGAGGGATCGGTCCCATATTTGCCAGGAATATTTCTACATTCTTGCCGGTTTCCTTTTTAAATGCCTGCGTATCAAAACGAAGTTTTTCAAAACGTTCAGTCCAGCGATGTGCGTAAATCTTTCTCACTTCGATGGAATCCACTTCGGCAGCTCTTGCCGTGCGTACTTCAGAAATCGTAGCGCCTGCGGAGAATGCGGCAATCGCCTTTTCAACGATGTCCGTATCGGCCGCTTTCAGTTCTTCCAATTTGGCTTTCAGGAAATCTTTGTCCATATCGGCACGATACTTCTCAACACCTTCAGACAGTTCTTTTTTCAGTGCTGCAACGTCTTCCGGACGCGGATCGAGAAGTTCTTCCGTCATATTCGGATACATGTTTGTTCCGACAGCGCTGTCTTTCCGGAGGTCAAGCGCCTTGAAACGCTGTTTCAGTACATCAACGATCTGCTGCTGCGGATACTCTTCTTCGAGAGCTTTCAGTATACCGCCAAGAGATTCTATTTTCTGGAATTCTCCCCAAATCTTTTCAGCCATTTCCTTGGTCAGTGTTTCAATGCCCCAAGAACCGCCGGACGGATCAATCGGACGAAGCATTCCGAATTCTTCCTGCAGCATGATGTGTACGTTTCTTGCGATACGGCGGGAGAATTCATCACCCTTGCGTACCGTTGCGTCATAAGGATCATTTTCATAAGAATCAACACCACCGACAACTGCAGAGAAAATCTGGGTCGTTTCACGAAGCATATTTACACCGATATCGAAAATCGTCTTGGTAAACATCGCCGGACGGGCATGGATTTTGCAGGAACGGTCTTTTTCTTCGGCGCCGAAGGCTTTCATGATATTAGACCATACCTGGCGGGCAGCACGGAGCTTGGCAATTTCAATGTAGAAAGTGGCGCCTGTATTAAATGCGAACTGCAGGGACTGGGCAATATCATGGATATCGATGCCGCGCTTCTGCATTTCACGGATATATTCGACAGCGATAGCAAAGGTATAAGCCACTTCCTGTACGGCATTCGCACCGCCATTGGAGAAAATATCGCTTCTGACGAAAATGGTGCGGAGCTGCGGCGCATTCTTTCTCGTCCAGCGGATAGATTCCGCCATTTCATCATATAATTCTTCCAGCGGCTGGTTCAGCTTTCCTCTCTTGATCAGCTGGGCAATCGGGTTCGCTCCGATAACACCTTTCACTTTGCTGACATCTTTTCCCTTAGCCTTCAATGTCGCAGCTACCAATGCCAGCATACGGAGAGAGGAAGTACCGGCATACATCATAAACGGGATCTTTTCCATATCAAGACCGTCAAGCAGGGTATGCATATCTTCCAGCGCGGTAATGCTTACGCCTATATCGCCCGGCTTTTCGGCATCCATGACATCAATGCCGTCGGCAGTGGCGGTATCAATACGTACATTATAAACAGTGGAACCTCTGTCGATTTCATGCTTCAGAAGTTCATTATTTTCTTTCGGCAGCGTTTCATCGCATGCCTGGGCAATACCCCATGGAGCGCATTTATAGCCGTTCACCGTTGCGCCGCGGAGAAAATCTCCCATGCCCGGATAATCATCTGTCGGAAGAATCTTATCAGTTGCTGACGGTCCGGTTCTCCATGTATAAATCGGATCAAAGGTAATCCCTTCATAAGTCTTGGTAAACATGATCTTATCGAAAGGCTTTCCTTTCAACAGAGCATTACAAGCCTCCACCCACTCCTCATAGGTCGGCTTTTCAAATTCGTCAAATTTTACTTCTGGGAAATCGGCTTTTTCATTTGATTTTCTCAAGATCGCTTCCAACTCTTTGTCAGTAAGCTGCTTGACCGATTCCTGGGTATTCTGTTCTGCCATGAAAACATCCTCCTTATAATAATTTTAGACAATTCCGCGGAAAATACAGCTTGCAGACAAGACGGCAGAGTCCCTGACGGAACATCCTTTCAAATACCTTGCATAACGTCTTTCAAGCCGGACTTTCAAAATCCCCGATATGTGCACCTCCTTACAATCCACTCACAAAAAAACGACTATCACGCGAAACTGATAGCCGGACAAGGAAATAATTTCCCAATCCCCTCCCCATCTCTCGCAGGTATAACGGTGATTCTTAGACAGATAGTTCTCCTGGCTCAAGTTCCTCGTTTATATCGCCTTCCCAGTTACCCAGTGACATACTTGATATAAACTCCCTTTACAGTGGCGGGACCGCTCCGGATTCTACCGGATTCTCTTTTACGCTTTCGCACCTGTCAGATATGTGAAATTGTCTAAATAACTACATTTTTAGTATAATTCATTACATTCTAAGTGTCAATCAACCACATTCATATTTAATATAATTAATTTTTATATTTATCCACATCTTTACCCTTGATTTATTGATTTTTCATTCATTACTACTATATAATGATGTTAATGTTGCAAACTATTAAAAATATCTTACCTATCTTATAGGAGGAAACAGGAGGTCAGAAATATGACAAACACTGAAAACGAAAGACGAACTGAAGAAGCATTGAAACTGAGCAGCCTCTTCGAAGAACTGGATGGCCGCCGTCCGAGGCTTTTCATGCCGGAGCTTGAAGATGATGACGATAAAGAGGCAAGAAAACTTGCCGCCACGACATTTGCCGACCACGGCTGGGACGTAGATGTAAGCCCCCTCCTCTCTCCGGAAAGCTCCGCGCAGAATGCTGCCGACAATGACGTCCATTTCATCTTCTACACATCCAAAAGCCCCACGATGAAGCAAAAATTGATCGCGCTCTCCCAGACACTTGCCATGATCGGCCGGGACGACATCCTCATAGCCGCCCATCAGGTCAGCAAAGATGATAAGGAACTCCTCTTCCGTTACGGCATCCTCGCCGCTTTCGACAAGAATACGGATGTAAGCGATGTAAGTCTCACCATGCTCCGCGTCCTCGTCTCCATGGCAAAAGAAGAACAGAACCCCACCGAGGAAATGCCTTACTGACAGAATCGAATTAAAATATCTGTTCCCATAAAAATTACAGTAATTCATGCTTTTAGAAATGCCAATATACCTCTGGGGTTTGAGCCTTTTCAAATCTATTCAGGCATCCGGCACCCACATATTATGCTGGATTCACCACATATACTATCCCAGTTTTCAAGACCTGGATCCATTTTTGTAATCTGAAGTATCGAAAGATAGAGAACCCTTAACAGTACGGTCGAACTTGGAAATACTCTTCTGTGGCGAATATTCCCGTATAAGCCGCATCCGTAAGTTCCTTCAAATCTGTCACAAACGTATTTCATATCCTTGTAACAGACGTGCTTAAGGATATTCCTTACTATATGAGCTATGCATCTCTGGCATCCGTTTTTAGGAAAGCCTCTTTTTTCTTGCGTTTCATAATTAAACCTCCTATAAGTTCACCACTAATCTGATACTACCATAGGAGGCTTATTGATTCATATTTACAGACTCTTTCTTACACCCTCATCTTTTGGGATTGAAGATCAACTCACCTAGCTTCTCGGGTTCTAAATTTTTGAATATTTTGTTGATAGACTTTATGTTGAGAGCCTTTATATTGACTATGTTTTTTAAAACCTCAGCAGAACCATTAGCACTTTTTTTCTCAGAACTCTTTTTACTTACTTTTGTCAAGTCAGCCTTTCCTGAACTATCACCGCTTTCTTTTTTTCCTTTTTCTACCAGCCAGTCATGAATTTCATCCGGCGTGTCATCTGTATTTCCTACTACACACACTCTGAACCCTTTTATCTGATTACTCTTATAGTGGTAACATAAAGTGTAATTTTGTCTTTTTTCCTTAAGACTATAGCACCAAGTCTCTTCCGTATCTACATAACACGTCCTCCAATTCTTCGATTGTAATTCATCATCAAAGAATACTTTTCCATCTCTTTCAGATTTCAATATCCTCTTTTTATTTTCAGGCGACTTCTTGAATTTCGGGCCTCTTCCACCTGTTCGCGTCCTTGTAACTGAAATAATCTCAAAAAGATTCTGCCCTTTTTTTACTAATTCACGGTCTTTAACTTTGGGTACAATCAGCAGCTCTCCTACATCACCACTCCGATTTCTGCGACTTGTCACAGAATAGCATACACATTTTCTTTCCTCACTAGATGATGAAGATTTTTTCCGCTCTGCTTTTCCCAGTTTTTGCTCATAATCCTCCAATAATTTTTTTAATTCCGATAATTTGTTTAATTCCGATTCAAAATTCCTCTTTTCCTGCTCGTAATCATCCCGCGATTTTTTCAAATCTTCAATCTCATTCTTCAGATTTTTATTCGCACTCTTCAATGCGTCCATCTCTTTGCGGCTTATATCCATATGCCTGTCATAAAGGATATTAAAGTCGGAAAGCGATAATTCCTGTACATTATAAGAAGATTGATTCTCCACTATGGTGTAAGCGCCTTCTTCAGATATCGTCACGTCATATACCATGTTCATACCACTGATGGTCACGCTCACAACTCTGTTTTTGTCTGCCAATCCTT
>ERZ773010.1565-NODE-1565-length-14124-cov-5.064681_pt1 | contig 14124 bp, 12 predicted proteins | sample MGYA00580842_ERZ773010 | MGnify/ENA primary metagenome ERZ773010 (study PRJEB29015, sample SAMEA2737982) | human oral metagenome | biome: human oral; feature: human-associated habitat; material: dental | place: China | collected 2107 ...
TGGAACAGCCGTCCAAAACATGTTTAACACGGCGGTTAATGTAATCATGCATCATTGGGGCTTAGCAAGCGTATTTACGGAACTATGAAAATGCGAACGACGGAAGGACTAGTTGGCGAGTTTGGGATAAGAAACCATGCCCTCTGAACAAGGTCGGACTAGTAAAGAAATAACTATCTCGCCAACTAGTGCTACGCAACAGGGGGCATAACAATTGTGCTCTATTCCGAACTCGCATATATATATTTTACGTGATTTTGGCATAAGGGAAATGCCTTATGCCAACTACCGCGTAGTGATTGGTCTTTTTCTATTGGTTAGTTTACGTAAAGGAGGCGGGGTGTTCACGAATGAAACTTACCGCATTAGCGGGGTCGATGGTATCAAATGGTAGGCATATAATAATAGGACGGGTAGGAAAATATTGTGCGTAATCTTCACCTACAAGCACATTAAACGGAAAAACACCAAGACCTACGGCCTTGTTTCCTCTACGTAAAGCTTAGGCAGGGTAGGTCGCTTTTGGCTCCCAACCCTGCCCTTCCAAAGGACCAACCGCTACGCGGTAGTTAGCATAAAGCTAGTGCTTCATTTACTCCGCCCTCGCATGGGTTATATCAACGGCTACGCGGTAGATGGTGTAAAACTAGTGTTTGTTTTACTCCGCCTCTGCATCGGTTATACAAACTGTTACGCGGTAGTTGGCATAACGCAAGTGTTTTATTTACTCCGACTACGCAGCTGTCACACCAACCGCTACGTGGTAGCTAGTGTAATGCCTGCGTTTGTTTTACTCCACCCTCGCATCTGTCACACCAACCGCTACGGGGTAGATGGCGTAATACCAGTATTATTTTTACTCTGCCCTCGCATCTGTCACATCAACCGCTACGCGGTAGATGGTGCAATGCCTGCGTTTTTTACTCCGTCCTCGCATTAGTTACACACCAACCCCTACGTAGTAGATGGCGTAATGTCCCTGCTTTTTTACTCCGACTTCATCGTTACCTCAATCCTTCGGTTGCTCTTGATAATGGCTTGCGCCACCTGCTGTATGTCGGTGGCCGAAAGTTGGTCTACCAATGCATCGTAATCCGAGTGCATATCGATGCCGTATCGCACGTGTTGGTACACAATGCTGTTCCAATAATCGTTGATAAGCGTTTCTTGCTGGTGAGCCTTCTTTAAGTAAGCCTTAATTTTACGGATACTTTCGGGATTGATGCGACCTTGTGCCACGTGCGCCAACTGACGATACACGATGGGCATTAGTACGGCGTACTTCTCGGGGCCAGTTCGGAAACCAATCTTCAACAACGAGTTGGGGCGACTGTTGCAGTCGAGTTCGCCTTGCACACCAACGCCATAGGCGCCGCCTTTCTCTTCGCGAATGCTATCGGTAAAAGCAATGGATAGCACGCGACGAAGGGCATCGAGAGCCAAGTTAGACTTGGGTGTGAAGGGCAAGTCGAAGGTGTAAATGATGGTGACAAGTGCCGATGGCGTGTTCATCTTTTTGGTGAAGACGTGCGTTTCGTTTACGTTGCGCACCTGCGGGAAGTTGTTAACAAAGCTCTCTTTGCGTCCTGCTGCCGGCAACGAGGCCACATATTGGCAGAGAAGTGGGCGAAGTGAGTCGATATTTACATTGCCCACAAGTAGCATCTTAAAGCCCGTGGCATCGGCAAAGCGTTCGCGGTAGAGTTGCATAATGCGCTGGTAGTTGGCCTTATTTACTCTTTCGAGAGTCGTTGGGGCGGTGCGCTCGTTGCGCCCATATACAATGAGCGATACCGAGTCGTTGTATTCTACCTGCGGATTGGCGTTTCTGTTCCTCATCATGGCACGTCTTCGGTCGATGTCGGTGGCAAAAGCGGTGGTATCAGTTCGCGGAGCGGTGAAGTAAAGATAAGCCAATTGGAACATCGTGGCTAGGTCTTTGCGGTTAGATTGTCCGCTGATGCCCTGCGTTTCTTGACCAACAAAGGGCGAAACGCGCACATGTTTGCCTGCAAGCATCTTGTCTAAGCGGTCGGCCGAGAATGCGCCCACACCGCCATCAACAATGGCATTGGGCAGGAATGAGAAGTTGGGGGCGTCGGTTTCGGGACAAAGCGAGAGCCCACCTTCGCCCCAAAGGCGCATGGTTATTTCGTCGCTGGCGAAGTTGGTAGGCTTAATATACACCTCAATGCCGTTGCTGAGCACGATTTTGGTAACGCCGAAGTGTCCGTAAGGTTGCTCGCTCACTATTGTTCCAGCCTTGGGGGCGTGCTCGATGAGGGTTGTGGGCAGAGCCTCTTCCTTGTATGGCTGATAGCTATTATCGGCTTGGGCCTGCAAAACGTATTGTTCCAGTTCCTGGTTGCTGGGCAATGTGAATCCAGCCTTTTGTGGAGCGAGCACCGTTAGCACTTGATTTTCGTTAGAAATGAGCTTTCGGGCGGCCTCGTTCACCTCTTTAAGCGACACCTCGGCATCGAAACGCTTGGTAAGGGCAAGCTTTTCTTCGGGCGTTAGCATAGGTTCCGATGACAGAAAATGGCGCACGGCCTGCATCGCCAGCGTGCGATTGCGACGCTCGTTGCGTTCGGCAAAGCGCGTTTGGGCACGTTGCAGCGCGTCGGCTTTGGCTCGTTGCAGTTCGGTATCGGTAAAACCAAAGCGGCGTGCACGTTCGGTTTCGCCGATAACGGCACGAAACGAACCGCGTATATTGTCTTCTTTGCAGCCAAACGACAGGCTGAAAGCCTCTTTGGTTTGGGCAACGAGGAAGCTACCTGTACGTGCCGAGGCACTGAGTACGGGCGAAGGATTAAGCCGTTTGAGGTTGGTGAGCCGCTCGCTAAGCATGGCTGTTATGAGGTTTTCTATATATCCATCGCGCACATAGCTAGTCTGGGCTTTCTGCGCAAAAGGTGTGGCGGGGTGTTTCATGTGAAGACCAGCCAGAACTATTGGCTGTTCGCTATCCTTTTCTACGGCCACAATCATGCGTTTGTTGTCGGGCACGGGGTAATAGGTGCGCTTCGCAGGGTTCTTGGGTGTGGGAATGGAAGAGAACAGCTGCTTAATCTTGGCCTCGATGGCATTTACGTCGATGTCGCCCACCACTACGATGGCTTGCAAGTCGGGACGATACCACTTGTGATAATAATCCTTGAGATCTTGGTAGGGAAAGTTGTCAACGATGTCCATCGAGCCGATGGGCATGCAGTCTTCGTATTTCGAACCCTTAAAGATGGTGGGTTGCAGCTTTTCGTACATGCGTTGCGAGGCCATTTTCGCCCTGCGCGTGCGCCATTCCTCGTGTATCACGCCACGTTCCTTGTCTATCTCCTTATCTTGCAGCAGCAAGTAGTGGCTCCAATCGTGTAGGATGAGCAGCACCGAGTCGACTACGGACGAGCGTTTTAGTGGCACTTGCGAGATGTTATACACCGTTTCGTCGATGCTGGTGTAGGCATTGAGGTTGGTTCCGAACTTCACGCCGATGGTTTCGCACCACGGAACGATGCCCGGAGAGGTGCCATCGTTGCGGAAATGTTTGGTTCCGTTGAAGGCCATGTGTTCCAAGAAGTGGGCCAATCCGCGTTGGCGTGGCTCTTCAAGGATGCTTCCCACGCGCTGTGCGATGTAGAAATCGGCCACGCCAGGTTCTTTGGCGTTGTGCCGAATGAAGTAGGTTAGGCCATTTTTAAGCTTACCCGTACGATAGGTAGCATCGTTTTTGAGGGGCTGTGCAGATAGAAGTGTTGGCAGAAAGAGCAAGAATAGGCTTGCTCGCTTTAGAAATCTTGTTTGCATAGGGATAATGTTTTTGCAATATTAAAACGTGCATCCTATGGCCAAAGTGGCCTCGGTGCGGTGTTGGTTGTCAATCCAGGGTGAAGGCTCGGTGGTTCGGCGCCACGTGGTTTGGGTGCGAACGTAGAGCGGTAGGTGCAAACGGGGTAGGCAGAAGGCATATTTGGCGGCTAGGTGCACACCCCATTGCGGTGCGGTTAGCAGGTGATGGTTGCGAAAAAGATAGGCTTGCATCACCGTTGGGGGTTTCTGTTTGTCGCTAGGTGTTGCCAAAGTGGCCGTTTGCCATGGCTCGCCGCTACCCCATTGGCGAGAAAGTCCGCCCGTAAGGGATAGCATGGCACGGCGACTAAGCGTGAGATTGCGAGTGACGAGCAGCGAAAGCAGGTTGGTATGCAGCTGTTGTCGCTGAACGTAGGGGTAAAGATAGGCCGATATTTGGCGGCTGTCGGCTTGCAATGAGGCAGAGATGGTCCACGTGGAGATGTCGTTTGCCAGGCCAAACCATGCCGTATATCTCACAACAAGGTTGTTCCAACGTTTGTTGGACGTCTTTATGGGGTCGAAATAGTCGTAAAATGTACTGCCAGTTTCTGTTCGATTCTCGCGGTAGGTGGTCTTGTTGTTCTCCAATCGCTCATTATATAATGTGGCAGCCAGTTGGTGTAGGTTGCGTGCTTGTCGCAAAGTGGCCACGGCTTGCAACTCAAAGATGTCGCCATGATGCTTGAAATGCACGATGGAATAGGGTGAATTGCGACCGTAGAAACCACTTCGGTGGGCGAATTGGCCACCAACGAAGAGCGAGAAGGCGTGGTTTAATCGGCCCTCCACTTGCAAAGCCAGTCCGTTTTGTTCGTCAAGTAGGGGTTGTTCGCGCGAGTCGTCGGTGTAGCCTTTGTTGCCAAACTGTTCCACTTCGCCCGTAAATGCGCCATAGTCTACAAGCGTTTTATACACCTTTTCGGTTTTTCCGTAGGTTATAAAGCGTAGACTTTCGGTGCTTCGGCCGTAAATATAGTTGGCTCCCAGCATCCAATGAGCACCTATTGGGGCTGCAATGCCTAGCGAAAGATTAAGTTGCATCAGGCTGTTTCGATGGCGAAGGTCTTTGTATTTGGCGTAATTGGCGGCCGTATAATCTACCTTTGCGCCCACGGCTAAGCCTCGCCAGAGGTCTATACCCACAGCTCCTACGAGGTTATAGGTGTCGCGATGCTTGTTACCGGGATTGGTTAGCGAGTCTTCGGATAGGTCGAAGGGCTTGCGTTCGGGGTTAATGAATACCGAACCCAGCATGTTTTTGCCCGCGAAGTTGTCGTAATCTATTCGCCCGTAAACCACGCTGCGGGCGTTAATACGGAAAAACGACTCGACCATAGCGCCTGCTTGCACGACGTTGGACGACTGGGAGTAGTCCACAAAGTCGCCTTTTGCCACGCTGCCCCTTACTTCGCCCACTGAGATATTGCGCTGATTATAGCGTGTTAGTGCAGCAGCGTTGGGCGAAGTGAGCCAAGGATTGGCCTGTTTCACGAGGTTGAAGTCGCGAAAGTGAGGAGTGGTGTCGGCTGGGAGAGCTGTCGACGCGAGGGGCAGGGCGAGTAAAAGGAGTGAGAACACAGGACGAATGGGGTTAAACGTTAGTGAATTGAGGAGGCTAGTAGTGGCTTATTATCCTAGAACTTATAGCTGTCCTAGAACTTCTAAGCCTTTTTAGCCCCCCTCCTAGCCCTAGAATTACTAGTTAGTTTAGGTCTTTTGATGTTATCTAAGCTTGCTAGTAATTCTAGGTATGTAGGTTTAGGGCGATGTTATTTTACTTTCCTTTAATCGAGAAAGCCTTCCTTTCGTGGAAGTCGTTGGTAGAGTTATTGGTGTCCATATATATAATATGTGCACCATTCTTTATTGAAGCCTCGGCATCAATGCCGCTGGGGTCGCCCGTAGAGACACCCATGCTATATCCATACACCAGCTTTCCCTTGTTCTCGGGTAGCTTTTCGGTCTCTTCCTTGTCAACATTGCGGTAGAGCGTGTGCCCTAATTGATTGGTAAGCAACACGCTTCCGCCGTCTATTTCGGCAGGTAGGCGCTTGGCATTCTTGGTAGTATATGCAGAGCTAAACACTTCAATGCCATCGATAACCCACTTGTTAGGTATCTTTAAGTTGGCGGTCACCGGATTATGTGCAGCCCCTGGGGCATAGATAATGTTCGAAACGTTGGTGGCATAGTTGCGTGGCGTAACGCCTTGGGTCTGGAAAATGAACATGGCAGGTGACGTTACGCTAAGTGTCCAGCCATTACCTTGTCCATATTCAACAGCTTTTAGATAATGAGAAGTGGGGATAAGCTCTGATGGAGAGGGGTAATAAAGCTCATTGTTGTATCCCGATTCGGGGTCGTACATGGCATAATAGTCCTTGTTTGCATAGTTAACCGACTTAGAATAGGTCTTGGTATTGTCGATAGCACCATTAACATTCACCACGATTTGCGAGTAAGGCTGCATCACGAGCGGTCCTTGGAAATACCAAATACCATGAATACCAGGGATGTAACCTTGTCCATCATATACCAACTTACCGTTTTTTAGCCATTTGCTTGGTGCGTGCGAGTTGTTGGGATCTACTATACCAACGGCCAAATTGTTGATAACGGCCACCTCGCCACCATTGTTATAGAGAACGAATCCCTTGTCCATCTGGAAAAATCTACCACCATTATCAGGCTGGCAACCACCATTATAAAGCTCTTTGATGATTACTTGCGACACGTTTTGGTCGGCCATTTCAAAGCTAACGTTCTTAACTTTCGAGGCAGGGAAGACCTCTTTCGTTCCGTCTTCGCGCGTAACAACCATGTTCCATGTTTGTGCGAAACCGCTTGTTGCCAATGCGATGGTGGCAAACAATGAGAGTAATATCTTTTTCATTTGATTATCATTTATGCGTTTAAAGTATTAATTGCTTATGTTTTATGTGCAAACTAGCTGTAAGAGCTATGCTCCACTGTGGTGCGATGTACGTAAGCCGTGTGCACAAGGATGGGGATGGATGGCTGTTGGCCTACCGTTTTATTACCTTAAAGCTCTTTGTTGGGGTTTTAATGACATAGACACCAGGCACAAGGTCGGTGAGATTAACATTGACTTTGCCGTCTTCGGCAGCCGTGAAGGTCTTTATCAGCTGCCCGTTGATAGAGAAAACCATCAGTCGTGTACCCGCTTTTAAGCCTGATATGGTTGCATCGGCAGGCGAAAACGTTGGTTCATCGTTTGATTGCGGTGTGTTTTCCACCTGTTGAATACCTGTCGTCACGTTCTTGGTTACGAAGTGGTAGTTGGCAACATTCTGCATCGAGAATGTTACCTGCTTGTTGGTTGAGGCTACAACCACATCGCCATCCTTAAACGACAATGTAGGTTGGTCTTCTAATGCAAACTCGGTCTTAGTGCCATCTGTTTGCAACACAACAAGGTATTGCACCTTCTTCGCACCCTGCTCTTCAGCTCGCATTGTATGCGACATGAAGAGAAAGGCAGCAAGTGCTGCGAGTTTAAATAGAATTTTATTCATAACTATATGCTAAAAAATAATGTAAGTAAATTATTCAATGTGGTTTATATCCCTTATCAGGTTCTCCCCTCCTACCTATTTCCGTATCCTTCGTTTAGACATTTTAAGGTCTAACTGCAAGGCGTTGGCACTATCAGAGCTAATAACAACCTTGTTTAAGTAGGCGTTGAAGAAGTATTTCCACTCGGTGGTAGTGTATGAAGAGGAACTGTTTGCATCGTAGATGCCTGGTGGAACATGAAAGTGGGCAACGCCTTCTGCATCGGTTGAGTCGACGAATATCGAGGCGCGAGCATCTTTCAGCTCCACGCGCACCCCCTTATACGGTTCTATTGTGTTGGCAGGATAAACCAACCTAACGCTCACGGGTACAGTTGTGAACGTCTCTTCGTAAGTACATGCACAGAAGACACATGCGGTTAGCGTTATTATCAGTGCCGTTATTGTTTTGTTATACATCGGTATCGTTGTTTGAATTCTTCGTAAAAACTTCACTTATTCACTCAATTACTCCCGCATCATATCTTCACTTTCAGTCCCAACCCATAGTAAAAGGCGGGCACATATGAGCTACCATAGAGCGAAGTCTCTTGTCCTGTGCGCGTAGAACGCACCTTACTCATGGTGTTCCAAAAGTTATTGGCATAGAACATCACCTGTATGCGGTCGCCAATTTCCTTCGTTACGCTGAAATTGGCCGAGTAATAGGCCGACAAACGTTCGGGATTCATCACGAAGGCATAGTTGGTTCGTTGCACCAGTTTAGCCAAATCGTTGAACAAAGTGGGGTCGTTGTCTTTGGCCCAAGCAAACTTTTCGGCGAAGGGAATAAGTTTATCGGGCTCTTCCCACGTGCTGTAATACTCGGGATAAACCACCATGTGCTTGTCGCGAACATCCCGCGTGTAAGGCTGCCCAAAGAAATCGTTGCCCTTTTCCAAAACGTAGCCGCGCGTTCCGTTTGGCAATTCGCTCAGTGGACGACTGTATTGATAGAGCGAACACTCAACGCGAAGCGACATGATGATACGTATGCGCGGCACGTGGGTTGTGAGGGTGACGTTGAGATTGGCCTCTCGCGTGAGCGAACCGTTGCTTACCGAGGGCGATGCCGCATTGTCGGTAGAGGTTGTTCCGCTACCGCGATAATGACCAATATAGGTGTAGGGCTTGCCTTGGGCATTGAGCGTGCCAGCCTCCGAGGGTAAGGCAGCGAAGAGCAAGTTATCTAATCCCTTGTAAAAGTAGTAGTTGCCATCCAGTCGAAGCGAAGTGCGTAAAGCCTTGATTTGTGCGAAATCCACAATCCACTCTATGCCGAAGCGTTCGGTGGGCGACCCATTCACGTACTTGCGGTTGCTTAGATAGCCTTCCCTTTCCTTGTAAGGCAACTGTATAGGGGCATTGGCGCCCGTGACGTCGTTCACGGTTACGATGCCCGTTTGCTGGTCGATGCTGTATTCGCGGTTAGCCGATGGGATGGGACAATTCTCTAACGCGGCTTGTGAAGTATATTTATAGGTGTAGGGTTTGTACACCACCACAGCCGTATAAGGGTTAAACGTTTTGTGATAGAAGGCCGAAAGGTTAACGCGCGTGTGCCCGATGTTCGCCTGCAAACCAAGATCAAGCTGGTTGGTGTATTGCCATTGCAGCTGCGGATTGTACACTGCCTGCGACGGAAAGGTGTGATAGGCATAGTAGGCCTTGTTGTCGGCGGTGCTTCCAGGTGTAAATGCCAGTCGGTCGATATAGCTGGTGCGGGGGTAAAGCACTTGGAACGAGGGCAACTTAACCGACTTTCCCCAGCCCACATGTGCCGAAAGGTTTCGCACCAATACATCCCTGCCATGCCAAAACACGTAACGAAGGTTGGCGCGTGGCGAGAGGGTTGAGGCCGTTCCGTAGGCCGAACCAGCGATGTTACTGATGTCGTTGCGAACGCCCACGGTCAATTCCATGTTCGAAAGCTTGCCCGTTGGTATGTTTAGGCGTTCTTCGGCATATATGGCAAGGTTGTTCAGCGTGGGCAATTCGTGGTAACGATAGGGTCGCCATGTGGGCGTTAGGCGCGCCTCCTCGTAGTAGGTGCCGCGGCCGAGGTTACGACTGCCTGTGTAATCGGCCCCAACCGACACCTTATTATACACGCGCGCGAAGCGCCTAACCCAATCGGCCTTCAACTTGAAGGCGTAACTTAGGGGTCGACTATCGTTGAAACTGCGTACATACCAATAACCCGTTGGCCCCAGAATAATGTCTGCCGAGGGACGTTTATCATAGTCGTAGGCCACGAAGTAGCCCTCTTCCATAGTGTGGATGTAAGGCAGCGTAGTGGCCGAACTGGTATGGCCATAATTCTCGTATAGCTGATCGGCATAAGATAACGACGATTTCAGCACCAAGTTGGTGAGCCATTTGCGGTTGAGTAACCACTCGGCCGAGAAGTTTGCGGTAAGTCTGTTGTCGCGTTCTTTCCTATAACTGTCTAGTTCGCCATCGGGATCGGCCTTCGAATTATATCCGCCCACATTGCCCGTAATACCCACATTGAGCGTTAGGGGCATGCTGTGGCGCATCAGCACGTTCATATAATGGGCCGAAAGCACGTTGCGCTGGTAGGCGGTGAAGGGCGATGTGATGTCGCCGAACGTGCGCGCGTGTTCCATAGAGAAGTTAAAGAGCCCCATTTTCCGACCAAGGTCAACGCCTTTGCTTAGTGCCAGCTGCCGTGTGTTTTGGTTTAGCTTGGCTTCTACAATGAAGGGCGACTTCCCGCGACGCGTGTTTACCTTCACAACGCCGTTGCTTAGGTCGCCATACTCAACCGACGGCACGCCTGTAAGCACTTCAACGCTCTCGATATTGGCTGTGCTAAGGGTGCGCGTACCTGCTCCGAGCGTCTCGCCAGGTGTTGCATTGTTATCCAATCGCACGCCATCCACCTCGATGGCCGTACCAAACGAGGCGTTACCCATCTCTCCACCGCTGCTGCGAAGGGCAATGCGGGTGTCGCGCAGCAACGAACTGTTCCACGTTTTGCCACCAGGAAGAAGGCTCATGATGTCGCCAAGGTTCAAGGCTTGTCGGTTATCAAGGGCCAAACGGTCGATAGTGTAGCTTGTTGTGACAGCGTCGCCCTTGCGTTTGGCCACCACTTCCACCTCGTTCAGTTTCAGGTTGTCGTCGTTTAGGCTGATGTTGATATGCGGCATACCTGCGCTTACGTTCACCTTGGTGGTAAACGTGGCGAAGCCTAGGCAACGCACGGTGAGCGTTACGTTGCCCGATGGCACGTTCTTGATGGCGAAACGGCCCTTATTGTCAGTGATAGCCCACAGCTCGCACTCTTTTAGCGTAACGGTGGCATACTCTACTGGGGTTCCATCGCTTTTGGCTTTGATGGTGCCGTTGAGCAAAACGCCTTGCGCTTTGGCTGTTGAGGTTGCTCCCACGACAAGCAAAAGGACGGCAAAACAAATCTTGAACATTCGCTTTTAAAGGTATTTTGATGCCGATGTGAAGCACAGGCTTTGCAAAGTTAGGCATTATATAGAAAGCGGACAATACCTAAAAAAGGTGATAATAGGGGTGAATGCGGGCTTCAAGAAGTAGGAGAAGCCTGCACAAATAGAACCTAAAAAATAGTTGGCGGGTTTTGTTAGAATTGTACTTACACCTTTTTGCGTCTAGCGAATGCCAACATCTCGTTGAACACATCTACGTTGGCCAACTTCATGATGCCTAGATACAGAAGGGCAGCAACAACAACGCGCACGCCAAGAAGTAGCGGGAGCAAGGTGATTTGTTGGGTTAAAAGCCACGTGAGGGCCATCACGCCGAGGGCACAGAAAGCGAAAGGAAGTGTGTCGCGAGCAAGTAGGCGCAGCTTATAATCGGCCAAACGACGCGCAAACAGTGCCCAAACGCCGAAGCAGATGATGTTGATGATCACCAAGGCCCATATCATCCACTTGATGCCAAAAGGATAGAGCGACAGCATGGCCACAACCTGGGCCACGCCCAAGCCAAGGTTTACGTAGAGGTAAACCGAAGAACAGCCCTTGCTTATCACCAAGTTGGAGAGCAAGAACGTTAGCGGAATGAATGCGCCACTGATACAAAGCAGTCTCATAAACTCGGCACTTTGCGCCCATTTCTCGGTGATGGCGATGAGGATAAACTCGTGAGCCACCATGCCCAACCCGAAAAGCAAGGGGAAAGACAGAAAGGCTGCAAGTCGCATCATCTTTCGAAGCACCCGCAATTGTCGTTCGCGTTCGTCGCCAACGTCAACCAATACGGGCTGTGCCACCTGCGTGAGCATGCCCTGAATCAAGAAAAAGGCCTTGGAATGCCATTGGTAGGCTTGGTTGTAAGCACCCGTGCTGGCTGCCGAATAATAGTGTCCGAGTAGCAAGTTCATAATGTTGTTGTTGATATCGGTGAGAATAGCCGAGAACAACAGTTTGCTGCTGAACTTGAACATTCGCCTAACGGGTTGCCAATCGAAGCTGAATGTGGGTCGCCAGTGCGAATAATGCCAATAAAGTAGGGTGTTGAGCAACACGTAGAGGTTGGTTTGCGTTGCTAAAGACCAATAGGCGTAGCCCTGCCAAGCCATGCCCACACCCACCAAACTAGATATAATCGTACTGGTAAGGTTGGCTTTGGCCACCTGTTTGGCCATGATGTTTTTGGCGAGATAGGCCGATTGAGCCGTTCCGAAGCTAGAAAAAATCAGTGAGAGGAACGCATAACGGCACAAGGGAATTAGTTCGGGGGTGTGATAATAGTTGGCGATGAGTGGCGCAAGGAAAAAGAGTAGGGTATAAAGGGTAACGCCCATGCAGATGTTAAACCAAAACACCGAATTGTAGTCGCGGTGTTGTGGTTGCTTGATGTTGTTTAGTGCAGCCTTAAAACCACTGTTTTGCAGTTCGTTTGCCACTAGCGCGAAGACGCTTATCATGGCAATCATGCCGTAGTCGGTTTTATCGAGCAGTCGTCCCAGCGCTATGCCCACGGTCACACCTATGAGTTGCATCAACACATTGTTTAATGCACCCCAAAATAAGCCCTTTGCTGTTTTCTCTTTTAATGATTCCATACTCGTTGACAAGCAAACGGGTTGATGGCCGAACGAGGTGTTGGGCGCATCATACATAATCCGTTTAACTTAGCTTAGACACTTGCAAAATTACGACTTGTTGGGAAAACGACAAAGAAAAGGTGAAAGGAAAAGCGCCTGTAAGGCAAAAGCCTTGCGCCAGAAAACACTTGGGCGGGCGTTTAAGCTTATGTGCCTTGCCCCTCGGCAATGGCCTTGAAGAGGCGTTCTTCGGCGATATCGACAATGGCTTTGTCGTCGAAGGCATGTTGATACTTCATGTTAAGGAAGGCATCACGAAGAGCGAAGAGCCAGTACATGCGTTTGTTAGCCCCCTTGGCCCACGCCAATAGCTCTTCCATCTGTTGGGCATTGCATCGCCCAAACACGTAGTCTTCTATGGTTTTGTTCTTAACAGGCATCATATTTCTTAAAGAGAGAGTTGTAAAAAGTGGCAATCTGACCAATGCTTCTTTGCGCTACTAACGCAGCATAAGTAAGCTTGGGTTTTTAGGCCACTCTATTATCATTACAATTCAAAATGGAAAATAACCTATTAACAAACCGAAAAATACAAAAATAAGCTAAAAAGAAGTGGGCTGATAGGGGATTTGAGGGTGGTAAGAAGGAACGTCAGGATGTGTTAGTTACTCGTCTTTTCGGGCGTCTTGGGGATGAAAAATACATGTTTTGCGTGAACTCGGGATAAGAAACGATGGCTTTTTTGAGCACGATTAGCTGAAAAACAAATGTCCATCTCACCAACTTCCGCGTAGGGGTAACTGACATGACGAATTGCTCTTAGCCCGAACTCGCCCCTACTTCTATACGAATTCGGCATGGGATAAGATGCCTGCTGAACACGATTAGATGAAAAACCAATGGCTATCTCACCAACTACCGCGTAGCGGTAACTGACATAACGAATTTCTCTTATCCCGAACTCACCCCCACTTTTATGCGAATGTAGCATAAGACACGATGCCTTTTGAGTATGATTAGATGAAAAACCAATGGCTATCGCACCAACTACCGCGTAGCGGTTGGTCCGTTGGTAGGGCAGGGTTGCGATCGAAGTGAGCTACCCTGCCTAGCGGATGGAGTAACAAAACAAGGCCGTAGGTCTTGGTCTTTTTATATTTACCGCAGCTGTTGTCTAGTCGATAAGCGGATATGCGGGCAAATGCTATTGATGAATGATATTGTTTTTAGCCATTGGTTTACCTCAAACAGATAGTTTGAACGTAAAGAGACCAAGACCTACGGCCTTGAAGGATAATATGCACCGCTTAGGCAGGGTAGGTCGTTTCACTCCCAACCCTGCCCTACCAACAGACCAACCGCTACGCGGTAGTTGACATAAGGAATTGCTCTTAACCCGAACTCGCCCCTACTTTTATGCGAATGCGGCATAAGAGACGATGTCTGTTGAACACGATTAGGTGAAAAATCAATGGCCATCTCACCTACTTCCGCGTAGGGGTAACTGACATAACGGATTGCTCTTAACCGTTGCCTCGTTCGCATTTTCATAGTTTCTAAAATACGCTTTCTAAGTCTTGGTTATGCATTATTAAATTAATCGCCGTGTTATATATGTTTTGGACGGCTGTTCCATGTTGTCTG
>ERZ773010.1571-NODE-1571-length-14114-cov-32.875525_pt1 | contig 14114 bp, 5 predicted proteins | sample MGYA00580842_ERZ773010 | MGnify/ENA primary metagenome ERZ773010 (study PRJEB29015, sample SAMEA2737982) | human oral metagenome | biome: human oral; feature: human-associated habitat; material: dental | place: China | collected 2107 ...
GGTGGTTCTCGCGGGCGAGGGTGTCGATGACGGAGGCCAGGAACTGGCGGCGCAGAATCTCCTCGGCCCCCAGGTAGGTCGACGGCGGCGCGACGGAACCGTTGAGCAGCCGATCCGGGGCGTCGAGGATCGGGAGCTGGCTGCGCCTGCCGGGCACGTAGGCCAGGGCGAGCGCCGAGCCGCTGCGGCGGCCCGCCCGGCCCACCCGCTGCACGTAGGAGGCGACCGTGTCCGGCAGGGAACCGAGCATCACGGTGGACAGGTCCCCGATGTCGATACCCATCTCCAGGGTGGGGGTGGCCACGAGGACGTTGGGGTCAACGGGCACCTGCGTGGGGCGCTTGAACCCGGTCTCGACCTCGGCACGCTCCTTGGCATCGAGCAGGGAGGTGTGCTCGTGGGAGTCGACCCGGCGCACATGGGCCCCGGCGTACATGCTGCGGTAGAAGCTCTCGGCCGGGTGCGGTTGGGCCCTCAGGTGGCCGGGGCAGGTGGCGGCCAGGCAGGGGGCGCTGTCGAGCTGGTCGACGGTGGCGGTGGCGGCGGGCAGCTGGGTGCGGCAGGTGTCGCACACCAGGAGCAGGGCCTCGCGCGTGGTCTCGCGCAGCGGGGAGACGACGACGCGGCCGGCCGGCAGCCCGTAGATGGTGCCTCCGGAGTCGGTGGTGGTGACGCTGAGGATCCCGGCCTCGGCCAGGTGGGCCAGGAGTGCGCAGGCCAGGCGGGAGGCGTGGGTGGGCACGACCCCCAGGCACTTGCGGGCCCAGGTGGCGTACCAGGACTTCGAGGAGCTCACCGGCGTGAAGGCCGACTTGCGGGTGTCGAGGCCGCCGCCGACCTGGGGGAAGGCCGGGGCGGCGCGCCCGGTGGGGAAGGCCGGCTGGCCCTGGTGACGGTTGCGCTTGTACCAGATCCACAGGCGCTTGCCGTCGTCGCGCTTGTAGCGCGAGAGCCATTCATGGTCGATGGCGCCCTCGCGGCGCATGTGCTCCAGGGTGCCGCGCACCCAGGCGAGCAGGGCCGCGTCGCTGGTGTCCTTGAAGCCGTCGAGGACACCCTGCTGGTCGGTCCCGAGGGCCTGACGGGCCAGAGCCACCAGGGCGTTGGCGCGCCCGGCGCTGACGTGGACGGTCACCGAGCCGGTGGCCTCCAGGGTGCGCCCGTAGGTGGACTGGAGCCCCACCTCCAGGGCGATGTCGAACAGGAGCCGACGGCGCACGTGCGGCTTGGCCCGGCTGCGCTTGGAGGCCGGGGCCTTCGGGTCCCAGTAGGGCTTGAAGCGCTGATGCTCGGACAGGGCCGCGGGGACCAGCCGGTAGCGGTCGAAGGCGCTGGCCTGGGCGTCGTCGAGGGTGGCCTCGGCCCACTCCTCGATGGGCATCTCTGCTCGCAGCGCCCCGCGCAGGGCTGAGCGCAGGCTCATCGTGTGGGAGCGCTGGTTGACGTAGCCGGCGCGGTGGGCGGCGTCCTGCACGGAGTCGGTGAAGATGAGGGCGCGTTTCTCGGTGTTGTCGAGGGCGTCGTCGCCGAACAGGGTGGTCAGCGACACTGACAGGAGGGTGGCGACGGCCGAGCCGAGGAAGCGGATGGAGTCCTTGGCCCCGCAGGAGGGGCAGACGTCGTTGGTGGAGTCCTCGGTGATGCTGCGCTCGTCCCCGGTGAGCATGAGGACCGGCAGGACGAGGCCCTCCTTGGCCTCGGTGCTCTCCTGGTCCGGGCGGCGGGTGAGGATTTCACGGCTGTTGATGGAGTACCAGCGCAGCCCGGGGTGGCGGGCCTCCAGGTTGATCTCGCCGGCCTCGGCGCGGGTGCGGTAGTCGGCGTCCTCCCCGGGGGCGTGCAGGAGGGTCCGGAAGCGGGGGTCGCCGGTCTTGCGGTCGCGGCGCACGTGGGCCTGGTCGTCCTTCTCCTTCTGGCCGGTGGGGGCCAGGACGATGCCCCAGCCGGAGCGCCCGCAGGAGCGGCAGTACAGGGCGGGGCGCGCGGGCTCCTCAACCTGTGTCTGCTCGGAGGCGGCGTCAGCCCAGCGGAAGGAGGGTAGGGAGCTCAGGGCCCGGTCGACGCGGGTGACTTCCCGGATCCACAGGGTGACCTCCACGTTGACTGCGCTGCGGTCAGGTTTGCCGTCGAGTCCGGCGCGCACGACGGACAGGGCGGCCAGGATCGCGGAGAGGACCTGCCGGGCCAGACCTGACTCTGGGACGGGGCCCAGGAGACCCCGGGCGAGGTCGGCCAGCGACGTGGAGCGCTCGGCGGCGCGCACGAGGGTCAGGACGTCAGGGTGGGCCTGGAGGACGGAGGCGAGGCCGGCGGCGTCGAGGGTGTCCTCCACCTCCTCGGGCAGGTCGTAGAGGTGGGCGACGACGCCGCGGAGCAGCTCCTCGGGATCGGGGGAGCCGGCCTCGGCGAGGTGGGCCAGGGCCTGCAGGTTCTCACCGGGCAGGGAGCGCAGGCGCAGGGCGCGGCCGGCCAGACCCTTGGACTCGGCCACCTGGCGGTGCGTGGCGGCCCACTGGTCGAGGTCGGCGCGGGTCTCGGTGACGACGGCGTTGGTGGGCAGGTCGGTTCCGAAGACGTCGCGGGCGAAGGCGAGCATCTGGGAGGGGTCTCCGCCGTCGCCGAGGGTGGCGGAGGTCGCCACCGGGCACACGGGGCCGAGCGGGGCGGAGGCGAAGGCCTCCTGGCGGGGGTGGTCGGCGGGCAGGTGGGCGCGCAGGGTCAGGCCCAGGCGCCGCAGCAGCATGGCGACGTCGGTGCCCTGGGCGCCGTCGTAGGTGTGGAACTCATCGAGGACCAGGTAGGTGAGCGACCCGGCCGAGGCCCGCCACAGCTCGCGGTCCTCGGGGCGCAGGAGGAGCTGGTCGAGCATCTTGTAGTTGGTGAGCAGGATGTCCGGCGGGTTGTCGCGGATGACGTAGCGGTCGGTGATGAGGGAGTCGGCGGTGACGTGCTTGCGGGGGCTGGCGGAGGAGTCCCCGGTGTAGATGGCGGCGCGCACGCCGGCCAGGGCGGGGTCCTTGGTGATGAGGCTGGCGAGGCGGCTGGCCTGGTCGGAGGCCAGGGCGTTCATGGGGTAGAGGATGAGGGCCTTGATGCCGGTGATTCCCTGGGCGCGGGCGCGCAGGACGTGGTCGAGGATGGGGTGGAGGAAGGACTCGGTCTTACCTGAGCCGGTGCCGGTGGTGACGATGGTCGGCTCGGGGCGGTGGCCGCCCTTGGTGGTCAGACGCCGGTAGGAGTCCTCTTGGTGCTGGTAGGGGGTGAGGCCTGGGTCCCAGTCGAGGGGACGGTTGGTGGGGTGTGCCGGATCGGTTGTACCGGGGTGGGCGCTCGCGGCCAGGTAGGGCAGGCGCAGGCGGACGAAGGGACCGACGAAAACTCCCTGCTCCTCGTCCTCCAGGAAGTCGGTGAGCACGCGCCGTGGCTCGGCGTCGGTGAGGGCGAAGGTCGTCGAGAGGTAGTCGACGATGGACCGACGGATGCGTTCGGCCTGGAGGCTAGGGAGGAGGAGCGTCATAACTGGAGCGTGGTGGTGATGGGCGGTGGGGCGGATGGTGGCGAGTGGTGTACGGGAGTGATGTCTGCCGGGGCCGGCGCCACCTCGTGCGGATCGTCGTTGTTCCGGGAGTGATCCCGCAGATCAGAGGCTACCGCAGCGAGGGGAGAGGAGAGGTGGAGGCGCTGAGTCGCTTTGGTGACGAGGCCGCCGACGCCGGCTGTGCTGAGATCGCCGAGCATGGCACCATCTCCTGGGAGGAGGTCAAGGCAGGCCTTGGGAGAGAGTGCACGGTCGGTTCGATGTGAGGTTGCGAGCCTCGTTTGCGGAGATCCTTAGTGAGTCTCGTCCCGCTGTGGACAGGGTTGAGCGGGGCCGGCCATAATGGTAGGGAGTCACCCGGGTCGCATCCGGGCGACTCCCCTAGCAAGGGGATGGTCTAGCCGATCCACTTGCTGAGGGCATCCACAAGGACACCGACGGCCCGGACAAGGCGAGCGATCGAGTTCAGTATGTCGCTCACCTTCCGGGCCGTTACCTTGCCCTTGCGGACGTGTGCGCGTCGGCCTTTCGGCTTGGACACGGCCCTCATCTCCTTCCCAAGCCCTCCCTCCCCGGCAAGGACACATGGACGTTCCGGGAGGAGGTGCCGAAGAGAAACAGACTCTTTCATGCCCAGCTGCTATCGACATCGTAAGCTTGGTATTCCGCCGTTCGGAGTTTCTCTGACCGAGTATCTTTTGGGACTAGTAAGCATAACTTATGCAGCCATTGAGCTTGCTGAGGCTGCAACCAGTAACGACTTCGACGTCCTCGCCATCATTGATGCTGCCGTGCGCTCTGTCGTCACTCCGGATACGGAGCCGCTTAAGACCTCCTTGCAGTAGAGAAGCGGGACCTCGTCGACTAGGCGGACCTGAACACAACGAACGTACGTCCCTTCTCGCTCGAAGTAATCTGTTCATAGCCATTTCCTCTGTAAGTCACGCGAGACACTGTACTTGCCGCGATACCGTGTTCCTTACCTGACCAAGATACAGAATGAACTACAGAATTCAACTGAAGGAGGCGGTGGGGCAAGCAAGTGATTCTGCCAACAAATGCGGTATGCTGAGGAGTGGCGGTGTAGTTGTTGCGCCGAGCATGTCGGCTGATGCCAGAAAGTGGTGACAAATGTCAGTATTGCCCGTGTTTCTGTCCTCGACCTTTAGTGACTTTCAGATGGAGCGGGATGTCTTGACTGGTCCTGTATGTGAACGCTTGAACGAGGTCCTTCTGCCTCTGGAATGTCGTGTCGAAATGATTGACCTTCGCTGGGGCGTCGACACTACTTCTGTGGGAACAAAGGATGCGTATCGTTTGGTGCTGGAGATCTGTCTTGATGAGGTTGAACGAGCACGCCCCCTCTTCCTTGGGCTTGTTGGCGGAAGATATGGTGATGTTCCTGATCCTGCCCAAACTAAATGGGTGACAGAGCGAGCAGGGATTCTTGAATCAGAGTCCTTAACTGGCCTTTCTGTCAGCGCGATAGAGATGGGGTATGGTTGCTTGTGGAAAGATGTTCCGGTAGGTGGGCAAGTATTTCTTCTGCGTGATCTTAAGGGGGCTCGTGGCGAACGATGGATCGATCACGAACCTGCCGCTGTCAATAATCTTCGTTCAGCGATCATGAGCGCAGAAAATAGTGGTCGATGCAGTGTTGCTCAGTATGAAACATGTTTAATAGACGGCAAGGTTGATCTAGCAACTGTCAATACAACAAGAGCTGTTCGAAGCTTTGAGGAAGTTGCTTATGAACTATTGCTCCCAGCTGTCATGCGTCGCGCAGAAAAACTGAGTGTTCGGAGGGCCAGTGAAAAAACTAACAGCCTCGGACTCTTCCAACAGGATAGGCAGATTATTGCTGGTCGTGGCAAGATCGTGAAATCGCTTATTAACAAACTAAAGAACGACTGCAAAGTTCTACTAGAAGGCGAGTCTGGGATTGGGAAATCAACACTTCTCCTTGCGGTTGGCAGTCAATTATGTGACGAAGGTATGCCATGCGCAACATTCGTGTCCGGGCTGCGTTCGACCGACTATGACGAAGTTTCGGCGATCCGGATTCTGACAAGTCAAATCAACAAGTTCTTAAGGTAGCCTGCGTTTGTGCCGAAAGAGGAGGAGCGACCTCAAGGAATCATTAAGTGGTGGCAGTTGTTTCTTGAGGCTGCGGTCCAGGAAATCGGTCATCTAGTGCTATTAGTGGATGGACTGGAGCGAATTACGCAAATGAAGGAGTCAAAGTCTACACTCCTTTCAGTTACTCCGCCAAACGTTTCTGTGCTAGCTACATCCGCAAGTCCGGGAGACAGTCGATGGCTAGGGAGTCTGGGGTTTGAGTTCGTTTCCTTGGACCCACTTTCGCAACCGGCAGTGCGCGAAGCTTTGGAAGCTTGGGCACGAGTTTCAGGGGGACGAACGCTCCCAAATTCAACCTTAAGCATTCTGTCCAGCGGTGCGCGACTTCCCATCTGGGCGCGAATGGCTGTTGACTGGCTGGCTGGCTTGGGTGCTGATGAATTTGCCCAGGTAGATCCCCAAATGAATCCAGGGGAAGCTATTGCAAACTTACTTGAGACAGAATCGAGTAAGTTGCCTGATGATGCGACCGACCTCGCGGCGTCCCTGCTTGCCCGCACCGCTGACAGAATTGGCGAATCAACTTCCGAAATGCTCCTCGCTTGGCTTTCAGCCAGTCGATCGGGTCTCTTGCCCGCAGATCTCGCAGCGATGCTCTCTCGATTCGGCGGCCTTACAAATGGGAGTGAGCTCGCAGTAGCAAGGATGAGGCGCGCATTAGGGTCTCAGCTCGTCACCGTTGACCAGGCAGGACGAGTTGCTTTTTCGCATTCTCTCGTAAAGAACGCAGCGTCTAGGTACGTAACCCAGGAAACGCATCGTCAGATTGCTGAGCATCTGATGAACGTATCTATACTTGATAAAGTGAGTTGCTTAGATGCGATCTGGCACCTACTTATGTGTTTCCGGGCAGGCCAAAGCGACACACCAAAGCAAACATCGCAACTCGCTCAGGTTCTGCGAATTAGTTCACCTTCTGAAGAACTAGGAAATGTTATACTATCAGCGACTTCTATAAATCCAGCATCCGTGCAGATGTTTGACGAACTGAGGGTCAAAGAGCTCGGTTTGGATGGCTTGAAAGCACTGAATGCAATCGGCTTGATAGAAACTAGCCGTGGTTTCGAACCGCAGAGAGTTGTGCTGGGGGACATTATTGCCAAACTTGCGGAACAGATAGTAGCACTTTCAGAACCGACTCCACAAACAGAGCGAGCCCAAAAGGCTCTGATGGAGATGTTAACCAATGGAATAGATGAGTTCGATGATTCAATAAAGGTTGAGTCGGAGTTTATTCCTAATAATATGGTAAATGAGCTTTGTGAGGCACATTATGAGAGCGGATGCTCCGCTTTGTCGTGCGGAGATACCGAAAGTTCTCTATGGCACTTCGAGCGTGGTCTGAGTCTGATTGAGCGAGGGTACGCAGGAAACCCGTTGTTAGCCGCTGACCTGTCTATTAACTTTCATCTTGGTGCTGGCCGCGTGCACGAAGAAGAGAATAATCTCGCTGCAGCTGCCGAGTCGTACAAGCATGCCACGAGCCTAGGGCTATTGATGGTTGAAAAATTTCGACGCGAGAGTTCAAAGCGAGAGCTCTCAGTCTCATTGGATTCGCTAGCCCGAGTGAAAGAACGTCAGGGTCTGCTGAGTGAAGCTAAACTACTATATGAAGATGGCCTTAAACTGATTGAAGAACTTCGGGAGAAGAATGACGGTATAATTAGCCTCGAGCGCGACTACGCTGTTTCGCTAGACAACTTGGCCAGGGTGTCATGGAAAATGGGAAACGTGGATGTCGCACGCAAGAGGTATGCTGATGCGTTTGAAGTAACTCAACGTTTGGCGGAATGGCAGCCTAATGACATTGAAGCGCAGTTAGATCTGGTGGATGCCTATCGCAATTTAGCTACATTCGAGAATTCGGAGGGTCTAGCAGATGTGGCCATAGGGTACCTAGAGTCGGCTGTTAAGACTATTCATATGTGGACTTTTCGTAATTCCAGCCTTCAATTGTATTCTAGCTACGGATCTCTTCTGCTTGAACTTGCGGATCTTCGGGACGCAAGAGGGGAAGGCCGTTTTTTGCTAGACATCTTAGTGAGAGCACTAAAGATGTATGAGCGAGCATCCGACCTGACAGTCGACGATAAATTAAGGTTGCGGCAGGCGGGTGCGTCTTTAAGGGTTGCAGCACATTTATCTAGGTTTCGTGTGGAGGCTCTTCCTCCAGAACCCTACTTTGCGCAGGCATTCCAGATTTCGATGGAGCTGATTAAAAGACATTCGGATTGGGATGAAGCGAAGCTTTTGTTTATCGATGTGGTGAACAATTATTTAGAAGCATGTCAAGTTAATCCTCGCAGACAACTGATCCTCTTACTTGTTTCCCGAGGCATACATTTAACAATGCTTAATAATGACTGGCCTATATCCGTTCTCCGCTCCCTGCTTGCGACCGACAAGAAAATTCTAGAACATCGAGCGTTTCTTGGCTCGGAGCTGAGTTCGATCGAAGCTGAGACAGCTAAGATGGAAGAGGTTCTTGCCAGTTATGCGCAGTAAGTCGAAGTTTTTCGCAAGACTCTGGTGCTACATTAAGGGCCTCTTCACGTTTGAGGGTGCGGTAGGTGGGAGTTATTGAAGTGTAGGTGCGGCGTGTCGTTACGCCAGGTAGGGGGTGAGGTCCCCCGATGATGGGAACTACTACATAGCCGTCACGAGGGATCTCGACGTGCTTTGCCGGTCCCGATCCGATGACCTTCCTGGGGCTGGACGCCCTGGGACTGACCGCGGTCGGCCAGTTCCTGACCCCGACGAGAGCCATTGGGGAGTGCCGCATGCCGAATCGGGTTTGAGGACCCGTTGTGCAAGGCCTGCGGTGCCCAGGGGCAGCTCGTGGGACGGCGTACCGGAGCCTGGCCCATGCGCCGATGGGAGTAGAGTCCCGCGCAGCTGCTGGTACGCGTGCGGCGCTTCGCCCGCACCTATTGTTGCGAGTGTGGAGGCGCAGGACATTGCCCAGCCGCGGGAGCGTATGACCCGCTCGGCCGTCGAGTGGGGGCTGCGCGTCCTTGCTTTGGAGTGCATGTCGGTCATTCTGGGGCGCGCGGAGCCTGGGGATCTCCTGGCACGCCGCCAACAGCGCGATCCTGACCCGTGCCGAGCAGACCCTCACCCAGGCGTCCGACCAATTCAAGGGGGTGGAAGTGCTCGGGGATGACGATTCGGCTGCGCTTAGCTCCTGTACAGAAGGTGCTTCCTCTGTGTGGTGTCACACCAAGCGGGGCGACCGCTATGTCACCGCCGTCATCGACCTCATACACCTAGGGCAGCGCGTCTGCCGGATGTGGTCCCGGTCCGGTCCAAGAAGGTCCCCAAGAACTGGCTTGCTCAGGGCGCCAGGAACGGCATGAGTAGGTTGAGGTGGTGGCTCCGGGGTGGTTTCCGCCAGGTTCAAGAGCGCCGCTGGCGAGGAGTGCCCGCGTGGCGCAGGCGGTCATAGATCCCTTCTACGCCGTGTCCCTGGTTGCCTGCAAGTTCGAGGAGTGCCGCCGCCGCATTCAACGAACGATCATGGGCCCGGGGCCTGGTGCGTGATCCTCTCTGGCGGGCCTGGCGTACCCGCTGACCGGGGCCTGCCTGCTCACTAATACCCAGGCCAGGAGCCTCGCGGCCCTGTTTGCTGACGAGCGTTACGTTCCGGTTACGGACGCCTGGGGTGTCTACCAGCGCCCAATCCAGACCTACCGCACCGAGGACCCTGGGCGGGAAAGTACCTGATGCAACGGCATGTCAACTCCCTGAAACAGGCCATCCCGTACGGGCTCGAAGGAAGTCCAGACACTGTTCAAGACCCCGATCAGCCGCAGCCTGAACGTCCTGACCTACTACGCGCGCCCACACCTCCAATGGCCCCACTGAAGCCATCAACGGACGCCCGGAGTACCTACGCAGCATCGCCCTGGAATTCCGAACCCTACCCACCACGCCATCCCATGCCTCATCCGCGCTGGACGCCTCAAAGACCATTTGACAACAACTACCTAACTCAGCCATAGGCCCAATCTACAACCCCTTCAAACGCGAAGAGTCTGTCCAGAATAATATCTGGGGCAGGAACTGTTCTCAGGTATCTGTCCAGTGGGGGAACCTCCCGGTGCGGGAGGCCAGCCATGTTGTGTGCTCTCGGCTGATAGCTTCTTCTGCGTCTGCGGCGACGATGGCCCAGTCTGCCTCGTTTACAGTCTTCAACTTAGATGCTTGAATTCCCAGTTCCTTGGTGGCTATGGAGTAAGCGGAAGCCAGGGGAGAAAACTGTTTCACTGCCACCCAGGCGGTGCCAGCAGATATTGTAGCAGCCAAAAGGCCTGCAAAGTCAATATTCCATTTGCCAAAAGCACGTCCGGTGGCGAGTATGATAGCTGTGACCTCAATAAGGGTGAGTAGTATCCACGATGCAGTTGCTCGCTGCTGGTTGATGCGAGCCTTTTTTGAATACCACTGCCGTTGTTCGAAAGTTCTTCCTTGTATATATGCATTGCGCCTGTCGGTAAAACTAAGTTTGCGCAGCGTGCTCATGCCGTCGCTAACTATAGAATCTGAACTATCGAAAATAATTCGGTCTGACATTTGGCTGGTGATTGATGATATGCGCTGCCTAAACTTGGACTCTGCTTCGGAGCGAGTCATTCGCTTCGGGAAAGGGTCTGCGCAGACGGCATATCTCCAAGCAAGGGTTTTAACGGACTCTGCTACGGCTCGTCCCTCGTACCAGGTGCGCTCCGGTTTAAGACCTAGGGAAAATACTTCGCAAATGAATGCCACTACGAATCCTACGAGGATTAGCCATGCGGCAAGGTCGAAGCGTCCTAGATGCCAGGAGAATGTGCCTCCTACGGCTGATACTAGTCCGCCTCCGATCTTGACTCCTGTAAGCCATAGCGTCAGTAGTTGGCCCCGCTTAGATTCGTTGTCCGCATTCCTCCAAGCGCCAGGTAGGTCGGCATCCGTCAAAATCATGTCTTCCCTAATCAGGCATTCCGTTGGCGAAGGGAACGACGATTGTTTATAAGGTTAGCTTTTAAGGAGCGGTCAGAGTATGCGGCTTCAATTATTTCCGCTAGTCTATCTGCACTGCTGGGATATTTCCACCATGTCGCATATCCATTCCCTTCGTTCCAGTTGTCGTTTAGGCGGTCAGGTAGCCTTTTGTCATAATAGTCTGCTGCTGATGGAAGAGTGATTGCGGTAAGTCCACTGGCCACAATTTGTGCGGTATTGCTAAGGGATGCTGCAATTTCCCAGTCGACAAACTTTCGCTTCCAGGTTTCTTTTCCGATCATTACGATAGTAACAGAGGTGTCTCGTAAGTAATTCTCTCGTATCTTTCGCATGATATAATCATCGTTTGTGCTGTTGATGATGTCGCCAGACATGTTTGCGCCAATGCCTCGGGCTATGAGCACATCTTGGTTGTGGTCGAATGTCTGGATAAACTGCGCAACTTCTATCTCATCTGCGTGATGGTAAGAGATAAAACACTTGCGTCGTGTTTTGGTGGCTAGTGTCATCATGGGATTCTCCTTGCGTTCTTATGGGGTGTGGGTGGGGGGGTAGGTGAATTACGGGGTCAGGGGATTGTGTCTACCCTGAGATTATATGCGTCCCCGTGCCGCGGTCGGGCTGGGTGAGGGCGGTGTGGATGAGGCGGAAGTCGGATTCGCGGTCGCGGATGCGGAAGGGGAGGTCGTAGACGTAGGAGACGCCAGAGCCAGGATGGGTGTGAGTGCGCTCCGATAATGGCATGTCCTCGTTGAAGGTGGGGCGCTTGCGCTTCTCCCAGGCCTGACGGACCGGAGTCGGCAGCTGACGGCCGTTCGCGTCATAGACATAGGCACCCTGGCTGCGGCCATGGTCATAGTCGTACAGCACCGCGAACTGAGTGCGGTAAATCGTGCACAAGTCCTCGATCGGCACCCCCAGTATCATCGCCACCATGACATCAATCTCCGCCTGGGCATTACGACGATCCTCCGCCCGACGCAACGGCGTATCCGCGGTCCACTCCGGACCAATCGGACGCTCATCATAGCGCTCCAGAATCGGTGAATCAGTCGCAAACGACTCATTCCAACACTCCTCCCACAGGTCGGCGTAGGCGTCCGTGAGGCAATTGAGGCGAAGTGTGCGCAGTGCGACGATCGACGCCAGTTCGTGTTCTGGGGCGAGTGTGAAAAGGCGGTTGAAGTCGTGTGCGTAAATGTGGCCTCGTCCCGAAGAACGGATCATGAAATCGGCGAGAAGGGAAGATGTCGCTGCCTGCGCGATGGTCAGTGATTTTACGGAGTCAAGTGATGTTGCCGACGCGACCGTGTTTACGTGGGCTACTCCTGGCGGAATTAATGCGGTCGCAAGAGTTCGTTCTCCGGTGATGGGGGCCATGTTGCGCCAGGAAATGCGGTAGTGGTTGCGGGCGGAAGAGCCGTCCCAGCGGGTGTAGAGGCGGTCGTAGGTTGCGCGGTCGCCTGCGGGCTTGTATTGGGTGATGGGTTGTGCACTCGTGGGGAGCGCTTCCAGATCGGTCGAGGTCCAGTCTAGATTGTGCTTCATGGACTCGTTGGGCTGCTTGTACAGCGGGGTCGAAACGTGAAGGTGAGGTCCTTGGAGGATGGCATCGTTCCAGGATGCTGGTCCCCATATTTTTTTGAAGCGTCCTTTCTCAAAGTCCGATGTTTCGTGCCATCCGGATGAGAATTGGAGGTTGAGAGTGCTGATGCGTGGTTGGGTGGCCAATGTCGCCAGCGTTCGTGATGCGGCTGAGTTCACGGTGGAAACCATGGGAGCTGAGTGCCAGTCGTCGGATTCTGTCACCGACTGCCAGACTTTTAGCGCTGATTCATCGATGGATTCGATGCGGGCTGCATGTGGTCGCAAGTCCCAGGTGCCGGTGTGCGGGTCCTTGAATCCGGGTTCTTCCCCGCTACCGTCGTGCATGAGGGAGCGCTGGACTGTCTCGGGGTGGTAGAGCGAGGCGGCATGACGGAACAATGGCGATTGTTCTGAACCATAGACGTGGATGCCATACGCGTTGAGGTGATGGACATCGAAGAGTCGAAGTTCATTGATGAACTGCCAATGTCGCCGCAGGTGCCGGTAGGCGGAAGCGCGCAGATCTGGAGTTTTGGCGTCAGTAAAGTGAGTCTCCATGTGAATGAGTGAGGAGATGCCGTGCTCGTTCTGGTGCTCCCACACCTGGCACATGAAGGCCCGGTAGAGATCCGGTTGGCCGCTGAGCAGCGGATAGACGGTCGGGTCGCTCAGGAGCTCAGAGAGGACAATGACCTCGGCGGTCCCGTCAAGGACTGTACCCAGGACTCCGGGGCGAGCCAGGGTGAGTGGCATGCGCTCTTTCTTGATCGCGACGGAGGGTTTGTGGCTCAGCGACCACCAGGGGTCACCGTCGGAGAACAGGCTGTTGAGGTCAACGGTCGGCCTCACCCACGGCGGGTTTCCCACCTGCAGGTCGAAGCCACCGCGAGCAAAGACGGTGGCGAAGTCCAGCTCCCAGTGAAAGAAGCCCTGGGCCTTCGCCACCTCCTGGACCACGGTGAGCCACTCGTGCTCTTCAACGACCGACTGGACTTTGCGGGCTCCGGCGAGGCCGAGCTCAACCTCCTCCATGGTCTCCAGCTCCGCCCAGGACGAGGCATCCACGAGGGTCCCGTCGGTGCCCTTGGCGTCCTTGACCTGTTTGCCCAGCAGCCCCTCCAGAGCACGCAGCCACTCATCGAAGCTCGGCGGCGTTACATCCGTGGTCAACGGCCAGAACCACAGGGTGCACCACGCATCCATGACCAGCCGCAGCCGCCGGTACGCCGAACCCGGCGCCGCCAGGTAGGCCTCGATCTCCTCACGGGACACCCTTGAACCGGAGTCCTCCTGCGCCTCGCGGCCCCACAAGTCGATTCGGCGCGAGGCCTCCGCCTCCGCCACCCGCAGGCGCCGCAGGGTCATTTCCCACAGGACCTCCACGCGCCGGGCCAAGGCCGTCAGCCGCAAGGCCTGGGTGGTGCTCAGCGCTTTCGTGATGTCCTTGCGCCAGGCCTTGAGGGCCTTGAGCCGGCCGGCATCGACCAGGTCCCGCACCTGCTTGGGGACCTCCACCGCGCTGCCCCAACCCTTGGCCGGCAGGAGGAAGTGATGGATGCACCCAGAGACGTCCAGCGCCCCGCCGATCCGGTGCCGGGACGCGGCATCGGCGTCGTCGAGCACGGCCGCCACCTGGCTCAGCGGAGCGGCCACCGGAGCGGCCGACAGCCAGGCCCGCTTTTTCAGCTGGAAGGTGGAGTACAGGGCACGGCGTGCTCCCACCAGGGAGTTACCGCGCCGCAGCCGCAGCCCGAACCACGGGGCGGCCAGCCCCTCCACCATCGTGTCCAGCCACAGGGACACCTCCGCCAGCTCCACCGCCGTCGCATTGAGGTCCACCCCGTAG
>ERZ773010.1573-NODE-1573-length-14104-cov-4.535127_pt1 | contig 14104 bp, 11 predicted proteins | sample MGYA00580842_ERZ773010 | MGnify/ENA primary metagenome ERZ773010 (study PRJEB29015, sample SAMEA2737982) | human oral metagenome | biome: human oral; feature: human-associated habitat; material: dental | place: China | collected 2107 ...
CACTTCGTTCGCAACCCTGCCCTACCAAAAGACCAACCGCTACGCGGTAGTTGGCATAACGAGTTTCTCTTATCCCGAACTCGCTCAATCATTCTACCTGCTTATTGGAGCCCTTTCCTCTTCCAATATGCTAAACTACACTCACAATCAACCAACATATCCATACAAACTAACCAACAGAAAAAGACCAAGACCTACGGGCTTGTGAGCTTAGATGCGCCACTTAAGCTGGGTAGGTCGCTGCCATAAAAAAGTGAAAAGGTGTAAAAGTAAAAAGGTGAAAGGATGTTGGTTGTATTTCATACCTCTATTTTTTCTTTCTTCATATAATATTTTCACCTTTTCAATCTTCCACTTTTTGTTTCCCTGTCCTTCCAAAAGACCAACCGCTTCGCGGTAGTTAGCGCAATATTCCTCATAGATAGATCAGTGATTACGAGTCGTTCGTTAACTCTAACTAGCGTAAAGAAATGGCCTTTGAAGTGATATCTATATCTTGGAATGCTGTTCCATCTTAACTGGAACGGCATTCCATCTTAATTGGAACATCATTCCAGATGATATGGAATAGGATTCCATCTTAGCTGTAACAAAGCGAGTAACGAAAAAGCGCTGTCTTAACCCTAAGACAGCGCTTTTTGGAAGCATAGCTTTTAAGGTATGTTACCCCCTCTCTCCTCATGCTAAAGAAGAGAGGGAGTAAGACCACTACTCCATACTTTCTGCTTTTAAGTTTGTTATCTTACTATTAAAAGTGCCTGCCTGATGCAGCGGGAACACCAATGTGCTGATGTAATACATGTCGCCGCGCTTGCCAAAGTTCATCTTTCGCACGGGCAAATCGCTCACAAGGCGGTCGTTGATGTAAAGAGACGTTTTCTCTTTGTCGCCAACAACGGCCATGCGAACCTTTTCGCCAGGGAACAACTGATAGTCGAACGTGTTGAGATAGCCATCGCGCGAGAAACCAATCTTGCCTGCAACGGGGTCGGAAAGATAAAAATGCGTGTCGCCGAACGAAAAAAGTATCGTTCCGCGAGGCTCTTGTTGCGCCTCGATATCAAAACTAACGCGATAGTTCCAACCAATTTGCGGTATCTTCTGCATGGCATTTGGGGCGACGGACGGCTGTTCCAACACCGTTCCCGCAGGATAATAGCCGGCGTAGTTCATGCCGGGCGCTTCGCTTAATGCGCGTGCGTTGTTAACAAACGCATCGTAGGCGAATGTGGGTTTGGCACCTGTCCACATCTTGGTGGCCATGGTTTGCAGTGCGGGCAGCACGCGATAATGCACATCCTTGTCGCTGATGCCATTGCCCACGATGTCGTTCCACACGGCGAAGGCACCACCCTCGATTTGCTTATGACGCTCGGGGAACTTAATACCGTTGATGTTTGCGGGTGTCCATTCGTTGTAAAGCATCTTCGTGTTGAGGTAATCGAAGTAATAGCCAGCCTTCGGCACGATGTACACTTGTCCGTCGGGGATGCTCACAAGGTTGTAGCCAAGCTTCATCATCTCGTCGGGCTTGGAGTAATCGTTAGACCACGAGAACATCAACACATCTTTCACCTTGATGGGTGTTGTGCCTTTGGCATGCGTTTGCTGACCCCACACCACCGCCTTACGGTTGAACTTCTCCACCAAACGGATATAATGGTCGGTAAAAGCACGGAATTTCTCCACCACGTTTTGGTCTTTATTCGAGTATTCGTCGGTTCCTACGTGCACGTATTTACCACGGAAAACGGGGCTTTTGCCTTCAAGGTACTCGGTAAAGAGCGAATCGCAGAATTCTTGCGTTTTGGGATTGAGCAGGTCGAGATGATCGGGTGGGTAATCTTTGCTGATAAGTTCGGGACGAAAACGTGTGAGCGCAAGGCAGTGGGCAGGAACGTCTATCTCGGGAATGATCTCTACACCCAGACTGTCGGCTAGCTGTTGCAGGGCGATGAATTCTTTTTTGGTGTAATGTCCATCGCGAGCCGTGAGGCCAGGAAACCAATTGCTCTCCATGCGGAAAGCAGCAGGCGTGCGGCTCCAATCGCCATTGTAGAACCAATGGAAGGCATTGTCGTTAAGATGAATATGGAAAACGTTCATCTTATAGTAAGCCATCATGCGCACATATTCGCGAAGCATGGGCATGGAGAAGAACTTTCGGCCGCAGTCGAGCATAAATCCGCGGAACGGATAATCGGGAGCATCACTGATAAAGCCACATGGCAGCGCGTGCGTTTCGGTTTGTTCGGCTAGTTGCAACAGGGTTCGTGTGCCCCAATAAAGGCCCTTTCGGTTGGCGGCGGCGATGCTAACCTGAGCGTTTATCGACATGGTGTAGCCCTCTTCACCCAACGTCTTTGGGGCTTTAAGGCTTAACACGATGTCGCCTTTCTGTGCCTTGCCTTGGGCAATGGTCAGTGCCGTGCCGAACATCTGCCGATAATCGTCGGCCAATTGCTGTGCAATCCGCCTCTCTTCTGCACCATTGCACACGATGCGACCTGAAAGGGTGAGTGTGCCTTCTGCGCCTTTCCACTCCTTAACTTCGGGAATGGTGAACGGCTTTTTGTTGATGGCGAATGCAGGCAAACATAAGCTTGCCGCGAGTAACAGTAACAATAGAATGTTTTTTTTCATCGTTTGTTGAAGTATTTAAAAAAACGTCCCGGTCGAGAGGATATTCCCAACCGGGACGATGTACACCTAATTAAAGCCTATAAGTTATTTCAGCTTCAGCAAGGTAGAGTAATTATAATATGATGTTTCGGATGTTTTGGCAGCTACACGCACAAATACCGCGCCCTTGGTGTCTACGTTCTCCATCGTATAATGGTGTTGTTGGCCAATGGGTTGGTCGTCGGTGCTAATCTCTGCACGCTTTTTCGATGTGGTTACGCTAAGTCCAATGGTGTTGCCGCACAGTATTTCAATCGTGCTAACCGTGCCCGTAGACTTGCTGTTTTGGTTTACCGTGTAGTCGATGTCCAGCGTATTGCCCGTAAGTTTGGCCGTTGCGGTGATACGCAGGTTAGGCTCAACCATCACCTTGACGTTCGACGAGGGGATGTTCACTTCCTGTTCGGTAACGGTTGAGGCTACAAACGGACCTTGAACGGTGAGTTTGTATTTCCCAGGGAAGATGCGGGTGTTCTCGAAAGTGCCGTCGGGCTTGCACCAGAAGTTGGTGGGTTGGCTGTAGCCGTCTTGCACAACCTGCACACGCGCACCATTGGGCGACTGTGCGGGAATCAGCTCTTGGGTTTCCGCATCGTAGATACCTCCGGATATGGAACCCGTAGGCTCGTCGTAGTTATCGATGCCACAGCTCGCAAGCAAGGCTAGGCAAGCTGTAAGAGACAATAATATCTTTTTCATTTCCATGCAATTTTAGTAACCAGGGTTTTGTATGATGTTGGGATTGGTAGAGATGGCGTCGGATGGTATGCGCTCGTAATAAAGCTTAGGTAGGAATGTACGCGTGTTCTTTGGTGCATCCTCAACCTTGAAGATGTACTTCATTTGCGATACATCTTTACCATCTTCCCAAACGAGATAGGGATTTAGGGCCTTGAATTGCTTAGCGTTGAGCAATTGGTCGGCAATGTGCCAGCGCCTGATATCCCACCAACGATGGTTCTCGAAGGCCAATTCAACCTTGCGTTCGTGACGCACTTGGTCGCGGTTGATGGTTGTACGCGGAGCGATGCCTGCCCGTTCGCGGATAAGGTTTACTGCCCTGAGTGCCTCGGCATTATCTCCAAGCTCTACGCAAGCTTCGGCATAGTTGAGCAATACCTCTGCATAGCGGAACACCATCCAGTTTGTTTCACCCTTCCCATAGTCTACAACCTTATTAGGAGTCATAAACTTCTTGATGTAGAAACCTGTCTTCGTTACGTCGGTAGAGGTAAGCGTGCCGTCTTTTGCTGCGATGGTGGTGTTTGTACCTTCGTACTTGTCGCTCAGTGAACTAGCCGTTACGATGGTTCCATCGGGCTTGATGATACCCTTGCGCACTTCAACCCTGTCTCCTTGCCATGGACTAAATGGGTAGAGAATTGAACCAAGCATGCGCGGATCTTTATCCTTGAACAAGTCGGTTGGGTCTGCATACTTGATTGGATTTCCGCTGGCGTCGTTCACTTTCAGTGCACCGTCGCTGCCGTCTTTATATTCGAATTCGGCAACAAAGTCTTCGGTGGGGTTGGTAACACAACCGTAGTCGAGCTTAAAACTCTGTGGTGCATTGAAGTAATCAAAGGTTCCACCCTTGTTGGAGGAGTCGAAAGCCTTGGTGAAAATCTGCTCTTTGTTGGCCGAACTCTCGTCAAGGAAGAGGTATTGGAAGTTCTCTGCCTTGTCTTCTTTTGCATTATAGAGTGCAAATTTACCCGAGTTGATAATCTTTTCTGCTGCTGCCTTGGCATCTTTCCAATAGCCTTCGGCTTTCTCTGCAGGAATACCTACCAGTCCGTCAAGCTGCACATTACCATATTTAGCTTCGCTAGCGGCATACAACATGGCACGGCATTCAAGGGCGTATGCTGCATAACGCGTGGCGCGATATTGCTCGTCCTCCTGTCGGGTTTCGGGAAGTATAGATTGGATGGCTTGGCATTCGGCCTTGATGAAGTCGTAAATCTCGTACTCCTTGTTCCTAGGTAGTTGCAAGGTTTTGACGTCACCTCCATTATATTCTTGCGCAACGGTAACCAAGGGCACACCTCCATAGCGCTTAACCATGGCAAAATAGCTCATGGCACGGCAGAAACGGGCCTCGGCTTCATACACCTTGCGTTGCTCGGCAGAAAGAACTGTGGCACTGTTGATTTTTGCAAGGAAGGTGTTTATGTTTCTAACATGCTGATAATTCCACCATCCAAAGATGCCTTCGGGTATCAACTGTCGGTTGGCTCTTCCCCAAGTGTACGACCGTACGGCTTCGTCGGTGAACTCCGAGAGGTATTGGCCCTCACTTTCGATTTGATCTTCCAGATCTTCAACCTGTATCGTGTCGTACAGTTGTCCTAAATATGCATCTATTGCATCCTTACTTTTCCACACGTCTGGGTCTGTCAAGACGTTTGTAGGTGAGGTGTCGAGGATGTTGTTACACGCAGTGGCAAGTGCTATAACAAACACTATACCTATATATGATTTGAGATTTTTCATCTGTCAGTTATTTAATGTGATCCGATATTATAACTTAACGTTAAGCCCGAAAGAGATAACCTTCTGTTGTGGATAGTATCTGCCCTTGCCACCTGTAGACTCGGGGTCGAGTAGTTTCATGCTTGTGAAGGTGAGGAGGTTGTAACCCGAGAAGAAAACGCGCACGTTTTCGAGGCCGATATGCTGAATCCAATTCTTTGGCAACGTGTAGCCCACTTGCAGTTCCTTCAAGCGCAGGTAGCTTGAATTTTGTAACCAGAATGTGGATTGTTTTTGGTTGTTCTGCTTTCCGCTAGCGTAGGTGGATGGATATTTGCCAGGAACCCATGGCGAAGACGTGTCGTAGATGTCTTCGTGATGCCAACGGTCCATGAATGCAGATGGCGTGTTTGCACCATTATACAAGGGATTGGCCATGTCGTCTGCAAGGTAAGCGTTGAAATTGCCCGCTCCTTGGAAGAATACGGTTAGGTCGATGCCCTTCCATTGCGCAGTAAGCGTAAGGCCATACATGATCTCTGGCGTTTTTCCGCGTCCGATTGGGTGCACGTCGTTTTCGTCTATCACACCGTCGTGGTTATAGTCTTCGTACTTGATGTCACCTGGAGTAAGGGTCAGGTTGCCGTTACCGTCTTGTATGGGAGAGTTCGCTATCTCTTCTTCCGATTGGAATTGGCCAATCGCTTTATAACCCCACCAAATGTTCTTGTTACGTGCATTGGTGTTGTTTCGCCAATTGTCGTTGTCGTTGAGTGAGGCGTTACGCTCCACATGGTCAAATTTGGCACGCGAGAAAGAGAAGTTACCCGTAACGTCGTAGGTTAGATCGCCTATCTTGTTGTGGTGAGACAGTTGTAGTTCGAAACCTTGATTGCTGTCAGAATTTAGGTTCTCTTGGGGTAGTTTTGCTCCAAAGGTTGTAGGCAAAGAGGCTGCACGGGTGGCCAGCAAGCCATCGCGATGGCGATAGAACAGTTCTAACGTTCCTGAAAGTAGCCCATGCCAAAGGTCGAAATCTAGTCCAAGGTTGTAGATATCGGAAGTGTACCAAGTGATATCCTTGTTTGGCAATCCCTTAGGAACAAGCGTTCTGATAACGTCGCGGCCAAGCATGTAAGAGCCGTGTGGGTATGTGTAACCTTCAAGATATTGGTATCCGTTTACCGATTCGTCGTCGCCCAGGCGTCCCCAAGAGGCACGAAGCTTCAGGTTGTCTAGTATATGGTTGAACTTCTTCATAAAAGGCTCTTCGCTAATGCGCCATCCTGCCGATACGGAAGGGAAGAAACCCCAACGCTTAGACTTGTCGAACTTGGACGAACCGTCGTAGCGGAAGCTGATTTCCATGAGGTAACGGCCAGCGTAGTCGTAGTCTATTCGGCCCACATAACCGATACGCCCGCTTTGAGCGCTAGTTCCTTTGTTACTCTTGTTTTTGTCGTTGCCGTTGTTGAGCTCAGGAATGGCGTCGATGGCAAACTCACGAAAGCCACCCAAGCTGTGTTCTTTGGTCACTGTTGTTTCAGACAAGAGTAAGCCCTTTACATGGTGTAGCTTGGCAAAGGTGTTCTCGTAACTAATCGAGGCTTGAAGCATATAGTTCTCTTCATTCGACATCGTGCGATCAAGGTTCGAGGGATTAAATCCCGTATAGGCCACGTTATACTGATCGGCAGCTTTGTCGTAGGCATAGTAATTATACTTCTTTTGGAACAAGTTGCGGTAATTGTCGATGTTGCGATAATAGAACAGGCCCTTCAACGATAGTCCCTTAACCTTTTGGAAATCGTAGGTGAGCGATGCCGTTCCTTCGAAACGTTTGTTTTGCGACTTGTCGTAACCCATGATGTTGGGGTCTATTACGGCCCTGGCGTTACGTGCCGAGATGTTGGTAACGGCGTAATAGTTGGGGTTGTTGTTGGCGTAGACATGCGAAGTGGGGAAGGTTTGCTGGATGGAAGCCATGATATAGTTTGGATCCCATGGAGAAGCATTCCGTTGTCCTTTCTGTCCCGACAGCGACAAAGAGACTGACAGAGCATCGGTTATCTGTATGTCCATGTTGGAACGGAAGTTAAATCGCTGATAGTTGGTGCAGTTGGTGCGCCATATTCCGCCTTCGTTGAGATAACCCAAAGAGGCAAAGTAACGGGCCTTGTCTGTACCGCCACGTACGTTGAGGTTGTATTGTTGTTGCGGAGCCCATGGTCTTACCACCTCGTTATACCAGTCGGTGCTTTCGTAGCCTTCGCCACCTGCACGCCATTTCTCCAGCTTTTCGCGACCGAATGTAGGTTGCTTGCCACGGTTCACTAGGTCTTCGTCGGTAAGTTCGGCAAACTGGGCAGCGTTGCAAAGCTCGGGATAGGTGGTTGGACGTTGCCAACTGAAGGTTGAATTAAGCTCTATCTTCGTGGCTTGAGAACCTCCACGCTTCGTGGTAACCAAGATAACGCCATTGGCGGCACGAATACCATACACCGCTGCAGAGGCATCTTTCAGGATGGTAATGCTTTCAATTTCGTTCGGATCGATTTGATCGAAGCTGCTTGGAACACCATCTACCACTACCAACGCTGTGCCATAGCCACGTATGTCGATGTTGCTGCCATCCTTACCAGGCTCTCCCGAACGCTGAACAACGCGCAAACCAGCCAGCTTTCCACCGATAGAGTTGGTGAGGTTAGCCATTGGCGAACGTGCGATGTCTTTACCAGTAACCGATGCGATAGAACCTGTTACGTCTACTTTCTTCTGACTACCGTAACCCACCACAACCACATCGTCTAGTAGCTTGGTGTTGGGCTTAAGCTGTACGTTCATGTTTTGCGAAGCGCGTAGCTTATAGTCGGTATAGCCCACATAGCTAATGGTGAGCTCGGTGCCTGTGGCTACATCGAGAACAAAGTTTCCGTCAATGTCGGTAACTGTGCCGGTATTGGTGGCTTTGTCTACAACTGATGCCCCAATGATGGGTTGGCCCTGTTCGTCTACAACATTTCCCTTTACGCGCTGCTTTTTTTCGTCCCCCTTTTGGGTGCGCGCGCTTTCCGAAGGGTCGCTTTTACGCTGGCTCACCACAATGGTTTTGCCGTTTATTTCGTAAGTAACGTTTTGCCCAGCAAGGATCTGGCCCACAACGCTCGATACCTTTTCGTTGCGTGCCTCAACGTTTACACGTCGGTTCATATCTACGTCTTTGGCATAGATAACAACCGAGTAACCTGTGTTCTTTTGCAAATCAACGATAGCCTCCTTCACTGTGACGTTTCGGAGATTCATCGTTACCATACTCGCTTTGGCTGAAACCTCCATTGATAGTGCAAGGAAGGTTGCGAGCAGAAACTTTTTCGTTAATGTTCTCATGTCAAATTGAATTAGTTATAAATTGTTTAGTGATGATATACATTAGGTGATGTGATTGCGAGACGATGCTAGTAAAGCCGGTAACGCCCGTTTGCCATACTGCATTTTACATGTCCCGTTTGGGTCATTGTTTGTAGTATTTGTTCGATGTTGCTTGTTCGCTTATTAAATATGAGGTAGAAACGCCTGTTGCGCACATCTTGTGCAACGTCTATCTGCACGCCAAAATTTCTCGAAAGTACGGGTGCAATGTCTTCAAGCGTTAGGTTGTCGAAGTATAGGGTGTTCATGCTTGCCCCCTCTTCCATGGTTTCTTTGAGGATTTCTCTTGAAAGGTGGCCCGTTGTCTTGTTAACAACGATGCGCTCGCCTGGCTTCACCGATAGGCCTTTTTCTTGCGAAATAAGGTTGTCTACGCTTAGTTCGCCCTCGTAAAGGCTAACCATAACGTGCTGGTCTTCCTTATAATTGCTCACCTTAAAGGCAGTTCCGAGATCGTGCAGAATAACGTCTTTGGTAACAATAGATAATTGTAGCTGCTCGTTGTGCTTTACGGTGAAGAAGCCTTCTCCACGTAGATAGATTTTTCGATCAGAGATACCGAAGCCTTGTGAGTACCTGATGGTAGAACCAGAATTGAGTTTTACTTTGCTGCCATCGGGCAGAACGATGGTGAGTTGTGAACCGCTTGGGGCCGATGTTTCTATCATGGCAAACTGCTGGTTTACCTTTTGCATGCCCAAGAAGTAGCCTGCCACGGGCAGAAGAATAAGGAGAAAAGTCACCGCAATCTTTACCAACAACCTTATTGGCTCGCGCCTCGGCTGCTTTTCGCCTGCTGCGCCCTCGTGTACATGGGTAATAAAACGATGTAGGGCCTGTTCAACGTCGAACTCTTCGTGGGCTTTTGTTGCTGCTCGGTCGAAAAGTAGTTCGCGCAAGTTACGTACATACTGCCTGTTTTCCTCGCTTTGGCGAACGAAATCGTTCAGTTCGCAAAGTCCGTCGGCAGTGATGTCGCCTTGCATAAATTGGCGTGTCAGGTTGTCAATATGCTCGTTTTCTGTTTTCATACTCGGTTCCCTTTATAATGATAGAGCCTTTTGGGGTGGCGATAGGGTAGTGGAAAACGCAAAAAAATGAAAGTGGGCAGCAATAATTTTTTAGGTTTGGCCTATAACAGTGGCCAATTTCTGGCACGCGCCAACCAAGAAAACCAGCATGCCAAGCACATCTACGGATATCCTTGACGATAAAATCTTGATGGCATTTTTGATGTGATACTTAACCGTATTGACAGAAATGCCCAGCTCTTGGGCAATCTCCGAATACTTCTTACCCTCATACCGGCTTAGTTCGAACACTTGTCGGCATTCTGTCGGCAACTCATCTACGGCTTTCTTGGCAGTGTTTTTCATTTCTTCTTCAAGTAGCCAGCCCAATGGGTGTTCGTGGTCGGAGAGGTATTCGTGTATGCAGAGCAGGGTGTTATCTATGCTGTCTGTAACCCTACCCTTACGGAAGGCCTGCGAACGGCATGCTTTCTCGCTGTTGTTTCTTATCGAACGGAAAAGGTAAGCGTGTAATGACTCTACTTGCAGTTCGTCGTGGTTGTCCCAAAGATAAAAAAAGAGGTCGTCGACAATCTCTTCGGCCAGCTCATGACTGTGAGTGATTGTCTTTGCGAGCTTGCATAAAACAGCATAGTATGTTTTGTACAGGCTTTCGAAGGCGGCAATGTCTCCATCCTTTAAACGGAAGAAAATGTCACTTTCCACCATATTTTGAACGACAGCTAAGTAGAGATTGTTGTACTGTATGGCACGTCTTCATTATTCCCCGCTACTAAACAAGTTTCCCCTTATTAGTTGGCTTGCTACGTGTTTCTGGTTTTATGTTACTTCTTTCACATCGTCTTTTCTCGTCGTGGCAATGCTTAGGCCTGCTTATCATTTGTTTGTTTGGGTTTGTTGCACAGGTTCTTGCGATTGCTTGGTTGGTTGTTCGCTTTCGAGAAGTAAGCAAAACGCAGTTCAGATAAAATCCAGAAACGCATAGGTGGTAATGTTAGACTTCGCCATCTTTTTCAGCAAAGTTACTTATTTTTTCCGTATCGCCATACGTTTGGTCATTTTTTTCGTTTTAGGCAGATATATGGTGCGGTGCATGAAACGAAAAAACCCACCCGCATCTTCATTTCCGATGATGCCATCTCTAGCCTAATGCGAGCCGAATGATAAGCGATAAAGATGCCTAGAATAAGCACCAGTGTTGTTCCCGCTATCATGTAACGCCATTCCAGATAATCTGGAACAGGGTTACATCTTATCTGGAACAACGTTCCATGTGACATGTAACAGGGTTACATCTTAGCGGTAACTTGGCGGATGATAATAAAGCATAGTGCAAAGGGTAAATTAATGGGCTTAAGTATTTCGTGAATGCGTGATAAGATACAATGCTTTTTGAAGAGGATTGGATAAAAAACGAATGGCTAATCTCACCAATTACCGCGTAAGTATTAGTGAAACAATGAATTGTTTTGACTATAACCTGATCTCAATTTACTCTCCCCAGCTAGATATTTATTATGTGTTGTAAAAATGTGTATAAAATGTTTGGGCTTTATTAATATATCAACTACCTTTGCCCTAACCAAATCATTGATTGATTAACACGAAAAACTACAGTAACAATGTTTGAAACTAATTTTAATAACCATGGACTTAAAAGACTTGATTAAACAGCTAGCTGAAAAAATTAATCAGCAAAAAGAAAACATCCTAACCGAGGAAGCGACTAAGAATGCATTTATTATGCTGGGATGAGTAATGCGAGATAATTAAAGTATATCGTAATATTGTGTTGTCAAGAATTTGCTTATGGTGCTGATTTCACAACCGATCTCGGCCGCTATTATATTCTCACCTTTTTGTATAGCCATATAACTGTAGTTTATCGGATGGGTGGAGAGATCCTTAGAACTCTCATAACATAGCTTAGACAGCATGTAATGTTTTTTATATCGGTCATCAAAGAAAATCAACAAATAACCATGGAACTGTTTTATTTCATTTATTTCTTTGTCGCGTTGATACAGGCGCCGTTCATTGCATGGGGTAGGGGATGTTCTGGATACTTGCTCTTTATGGTGATTTCTATGCTTTGCCCTGTTGTAGGACCTCTGATGTGGGCATGGCTCGTCACGCCATGTCCAGGTCCAGAGGCCGTCCAGTTCAGTATAGCTGTGCATTTCTTTGCTATAGGCGTAGCGCTTGTTGTACTTCCTTAGCCAACCATAAAGCGTATTTATTTTGTTCTTTAGCCGAAGTGCTGCATCTGTTCTGGCTTTTGTCATACAGCATAATTCTGCCTTGTCGAAGCTTGAAATTACTTTGAGATCTCAACAAGTTAAGTGATGTTTGCTATTCTTCATCCTTCCCACCTCGGTAAACGAATACAAGTGTTAGTAATAAGAACGATTAATAATCGTTAAGAATGTTTCTCGATATCGGGAAAATACATATCTTTACACCTGTTAAACAACGACTGAACTAGCACTGAACACAAAACCTTGGTTACAATAAACTATTTGGCTTAGGCAATTAAAACGATGAAAACAACGTCATCTATCCTGCTTACGCAGGCTGCATGGTTGGCCCTAACCCCTGCTTTGGCAGCAAAAAACACCAAACCCAACATCATTTACATCATGTGTGATGATATGGGATATGGCGATTTGGGCTGCTATGGCCAACAGCAAATCCTAACGCCCAACATCGATCGCATGGCTGCAGAGGGCATTCGCTTTACGCAAGCTTATGCGGGAGCGCCCGTTAGTGCACCGTCGAGGGCATGTTTCATGACTGGACAGCACTCGGGACACACTGAAGTGCGGGGTAATAAGGAATATTGGGGCTCAAGCGACCCCGTGTTTTATGGTCAAAACAAGGATTTCAGCATCGTGGGGCAACATCCCTACGATGCCAATCACGTAATCATTCCCGAGATTATGAAGGCCAACGGCTATCAAACGGGCATGTTTGGTAAGTGGGCTGGCGGTTACGAAGGTTCGGCTTCAACACCCGATAAGCGAGGCGTAGACGAGTTCTTTGGTTATATCTGCCAGTTCCAAGCCCACCTTTACTATCCCAACTTCCTCAATTCGTATAGCAGGGCACGGGGAGATAAGGGCGTGCAGCGCGTGGTATTGGAAGATAATATCGCACATCCGATGTTTGGCGACGACTATTTTAAACGACCCTCTTACTCGGCCGACCTTATTCACCAGCGTGCTTTGCAATGGCTTGAAGCCCAATCGGCCGATAAACCCTTCTTTGGCGTATTCACTTACACGATCCCTCATGCAGAGTTGGCACAGCCAAACGATTCGCTTGTGGCTTTCTATAAGAAGAAATTCTTTGTTGATAAGACGTGGGGAGGACAAGAAGCGTCGCGCTATAACGCCGCAGTACACACGCATGCGCAGTTCGCTGCTATGATAACAAGGCTCGACTTGTATGTCGGTGAGATATTGAAAGTGTTAAAGCAAAAGGGCCTCGACGATAACACGCTTGTGATTTTCACCAGCGACAACGGACCGCACGAGGAAGGCGGTGCCGACCCTTCCTTCTTTAATCGTGATGGAAAGCTACGTGGCATTAAGCGCCAATGTTATGAAGGAGGCATCAGAATTCCTTTCATTGCACGATGGAAAGGACGTGTTGAGGCAGGCAAAGTAAGCGATTTGCCCTTTGCCTTCTACGATCTTATGCCTACTTTTTGCGATTTGGCTGGTGTGAAGAACTATGTGCAGCGCTATCGAAACAAACGTTTAACTACCGATTATTTTGATGGTATCTCGATCGCTCCAACGCTTTTGGGCAACGATAAGGCACAGCAACGCCATCCGCATCTCTATTGGGAGTTTGCCGAAACCAACCAAATAGCCGTGCGCATGGGTGATTGGAAGCTCATTGTTATTAAAGGTGTACCCCATCTTTATAACCTCGCAACCGACTTACACGAGGACAATGACGTTGCGGCTTCGCATCCCGACGTGGTAAAGAAGATGGTTGACATTGTTTATAAGGAGCATGTGGACAGTCCGCTTTTCCCTATCACTTTGCCGAAGATGGCCGAATAATGAGACCTAGGGCTTCATTTGTGGCTATTGCATAACACAAAAGGGGATGTGCCAATACAGGCATGTCCCCTTTTTGTTGTTTCAAGCAAGTATAGTCACTCGGCTTTCAGACCATTTTCTCACTTGTCCCATATCACAATGAATGCGTGGGTTCGGAATAAGAGAAAATCGTTATGCCAGCTGTCGCGTAACGCTAGTTGGCGAGATAGCCATTTCTTTACCTGCCCTGACTTGTTCAAGGGGCATTGTGTCTTATCCCGAACTCGCCAGTTAACCATTCTGTCACTCGCTTTTTTCATAGCTCCGAAACTGTGCCTTCTAAGCCCTGATGATGCATGATTAGATTAATCGCCGTGTTAAATGTATTTTGGACGGGCGTTCCATATCATCTGGAATACGGTTCCAGTTGAATTG